>Ga0272448_1001126_pt1 | contig 37514 bp, 29 predicted proteins | sample YNPCB0191_FD_202220 | JGI IMG/M metagenome (GOLD analysis project Ga0272448, IMG submission 202220) | Hot spring sediment microbial communities from Yellowstone National Park, WY, United States - YNP-CB-019-1 | ecosystem: Environmental > Aquatic > Thermal springs > Hot (42-90C) > Sediment...
CATCATCAGGCGCAGCGCGTTGCGGAGCGGCTCGGTGCGGGTCGTCGCCGCGCCGGGGCAACTGGTCGCCGGCGGCGTCGCGTAGACGCGAATCGGCATGCTCAGATTCACGTCGCCGCTTTGGACTTGGCGCATCACGTAAAGCAGGAACAGCGTTTTGATCGTACTCGCGGGCTCAAAGATTTCGTCCTGGTTCAGCGCGGCGAGAATCGAACCATCGACCTCTTTGAGATAAAAGCCGGTCGCGCCGTCGGTCCGGTTTCGCAGCATCCCGGCGATGCGCGTGCTGATTTGCTGCGGCGACGCGGTCGGCGGTGCTGATGGGGGAGGCGCGGGCGTTGCCGCGCACGCGCTCAGTGCGAGCATGAGCGCGGCGGCAATCAAAATTCTGGGGACAGTGGTTGGAGGCAACGGATTTATGGGCGTTTCCCGCGGACCGCCCACGCGCGCGCGCTGAGCGGGATCGATCCGTCTTCTGCGCGCGGCAGCGCCGCGCGCAGACGGTCTCGCAGCATGAGGCGGCGTTCCTCGCTCAGCGACATCACATAGTTGGGCGCGGGTTCTTGCGCGCCGAGGAAGGGGGTCCAGTAATCGTCAAAATCGCGAAAAATCGTCGGCACGTCGATCGCGCAGGTCGCGACATCGACCAGTCTAGCGCTACGAAAGAGCGCGGCGAGCGGCTCGGGTTGGCAGAGTGCAAAACGTGTGCCTTCGTCCAACTCGCGCGCCGCGGGGTCTAGCTCGGCGGCGGCGCTCCAAAAGTAGCGCAGCATTTGCATTTCGCCGGCATAGTCCCACACGTACGCCGCGATGACTCCGCCAGACTTGGTCACGCGCGCCATCTCGGTGACACCTCGGTGCGGGTCAGACACGAAATTGAGGGCGAGACCGGAGACCGTGTTATCGTAGAACTCGTCGTCAAAGTTCAGCCCCTGTGCGCTTTCGAGATCAAAACAAAGACGTTCGTCGGGCAAGCGGTGGCGCAAGTAATCGATGTATGTCTCCGAATCGTCCGCGCCGACGATGTATCGCGGCGACGCCAGTTCGAATATCGCTTCGGTCAGCGCGCCGGTGCCGCAGCCCACGTCGAGCCAGGTGGTATTGGCTGGAGCAGCCAGCCAGACGACGAATTCGCGCGCGACCCGCCGGCTCCATCGCCCCATGAACTGCTCGTAGGCGATCGCGTTCGACCAGATTTCTTGCGCCTTGTCCTCATTCATTATTTGTCCTCGCTGACAAATCGCGATGGGCTTATAGGACGAACAGCACTCTTTCGTGGCGGCTCAGTTCAGAGTACATCGCGTCCAGCTGTTCCTGGCTGTGCGCGACAAAGATCGCGGTGACCGAAATGTATTTGCCGCCGGCGCTCACGCGCGTCGATACCGCGTCGTCCCTCAGGTCGGGCGCGTGCCGCCGGACAATGGTCGTGACCAGTTCCGCGAAATTGTCCTGGTCTCTGCCGATGGCTTTCAGTGGGAAGACGCACGGAAATTCGATCGACTTGTTGCTGTTTTCGCTCATCGAGTCCTTCGCTTTCCTCGGAAATCTTTTCGAAAACGCGCTGGCGGTTTAACGCGACAGGCTTTGCACGATCGGGCGGAGTCCGCTGAAGAAAAACTCGACGGCAATCGCCATGACGATCAATCCCATCAGCCGCAGTAGAATTTTGTTGCCGCTGCTGCCGAGCGCGTGCATGACCTGGCGCGCGCCGATCAAGAACAAAAAGGTCAGGGCAAGCACGGCGAAGATCGCCGCCAGCAGCGCGATTTGGCTCGCCAGCACGCCGCTCGTTTCGTTCATCAGCAGGATGACGGTGGTGATCGCGCCCGGTCCGGCGATCAGCGGAATGCCCAGCGGCGTGATCGCTACATCTTCGACGTACTCGCTGATCGATTCCTCGTCCGATTTCGTACGCGTCAGGCGCGCCTGGAGCATTTCATAGCCCATAATGAAGAAGATGACGCCGGCGACGATCCGCAAACTGTTGACGGAGATTCCAAAGAATTCGAAAACGAATCGTCCGGTCAATGCGAAGGCGGTCAATACCAGCCACGCCGTGATCGTCGCGCGCAAAGCCACCCGCCGCGATTCCGGGTGCGAGAGTGCGGAGGTCATCGAGACGTAAATCGGCAACGCGCCGATGGGATCGATCATTGTGAAGAGTGAGACGAAACACAGCGCGCCGAACTGCAAAGGGAAGGCACCCATCCTTTTTTCCGGTACCGTATTCAAAGGATGAACCAAGTATACGCCCCGCATCGAGTGTGTCAAGGGGGGTGTGGCTGGTGATTGTACACATCGCTCATTCACCACAGAGACGCTGAGGTCGCGGAGAAAAAAACATGAAAACTTCTGCGCTCTCCGCGCCTCTGCGGTTGAGATATGAATAATCACCCGCAAACCGGCTTTGACCCAGTACCTCTCTTATGCTAGAATAGACTTGCGCCATTTTTGCGCCATCATTTTGCTTTCGAGGAGAAATACGATGAACACCACCTGGTTTTTCACTGACTTGCCGCCCTCGCGCCACGGAATCGAAAGCGAATTGCGACTTGCCTTTTGGAAAGCCGGCTATGGGCAGATATGGTTCAGCTGCACAAAAGACGAGCCGCCATACGAATGCGAAGGGCGTTGGCATGGCAAGGGCTTTGTGATCGAATGGCAGCCGAAAACTTTCCTCATGCTCAAAATGAACGATGCAGACGAAGACCTGCTCGACGCATTCCAGCGCATGCTCAAGCACAAGGCGCTCGCGGCGTACCGCAACGGTGAGGGGAAAGTGGTCGTCGAATGGCGCGTCCAAGACGCCGAGACGCGCTTTCAGGAATTGCAGACCAGCGGTGCGGCAGCGCTGGAACGACTCGACCAATAAACTTTTCGTTCAAGTTGTTTCAGGTCGTTGCAACGAGTTGCCGCACCTGGGCAACTCTGAAACAATCTGAGACACACTGAAACGATCTTAAACCAATGAAGTTAGTCCTCCTCGATTCGCACGCGCTGATCCACCGCGCGTACCACGCTATCCAGACCCATCTCACCAGTCCCACCGGCGAGCCGACCAACGCGACCTACGGTTTTGCGTCCACGTTGATCAAGGTGCTAAACGACGAAAAGCCGGACCTGATCGCGGCAGCGTTCGACGTGGGTCCGAGTTTTCGCCAGCAACTGTTCGCGGAATACAAAGGCACTCGCCCGGAGCTCGGCGACGATTTGCGCGTGCAGTTGCAGCGCTCGCGCGAGGTTGTGGAGGCGTTTGGCATTCCGGTTTTCGGACTGGAACAGTACGAGGCGGACGATTTGCTCGGCACATTGGCGCGGCAAGCCAGCGCGCGCGGCGACATTGAGACGTTGATCGTCACCGGTGACACGGACACGCTGCAATTGGTGGGTCCCCGCGTCCGCGTGCTGATGTTCTCGCCGCAAGCCGGCGCCGGACCGATGGTCCTCTACGACGAAGCCGCGGTGAAAGCACGCTACCAGCTCGAGCCGCGTCAGTTGATCGATTTCAAAGCGCTCAAAGGCGATCCGTCCGATAACGTTCCCGGCGTCAAGGGAATTGGCGAGAAGACAGCCGCCAAACTGATCCAAACGTACGGTAGCATCGAGAACATCTACGCGCACCTCGACGAAATCGAACCGCGCTGGCGCGACAAACTGATCGCTGGGAAAGAACAAGCGCTGCAAGGCAAGAAACTGGTGACGATTGTGACCGACGCGCCAGTGAAGCTCGATCCGGACGCGTGCCGAGTTACCGCGTTCGACCGCGAGCGCGTGGTCGCGCTCTTCCGCGAACTCGGCTTTCGCACGCTGGTGGAGCGACTGCCCGGCGGCACGCCCGCGCAAGCCACCGCCGCTGCCGAGTCGAAAACGACGTCTCCCGCCGCGCACGAAGACTATCATCTCGTCGATAGCGCTGCCGCGCTCGACCAACTCGTCGCGCGGTTGAAATCGGCGCACGCGTTCGTCGTCGATGTGGAAACGACCGATACCGACGCGATGCGCGCGGAATTGGTCGGGCTGGCGTTTGGGATGGGGGGCGGGGAAGCGTACTACGTGCCTGTGAGTGCAGACGAAGGACGAAAAACGAAGGACGAAAAACGAACGCAGTTGTCGTTCGACACGAATCCTCCGTCCGCCGTCCTCCCTCCGCCGGCGCTCTCGCGCGACCATGTTCTCGCGAAACTCCAACCGGTTTTCGAGGACGCGTCCATCGCCAAGTACGCGCACAATGCCAAGTACGATCTGACGGTGCTCGCGGAAGCCGGCATCGAGACGCGCGGCTTGGCGTTCGACTCGATGATTGCGGCGCACTTGCTCGAACCGAGCGCGCAATCGATCGGATTGAAGAGTCTGGTCTTTGCCAAATTCGGCGTCGAGATGACGGAGATCGAAGCGCTCATCGGCAAAGGCAAGCATCAGATTTCGATGGCGCAAGTCGATGTGGCGCAAGTGTCGCGCTATGCGTGCGCGGACGCGGATTACACTTTTCGGCTCGTCGAACTGTACAAGCCGCAGCTCGAAGAGCAGGGCTTGGACACGTTGTTCAACCAGGTCGAGATGCCGCTGGTGCCGGTGTTGATGGAGATGGAACGCACCGGCGTCCTGCTCGATCTGGAATTTCTGCAAAAAATGTCCGCCGACCTTGCGGCGCGCTTGCAGGCATTGGAAACGCAAATCCAGGCGTACGTCGGCGCGCCGCTGAACATCGCGTCGCCGCCGCAGCTCGTGGACGCGCTGTTCAATCGACTGAAACTGCCGACGGCTGGGTTACCCAAGACAAAGGGCGGCAAGATTTCGACGGCGGCAGAGGTGTTGGAATCGTTGCGCGGCGCGCATCCGGTGATCCCGCTCATCCTCGAACACCGCGAACTGTCCAAGCTCAAAGGCACGTACGTCGACGCGTTGCCGGCGCTGGTCCTGCCGCGCACCGGGCGCGTGCACACGGATTACAACCAGACCGGCACGGTCACCGGGCGCGTTTCGTCGTCGAATCCGAATTTGCAGAACATTCCCATCCGCACCGAGTTGGGCAGGCAGGTGCGACGCGCGTTCATCGCGCCGCGCGGCAGCCAGCTCATCAGCGCGGACTATTCGCAAGTCGAACTGCGCATCCTCGCGCACATCACACGCGACCCCGGCTTGCTCGATGCCTTTGCGCGCGACGAGGACATTCACGCGTCGACCGCGGCGCGGCTGTTCAACGTCCCGCTCGATCAGGTGACCCCGGAGATGCGGCGGCTCGGCAAGACCATCAACTTTGGCATCGCTTACGGCATCACCGATTACGGCGTCGCCGCGCGCACCGAACTGTCGCAAGCCGAGGCGCGGCAGTTGATCGACAATTATTTTGCGCAGTACGCGCGCGTCAAAGAGTACATCGAAAATACCAAGCGCACGGCGCGCGAGCGCGGCTTTGTGCAAACGCTCCTCGGTCGGCGGCGCTATTTTCCGGAATTGCGCCCCGGCGCGAGCGTGAATCCCGCGGCGCGCAACGCGGCGGAGCGCGAAGCGGTCAACATGCCGATCCAGGGGAGCGCCGCGGACATTATCAAGCTCGCGATGATTCGCCTGCATCGCGAGTTACACGCGCGCCACCTGAAAAGCCGCATGACGCTGCAGGTGCACGATGAACTCGTGCTCGAATGCCCGGACGATGAAGTGCGCGTCGTCGCGCCGCTGGTGCGCGAGGTGATGGAGAACGCGTACCCGCTCGAAGCGAAACTCAAGGTGGATGTCGGCGTGGGGCGGAACTGGGACGAGATGGAGCTCGCGGTATGACGCGGCTTGGGCGCGCCCGCGAGACACTCGCCATTGGCTTTGTGCTTGTCTTGCCGTTTGTGTTTTTTTGGCAAATCCCGCTGGGACAGGGGGTCTGGTTCACGCGCGATGTCAGCCGGGTCTATCACCCATTTGCCGTCGAATTGTCCCGCGCCTTGAGTGCAGGACGCCTGCCCCTGTGGACGCCGCTGCTCCAAGCCGGGTTTCCTCTGTTCGCCGAGGGGCAGGTGGCAGCGCTCTACCCCATTCATCTGCTCCTCGTCACACTCCTCCCGCCCGAGTCGGCGATCTCGCTTGAGACCCTGCTGCATCTTTCTTGGGCAGCCGTTGGAATGTACGCGCTCGCGCGCGGGATGCGCCTGACGATTCCGAGCGCGATGTTAGCAGGCGTTGCCTTTTCGTTCAGCGGCTTTATGATCCAGAAGACCTATCACATGCCGATTCTCTGGACCGCCGCCTGGCTTCCCTGGCTCGTCTTTCTTTTCGAGCGGTTTCAGCGCGCCCGGAGAGAGCGCTGGCAGAGCGCGGGGTTCTGGTTTCTCCTGACCACACTCGCATTGGGTATGCAGTGGTTCGCCGGTTCCGCGCAAATCGCTCTGTTGAATTCGATCGTCGTCGCGTGTGCCGGTTTGATCGGCGGCTGGACGTGGAATAGCCGCGGCGCGGTTTGGCGTGATCGGCTGAAAGCGTTTCCGGAGCAACTGTTGTGGGTGATCCTACCGTTGCTTCTCGGCGTTGGAATCGGCGCGCTTCAATTGTTGCCGACGGCAGAATTGGTCCGCTACTCGGTGCGCGCGGGCGGTTTGAACGATCGACTGTTGACACTTTATTCCTATGCGTCTGATTCGCTGAAGCAATTCATTTTTCCTTTTTCGCAAGGCGAACCGTCTGACGATAACGTGGAGCTGTGGGGCTATGTTGGAATCACGACGCTGATCGGCGCTGTGGCTGCTCTGGGATTTCGCCGCGATGCAAAGACAGTCTTCTTCGCCGTTCTGGGATTCGTCGCGCTATCCCTGACCTTGGGCGATCTGAATCCAGCCTTCCATCTGCTCACGCAATTGCCACTGTTCAACCTGTTTCGTGTCCCGGCGCGGTACGTTTTGCTGTTTGGATTTGCGACCGCGTTTCTTGCGGCGACGACGCTCGACGCGTTGTTCCAGCGCGCGGCATCTCTCCGCTCCATCCTGCCGACACTCGGCATGGCTGGTTTGGCATCGGCAGTTCTCGGGCTCGTCATTGTGCTGGCATCCCGGCAGCCGCTCGATTTCTGGTTTCGCATTTGGGACGTTATGCCGTGGCTGCTGGCGCTCTTGACGATGACGACGATGGGACTGGCTTGGGCAGGCAAAATCGACCGTGGCGTGCTGGGCGCGGCGCTGGTGGGTCTGGTCACTGTCGATCTGACGGCATACGCGGCGCCCTTTCTGTCCACCACGGTCGCCAAACTCACGCCGCCGGCGTACGTGAACGAGGTGCCGCACTCGGTGCCGGCGTTGAATGATCCGCACGACCTGAGCCGCGTTTTCACGGACGAATCGGTTTGGCCCTCTGTGCCGGCATTACGGAGCAGTTTGTATCCGAATTACGGAGTGGTCTATGCTCGCGCGAGCGCGCACATTTACTCGCCGCTGGCGCTCTCGGCAAGCGAAAATTATTTTTTCAACCTCACCCCGACGATGCTGAATTTGATGAACGTCCGGTATTTTTCGGTGCCGCTCGAACCGCGCGCGGCAAACCGCGCTCCAACGCCGTACGCATCGCTCGCGCTCGATGTGATCGGCAAGGAGGTGCAGTTCGCACCAACCCCGGCGCTGTCCATTCAAATCGATTCGTTCACCGAAGATACGTCGGACTTGCCGGCGGACGCTATCGCGGCGAACGTCACGCTTCGTTTGGACGATGGATCGGCTCTGGCTTTTCCATTGCGTCTCGGCGTTGAGACGGCGGATTGGAATTGGGAACAAGAACATCAGGCGAACGCGCCGCCGCCTCAAATGCGCGTCGCGCATCCGGTCTCGGCGTTCGTGCGGTCCGTGGGACATCCTTTTGAGGGAGACGTTTATCAAGCTCAGTTCCGACTGGGCGCGCAAGGAGTGGCGCGCCAGGTTGTGGCAATTGGCGTCCAGCCCGTTGCGGTTCCCCCGGTGCATCTTTCCATCGAACGGATGGCGTTGGTGGATGGAAACGGTCGGGCGGTTTCGGTTTCAGCGCTCACCGGCAAAGACGATTTCAAACTCGCCTATATGAGCGATACGGCGGCGATCTGGGAAAACCTGAATGTCATGCCGCGCGCGTTTCTCGTTCACCGCGCCGAGGTGGTGAACCAGGGACAAATGCTCGGCCGATTGCGCGATTCAGGCTTCCGCGCCAGCCAAACGATTCTCCTCGCGAACGGGTCGCCGGTCATTCCTGCGCTCAACGTCAGCGATGTATCGCCGGACGACCACGTTCAGATCACGCGGTATCTCGATGAGCGAGTGGATCTGTCTGTGACGACGAATCAGCCGGGGTTTCTTTTTCTCGGCGACACGTGGTATCCGGGCTGGGAGGCGACAGTGGATGGCAAACCGACGCCAGTGTATCTGGCGGACTATATTTTCCGCGCCATTCCGATTATGCCGGGGCAGCATTCCGTCGTGTTTGAATATCGTCCAGCATCACTGGTCTGGGGGGCGGCAGTCAGCGTGCTGTGCCTTGTTCTCGCGGGAGGCGTCGCGTGGATGCTCCCACGTGGACTCCGGGCAGGGGAAAGGTTCGATGTCGGCGTCTAAGTTTTGGTCGCCCCCCGGTCTCATCGGCGCGGCAATGGCACTCGCGTTCCTCGCCGCTTTTTTTGCGCTGGCAAAAGGCGAGCCAGTTTCGTGGAATGATATTGCGCGCACCGCGACGGTCGAATCACTCGTCGAGCGGGGCACATGGACGATCGATGATTCGCCCTGGCTGGAACTGACCAAGGACAAGATTTTTATCAATGGCAAATTTTATTCTGACAAGATGCCGCTGCTATCGGTCATTGCCGCCGGAGTGTACGCGGTGGCGCGTTTTGGTTTTGGCGAGTCACTCGCGCCCGGTTGCGCGCACTCCTGTGCGTACTCCTGGTTGGCGTTTGTCCTTGCCGGTATTCCGGCGACGGTGATGATTTGGCTCTTCTTCGAGTTTGCACGGCGGATCGGTATGCCGATGTGGAGCGCGAGCATTGGTACGCTGGCGTTCGGGCTGGGCACGCTGATCTTTCCGTACGCGCTCGTTTTCAATCACCACGTCCCAGCGGCTGCCAGTTTGTTCGCGAGTTTTTACCTCTTGGTGACGCGCGGTGCGGTGAGCCGCGCCGCGTTGTTTGCTGCAGGGTTGCTCGCCGCGCTCGCGATCTCTTTCGACGTGCTTTCTGGGATTACCGCGGCAAGCATTCTCGGCATCGCACTGGTGAAACATCGGCGTCAATTCGCGTGGGTCCTGGCAGGTGCGGCGATCCCCCTCGTGGTCACCGCGCTGCTGGACTATCAGATTGCCCAGACGATCATTCCGCCGTACATGATTACGAATGGATACAACTATCCCGGTTCCGCCTTCCCCGCGACGTTTGGCGGTAACGGAACGCCAGACGATTATGCCGCGTACGCGTTCCGGATGTTCCTGGGAGGCAAAGGTCTGCTTGCCTACAACCCTCTTTTGCTGTTCGCGGCGACCGGGGCGATCAGCGTGGCGCGGCGGCGCGATCATACGCTGCGCGTGGAAGCCATTTTTATTTTTGCCGGGTTTGTTCTGCTCGCGCTCTATCTCGCGCTGTTCACCGGCAACCTGGGCGGCACCGCGTACGGCGAGCGCTGGTACATCTCGGCGATCCCGGTCCTCTTTGCGTTTATCTTTTTCGTTCCGCCGCTTGGAGCGAATTGGAAGAACTGGGGATGGATCCTATTCCTGCCGCTGCTGGCGCTTTCGATCCTTTCATCACTGCAAGGCGCGCAAGCGCCGTGGCTGGACACGCCCCCACCGCTGCAAATGACGCGCGATGTCAGTCATTTTCCGATCTTTGGCTTCAAGTGGAACCTTAAATTCCCGTGACCGAGGTCGTCTTGGTGATGAATCGCGTCGTCCGTTCTTTCGCCAACTCGAATGGGATTGCCGTTCTCTGCTTGATCGCGTTGCCGCTGATTTATTTTTGGCGGATCACGTTGGCTCAGGGCGTCCTCTTCACCACGGACATCGTGCGGCTGTTCTATCCCTTCAGTCTCGAGTTGGCGCGTGCTTTGGACGCTGGTCGCCTGCCGCTCTGGACGCCGGACATGCTGGCGGGCTTTCCACTTTTGGCGGAGGGGCAGGTCGGCGCGCTCTATCCGCCCAACCTCGTTCTTTACAAATGGCTGCCAACGCAGATCGCGCTCTCGTACGCTATCGTCTTGCACCTGGTTTGGGCGGGCTGCGGAATGTTCGCGTGGGTGCGCGCCCAATCGATCCGCACGCCGGGCGCGCTCCTCGCCGCGTGCGTGTTCGTCTTCAATGGCACACTCTTTGGCCATCTCTCGCAGCCGCCGGTGATTGCCGCAATGGCGTGGCTGCCGTGGGTACTTTTCTTGTTCAACCGATTCAACTCGGCTCGCCGCGCCGACAACCGCCGCGCCGCGGTCTGGTTCGGTTTGACGACGCTTGCCTTCGGCGCGCTGTGGCTTTGTGGTTCGGTGCAGTTCGCGTTCCTGAACACGCTGGCGTTTGGCGCGATCGGCTGGATTGGCGGCTGGTTCGACCTCAACCCCAAGCCATCGCGCGACGCTGCGCGATCGGTCCTGCATCTGCTCGGCTGGACCGCGCTGCCCGTGATCTTGGGCGCCGGCATCGCGGCGATGCAGTTACTGCCGACGGCTGAACTGGTGGGGTATTCGACGCGCAGCGCGACGACGGAGAGTTTTGTCACCAGCTATTCCTTGCCGCCGCGTTTCTTGTCCCAGTTCGTTTTTCCATTTTCGCAAGGCGAACCGTCGGAAGGAACAGGGGAATACTGGGCGTACTTTGGCTTGGTTCCCTTCTTCTTGGCGATTGCCGCGCCGTTCCTGCGCCGTGATCGCCGGACGATTTTCTTTGGGGTGTTCGCGTTGTGCGCTCTGGCGCTTGCTCTCGGCAATTTGAATCCGATATATCAAATCCTCGCGCGCGTTCCGCCCTTTAGTTTTTTTCGCGTGCCGGCGCGCTACCTGTACCTGTGCGTATTCGCCGCCGGGTTTCTCGCCGCCAGCGCGCTCGATGAAATCCAAACGCGTTGGAACTGCCAGCCGACCGGGCGCGTCGCCGGGATTTTCATCCTTCCCTTTGCGCTCATCCTTTGGCTCGTCGCGACCCAGCCGCTCGATTTTTGGCTGGCCGTGTGGCGAGTGCTGCCGTGGGTTATCGGTTTGGCGGCGACGGCGACACTCGTGCTCGCGCGCGCGCCGGCGATGCGCGGCGCGGCAGTCGGGTTGCTCGTTGGGTTCGTCGGGCTTGACTTGGCGGCGTACGCGCCGCCCTTCCTTGCCACCATCGACGCGATTTCGCCGATGGTGACCGTCAACACGATTCCGCGTTCGGTCCTCGCGTTGCAGCCGTCCTACACGCGCGCGCGTGTGCTTACGGATGAATCGGTCTTTCCATCGTTGCCTGCCTTGCGCGGCAGTCTCTTTCCGAACACGGCGCTGATCTACGATTGGGCGAGCGCCCAGGCGTATTCCTCTCTGGCGTTTGGCGCGCACGAAGCGTACCTGACGAACCTTTCACCGGTGATGGTCAATTTGTTGAACGCGCGCTATTGGACGGTGCCTTTGGAACCGCGCCCCGAAACGAAATTGCCCAACCCTGCCAGCACCATCGCGTTGGATGTGTTGAACAACGAGGCGGTCATCGCTCCCACGCCGGCGAGTGGAATCGAAATCGATTCGTTCACCGAACGCGCGGACGATCTGAGCGCGGGCGTGCCGGTCGGCGAAGTGGACGTGAGGCGGAGCGATGGGCGCGTCGACACTTTTCCACTGCGGCTTGGCATCGAGACAGCCGATTGGGATTACGCGCGCAAAAAATCGGCGTATCCACTGCCGCCGACCGCGCATTCGTTGCCCGGCTTTTGGCGTTCGTTCGGACGAGAATTCGAGGGGCGCACTTTTTCCGCGCGTTTTACCTTCGAGCCGGGGGATGTGATCGGGGTGAATGTCAAGGTGCTGCGCCCGGAGGCGCGATTGACAATCGAGCGCATTCGCTTGTACGATGCCGATGGTCACGCTGTGTCCCTAGCACACCTCACCGGCAAGGACGAGTTTTCGCTCGTATACATGAGCGATACAGTCGCGGTGTGGGAGAATCTCGACGCGCTGCCGCGCGCGTTCATCGTTCACAACGCGGAAATCACAGACGATCACGCCGCGTTCGACCGGTTGGAGAAGCAGCATTTGCGCGCCGATCGGGAGGTGCTGCTCGCGGACGGTCGCCCGCTGCAAGAACCCCGCGACGCGAGCGCGCCGCGCGACGCCGTGAGCATCACCGACGATCAGCCGGCGAGCGTGTCGCTGTCGGTTCGCACCGATCGCGCCGGCTATTTGTTCCTCGCCGATACGTGGTATCCCGGTTGGAACGCGCTTGTCGATGGCAAGCCCGCGCCGATCTACCGGGCAGATTTTCTTTTTCGCGCTGTGCCCATTGAGCCCGGGCAACACCGCGTGGTGTTTCAATATCGACCGTGGTCGCTCCAGCTGGGTGCAATCGTGAGCGCACTGTCGCTGTTCGTTTCCGCGGTCATCTCGATTTTCCTCTATCGTTATTTTGCGAGTATCCTATGACAGCCGATGAACAATTCTTCACCCCAGCCGACTATGCCGTTTTTGGCAACGGGCTTGCCGGCAATGCCGAGTACGATGGCGAGCGCGAACGCGTCCGCAACAAGCTCGCGCTCTTGCACAAGCAGATTTATCCGGAGATTCGGCGGCGCAAATGGGACTTGCACCCACACTGGATGCCGCAATGGCTCATCAGCGCGTCGCGCATCTCACCGGCAACCGCGCGCATCGATTTTATGACGCTGCGCTATTCCAAGCCGGAGACGACGATCAAGTTGATGAAAAAAGAGCTGATCGAAGATTTCGGTCACTTTTACGCGAACGCGATGATCGCCGCGCGCATCGACAAAGAGGGTTTCGCGGTCGAGTTGTACATCAGTGAGAAAGCCTGGGTCGATGGGCAGAATCTCAAGAATCGGCTGCAGAACGGCGCGGAGCAGCGCGGGCATTTCCGGAGCTTGCTCGCGGAACTCGGCGGCGAGCACACGTTTCGCCTCGCGCAGTTCGTCCGCGGTGACGAGCGCCCGATCGGCTATCAGGAAATCGTGCGCGCCAAAGCCAGCCGCCTGGTCAACGTCGGCATGTTGAATTCGACAATGGAAAAGTACAAGCCAGGCGGACACGAATTGCGTTTGGGCATTGACTATACGCCGGGGGACAAGCGGTTGAGCACCGAACGGATCGGCGATGAAATCCTGACGCGCATTTCACAGCTGTATCCGGTGTACGCCTTTCTCTGTTGGTCGCCCAAGAACGATTACCGCCAATCGCCGGCATTGTCACGATCGAAAAAACACTGAGCGTATGGGCACAAATTCTCTTTCGCTTCGCCCACCCCTCATTTTGCTCGCTGTCTGGGTCTTGAGCTTCGGCTGGATTCTACTCAATGGCTATGCGCTGAGCTTCGCCGGGCTCGTCCCCAATGCCCCCCTCGTTTTCTTGCTCGTGTGCGCGGAATGGGCGGCTCTTGCAGTTTGGCTTGCGCACCAACCCCTTCGCGTCAAGCGCGAACCGCTCGAACTCGCCGGCTTTCTCCTGGTCGTCGTCGGCGTCTGGTGGTACTTTATCAACCCGTCTCTGCCTACGCTGTTGCCGCCGTCCTATTCCGGCGATGCCGCGAACCACTATGCGTACATCAGCAAAACTTTCTCGACCGGTCGCATCATCTCCGATTATCCGGGTGGACCGGCGTTCATCGCGGTGACGCTGGCAGAGTGGATCGGCTGGGAGCCGCTGCGTCTGCTGCATCTACTCGGCGCGTGTTGGATCGCGCTCACCGCCGGCGGAGTGTATGTGCTTGCCAGCGGAGTACTGCGACCCGGAAACGTGTCGAAGGTCGTTGCCCTCTTGGCACCGTTTGCCTTGTTCCTCACCCCGGACTATTTCGCCGGAATTTTGATTGGTGCCGGCTATTTCTGGACTCAGGTCGCCAGCCAATTCTTCATCATCGCTTTCGTCTGCTTTCTCGCCGAGTACCTCCGCGCGTCGCACGACGCGTGGTTAGTGGGGATGGCGATTTGTCTGATCGGCATCAGCGTTTCGTTTCCGCTGTGGCTGGCTCTACCGCTCGCGTTGTTGGGAGGGGCGGCGCTGAGGCGGCGGAACACGTCCGAGATCAAGCGGTGGATGGCGGTGGTTGGCGGACCGTTGGCAGTGTTTTGGGGTGTCAGCATCCTCACGGGCGGACGATTCATTCCACATCTGTCGCGGTTTGGAGGCGAAGGCGCCGCCGTGATTGTCCCTTCGCTGGGGGCGCTGGGCGGTGCATATCTGCTCGCGCCGATCGCCGGCTTGGTACTCGGCGCGCGCCGCAGTGCTTCCGCGTTTCTCGTCGCCAGCTTGCTCGTTCTTTCGGTGCTGCAAACCCTAACCCTGCTCGCCGCGCACTTGTTGGTCGGCGTCAGTTCTTATTGGGTGAGCAAATCGGTCTTCGTCTGGATTTATCCGATGGCAGTGCTCGCGGTGATTCCATTGGGCGCGGCAGTCGATGGGGCATTGCATTCCCGGCGCGTTCCGAATCCCATGGCTGCGCTGGGATTTGCGACGACGGTCGTCGTGCTGGCAGCGATTGTCTTTTACTATTTTCCGCCCGCTTTTACCGCGCCGCTCGACGAATCCGAGATTCAGGTCGCGCTGTGGGCGCGCGCCCACTTGAATACGCACGACATTCATTTCATCAGCCGCCGAACTCTCATCGCGCAATGGATTGGCGCGGGCTTGTGGGGCGAGTCCTTCCCGGATGACCTGTGGGCGGGCTATCCGCAGTTGGGTCCAAAGACGTTCGAGGAATGGCGCAACGACCCGGACTGGGGCGCGTATCTATTCGTCGCCAGCGCTCAGCATTTCCCGCTCGACCCCGGCGTGCGAACGGTTTATCAGTATGGCGACAGCCGGCTCATCGAGAAGGTCTCCGATCATCCCGATGTCGCCGTTCCGCCGCCGATGGGACAGTTCGGAGACGCGCTCGCGTTGATCGACTATGATTTGCCGAGCCGGACCTTTCGCGCCGGGCAAGTCATCGCGTTTACCGCGCGCCTGGAAACCCGAAAGGTGCCGGCGCATCAGGTCGTCTGGCGTCTTCAGCTGCGCGACCTCGACCATAATTCCGCGGTGGAAGCGCGAATCGATCCGTTCGATAACAAGTTTCCGCTTCAGCGCTGGCCCGCGAACAAGGTCGTGTCGCAGCCGTTTACGCTGACCCTGCCCACCGACGTGCGCGCCGGGCTGTACGATTTTGAACTGGGTTTGTATTACGTGGGCAATGGCAGTCCGTTGGAGTATCGCGCGGTGGATGGAGCGACAGATGATGTTGTGTCGCTGGGTCAGATCAAGGTGGAATTGCCGGGCGCGACCACGCACGAACTCGGCGCGGCGACGCGGCTCAATTTGCAATTGGGCGATTCAATTTCGCTGCTGGGGTACCGGCTGCCTACCCGGTCGCCGATTCCGCCGGGCGGCTCGCTCAAGGTCTATCTGTATTGGCAGAGCCTCGCGGCGCCGTCGCAAGATTTCACCGTGTTCGTTCATTTGCTTGACCCCGCGGGCATCCTGCGCGCGCAGAGCGACTCGTCACCGCGCCGCGGCACGTACCCTACCTCGACCTGGACGCCGGGCGAGATCGTCCTGGAGTTGCGTACGCTCCAACTGCCCTCCGATGCGCCGCCGGGAAATTATCACTTGGAGGTGGGGATGTACCAGTGGCCCCGTCTGGTACGGCTGCCGATCGTGGACGCGTCGCATCGCGCGCTGGGCGACCATTACGTATTGCCGGACTTGATTCGGGTGCTTGGAAAATAGTTTGGCTGAACCCGTTTGCGTCTTGCCGTTTTCGTGGTAAACTGTCAATCATCATGTTACAGGGATTTCAGGAATGCTGATCAAAAACCAACTCGCCGATCTCGTCAAGCAAGCGATTCAAAACGCGCAAGCCGCCGGCGCGCTGCCCCCGTTCGAACTGCCGGAGGTCTTCATCGAGCGACCGCAGAAGAAAGAATGGGGCGATTTCGCGACGTCGCTCCCGCTCAAACTCGCGCGCGACGCCAAGCGCGCGCCGATGCAAATCGCGCAGGCGCTGGTCGCGCATTTCCCGGCGAGCGAGGCGGTCGCGCGCGTCGAGCCGAGCGCGCCCGGCTTTGTCAATATCATTTTGAACGATGCCTGGCTCGCGCGCCAGGTCGATGCGATCCTCGCGGAAGGAGATCACTTTGGCGATGTGCCCGCCGCGCGTCGCGAGCATATCCAGGTCGAGTACGTCAGCGTCAATCCGACCGGACCAATGCATGTGGGCAGTGGACGCAATGGCGCGATCGGCGACACGCTGGCAAATATCCTGCAAGCGGCGGGACACGAGGTGCAGCGCGAGTTTTACATTAACGACAACGGCACGCAGATTCGCCAGTTCGGCGCGAGCCTGTACGCGACGTACGCGCAAGCGCTCGGTCGCGACGAGCCGGTGCCGGAGGACGGGTATCGCGGCGCGTACGTGATCGAAATGGGTAAGCGGTTCGCGCAGCAGTACGGCGACCAGTTTCTGCACCTGCCGCGCGCGCAGGCGATTCGCGAGCTGGGCTTGATCGGCATCGACGCGGTGCTGGCGTCTCTGCGCGCAACGCTGGCGCGGATGAACGTGCGCTTCGACCGCTGGTTCTCCGAACGGTCGTTGCACGAGGGCGAGCGGAGCGTGTTTGCCCAAGTGCTCGATACGCTGAGGGCAAAAGGCTTGGTGTACGAAAAAGACGATGCGACCTGGTTCGCGGCGCAGCAGCTCGGTCTGGCGCAGGACGCCGTGCTGATTCGCTCGCCCAAAGTGATCGCGGAACCAGACGAGCGTCCCACGTATCTCGCGTCGGATGTGGCGTACGTGTGGGACAAACTCGCGGTGCGCCAGTTCGACCGCGCGATCTATGTCTGGGGGGCGGATCATCACGGCGACGTGCCGCGCGTCATTGCTGCCGCGCGTGCTCTCGGACTCGATCCTAACCGGATCACGATTTTGCTCTATCAGTTCGTGACGCTGCGGCGCGGTGCCGAAGTGGTGAAGATGAGCAAGCGTACGGGCGAATTCGTCACCCTCGACGAATTGATCGAAGAGGTGGGCGCGGACGCGGTGCGGTTCATGCTCATCACGCGCAGCGCGGACACGCCGATGGATTTCGATCTCGACCTCGCGGTCAAGCAGTCCGACGAAAACCCGGTGTACTATGTCCAGTACGCGCACGCGCGCATCGCGAGCATTCTGAAAAAAGCTGCCGAGACCGGCGTCACCTCCGAGGGCGCGGACGTATCGCTCCTGACACATCCCGCGGAGTTGGAACTCATCCGCGCGATGCTGCGGCTGCCGGAGATTGTCGAAACGGCGGCGAACAAACTCGAGCCGCACCACTTGCCGCATTACGCCATCGATCTCGCCAGCGTATTCCACTCGTTCTACAAACAATGCCGCGTGGTCTCGTCCGATCCCGCGGACGCGGCGATCACTCGCGCGCGGTTGAAACTGGTCGCCGCGGCGAAATTGACGTTGGCGCGAACACTGCGCCTGATGGGCGTGCGCGCGCCAGAGACGATGTGAAATGAAAAGTCTTGGCGTCGGCTGCCTGAGCGCGCTGGGGGGCTTGATCATCGGCATCGTTCTCGGATTTGGCATGGCGCAGATGGCGACGAACGCCGCGCCGCCGCCCCTTGCCGCGCCGGCACCATCGCCCAATGGGTCCGATGTCAGTGTGACCGCCAGCGCGGCGTTTATCAATTCGCAACTGCAGCAGGCGGTGGAGCAGAGCGGACTGGGAAGGCAAGCGAAAGTCACGCTCATATCTCCCAATCTCATCCAGGTCGCCGCCACGGTCGATGCGAGCGCGTTGATCGGCGTTCCGGTGGCGGTCAATGCAACTGTTTCGATGCGCGCGTCGGTGCGAAACGGGCGCATCAGCCTGAGCGTCGACAAAGTCGATGCGGGCGGCGTCGCTGTGCCCCCCTCGGTGATGGGGTCAATGGTGGAGAAGATGCGCGCGCTCGCGGAAGAACAAGTCAATCGAATGCTGCAGCGCGCGCTGCAAGGTATGTCGCTGCACATCGTCAATGTGCGGGTATCGCCGAGCAGTATGACGATCGATTTGGCTGGTCAGTAGGATTGTGCTATAATCGTGGGTGCATAGTACGGCTTACAAATCGCAGAGGTGACTCGGATCGAAAGACCGAGCTGAAAAGGGGAAGTCCGGTGCAAAGCCGGCGCTGTCCCGCAACTGTATGTCAGTAGTCAATAGTCAGTAGTCAGACGGAGATCGATTGTCTGGCGACTGGCGACTGATGAGCCAGGATACCTGCCTCTGTCGAAGGACGCGATGATTTTCCGCGTTCGTGCCTTGGCAACCTTCGCGAGAAAGGGGGCGGGAACATGGATTCAGCACCATAACCCTCTTGTCGAAAAAGCAAGGGGGTTTTTTGTTTGATTCACCATTCTGAGGAGAAAATCGTGAACACCCGAAAAATATTCCTGGGGCTGATTGCCCTGACGATGGTTCTGGTTGCGCTGGCGGCTTGCGCGCCGGCTCCGACGCCCACGCCCATTCCGCCGACGGCGGTTCCCGCGACCGCCACGCCGCCGTCCGTCACGGTGACCGACGGTGCGAATCGTTCGGTGACGATTGTGGGCGCGCCGCAGCGTATCGTCTCGCTCGCGCCGAGCACGACGGAGATCGCGTTTGCGCTCGGATTGGGCAGCCGCGTCGTCGCGGTGGATTCGCTATCGGACTATCCCAGCGACGTGGCGAAGCTTCCCAAAATCAAAACGTACCCGCTGAACCTGGAGCAGGTCGTTTCGTTCAAGCCCGACTTGGTGCTCGCGGCAGCCATCCAAAGCCCGGATGATATCAAGAAACTCGCCGACCTCAAGTTGACCGTGCTCGTCGTCGGCGCGCCGGTCACGACGTTCGACAGCGTGATGAGCGATATCGCGATGGTCGGCAAAGCGACGGGCACAGCAGCGGCGGCGAAGACAGTCACCGACGCGATGAAGCAAAGGATCGACGCGGTGAAAGCCAAGATTGCGAACGCGAAAACCAAGCCGCGTGTCTATTGGGAACTCGACGCGACCGATCCCGCGAAACCGTATGCGCCGGGACCCGGCTCGTTCATCAATGACATCATCACGCTGGATGGCGGCGTCAATGTCACCGCAAATGCCAAGTCGGCTTATCCGCAGGTCAACGCCGAAGAGATCGTCGCATCGAATCCCGAGGTGATCATTCTGAGCGACGCCGCGTACGGCACGACTGCCGAGTCGGTGAAGGCGCGGCCGGGCTGGTCAGTTATCGATGCGGTGAAAAACAACAAGGTCTTTCCGATCGACGACAATCTGGTCAGTCGCCCGGGTCCGCGCATCGTGGATGGTTTGGAAGCGGCTGCCAAGTTGATTCATCCGGAAGTGTTCCAGTAATCGAGGGGCAGACCTGCCAGGTCTCGAGGGCCTGGCAGGTCCGGAGTTTCATGCGCCACAAACCATTTCTCGCCATCGGAGCTTTGTTTCTCGTTCTGGTGCTCGCGCTGCTGCTCGCCGCGTCGCTGGGCACGGTGTCCATCCCGGCGGTTGACATTGCGTCCATCGCGCTCAAACATACGCTTGGAATTTCCACCGGCGCGCAGTGGAGCGATACGCAGGAGGTCATCGTGTGGCAGCTGCGCTTGCCACGCGTCCTGGGGGCAGCGCTCGTCGGCGCGGCACTTGCCACTGCCGGGGTTCTGTTCCAGGGACTCTTGCGCAATCCCATTGCCGACCCGTACCTGTTGGGCACCTCGGGCGGCGCAGCGCTTGCCGCGACGATCGCGTTGCTGCTGCCGGTTTCGGTCGGTGTGCTGGGTCTCACGCTCGTGCCAATCGCCGCGTTCGTTGGCGCGCTGGCGGCGGTGATGATCGTGTACCAGATCGCGCGCGTGGGCGCGCGCACGCCGATCACCACACTACTACTTGCCGGATTCGCGATCAGTTCGATGATGGCGGCAGCGATGTCGTTCCTGATGTTGATGAACCAGAGCGCGTTGCAGCGCGTCGTGCTCTGGACGATGGGCGGGATCAGTGCGAGCGGATGGGGTGCACTGAAGGTGGTCACGCCGCTGATTTTGCTTGGCTTGGTCGCGGCGCTGGTGGTGTCGAACGACCTGAACGCATTCCTGCTCGGCGAAGAGCAAGCCGCCGCGCTCGGCGTTGCGGTCGAACGGCAGAAATTCATCGTGATGACGATTGGCGCGCTGCTCACCGGCACCGCGGTCGCGATCAGCGGTCTGGTCGGATTCGTTGGGCTGATCGTGCCGCATATCGTGCGGCTCGTACTCGGACCAGATCATCGCCTGCTGCTGCCGGCGTCGTTTCTGAGCGGCGCGATTTTTCTCGTGCTGGCGGATTTGCTCGCGCGGATGGTGCTCGCGCCGTCCGAGATTCCGCTGGGCGTGGTGACAGCAATCGTCGGCGCGCCGTTCTTCATCTACCTGTTGCGGCAGGCGAAGCGGGAGTATACGTTTTGATGGAACCGGTGCTCTTTTCCTGGAGTGGCGGCAAGGACAGCGCGCTGGCGCTCTACGAATTGCAAAAGCAGCAAAAATACGCGGTCGCCGCGCTGCTGACGACGGTTACCCAAGACTATGATCGCGTCAGCATGCACGGCGTGCGACGCGTTCTGCTGGAGCAGCAAGCGAAATCGCTGGGGCTGCCGCTGGAGAAAATTCTGATCACCAACCACGCGACGAACGCGGAGTACGAGACCAAGCTGCGTGCGTTGCTCGAAGGCTACCAGGCGCGTGGCATCCACGCGGTCGTTTTCGGCGATATCTTTCTGGAAGACCTGAGAAAATATCGGGAAGACCATCTGGCACAAATTGGCATGCGCGGCTTGTTTCCGATTTGGAAACGCGAGTCGCACGAACTGGCGCGCACGTTCATCGCGCTGGGCTTTCGGGCGGTAACCACCTGCGTGGACTCGCAGCAGCTCGATCGTGCGTTCGTTGGTCGTTTTTTCGATGCGCAGTTCCTGGCGGAATTGCCGGCAAATGTCGATCCTTGCGGCGAGAACGGCGAGTTCCATTCGTTCGCGTTCGATGGACCGATTTTCCAAAAGGAGATCGGGATTGTAAAAGGCCAAGTCGTCTTGCGGGATAAACGTTTCTATTACTGCGATTTGCTGCCCGCGTGACGTTTCGAGGTAGCACTCTACCCAATCGTGGACATCTGATTTGTCCCAGAACCGCGTAGAATTTCACGGAATCTTTCGTGTGTTTCTGTGTGATTCTGTGGCTGAAACTCGCTCCACGATTGGGGGCAACCTCCCCGTTTCGGAAAGTGAACTGTGGACACAGACATCCTGTCGGCTCGCGGAATCGAATTCGCGTACGGCGATCACACGATTCTGCATCAGGTCGACCTGGCGCTCGCGCGCGGCGCTTTTGTCGCGCTGCTGGGACCCAACGGCTCGGGCAAGACGACACTGCTGAAAATTCTGTGCGGCATCTTACCGCCGCGCGCCGGGCGCGTTGTGTTGGACGCGCATGACCTCGCCGCGTTGCGCCGCCGCGACATTGCGCGCCGCGTTGCGCTGGTGCCACAAGAATTGAATGTTCCCTTCGCATTCACCGTCCGCGAAGTGGTGTCGCTGGGTCGTACGCCGCATATTCGACCGCTGCTGGGCGAACAGCGGCGCGATCGCCTCGCGGTCGAACACGCGCTGGAGCTGACCGAGACGCGCGCGCTCGCGGATCGCTATTTCAGCGATCTGTCCGGCGGCGAGCGGCAGCGCGTCGTCATCGCGATGGCGCTTGCCCAGGTACATGCAGACCCAGCGGGTCTTGCGCCGGTTCTCCTGCTCGACGAACCGACAGTGCATCTCGACATCAATCATCAAATCGAAGTGCTCGGACTGATCCATCGGCTCAATCGCGAGAGCCATGTGACCGTCCTCGCGTCGATGCACGATCTCAATCTCGCGTCACTCTATTTCGATTGGTTGGTGCTGCTGAACGAAGGGCGCATCGTCACGGAAGGAACCGCGCAGCAGGTGTTGTCGAAAGAGCGCGTCGAAAATGTCTTCGGCGCGGAGGTCATCGTCGAAATGCATCCCGCGCGCGCCGGCGCGCCGCACATCGTCCTGATGCCCGCCAACGGTAACGGCAAGGAAAAATCCAACGGGCGATAAAAACTGACGCGCGTTCTATTTGCTTTTCAGCCGGGTTATGTTATACTGCAAGGGTCATGAACTCGAAACGACTCTTTATCTCTGTATCGTCCGCAGTCGTTTTGGCGGTCGCAGGTTTTGCGATGGGACCCGGTTCCCAGTCACCGATCGTTGTCCAAATTGCCGGGGTCATTGATCCGTCTGCCACTCCGACTGCGACAAGTACTCCCACGCCTACTGCAACCTCGACGCCCACCAGCACTCCAACCTTCACTCCCACCCCCACTCCGACGTTTACGCCGTCACCGACGCCCACGCGCGTTCCGCGTGCGGCGCGCGTGCCGATTCTGATGTACCACTATATCAGCGTCCCGCCGCCGGACGCGGACAAGTATCGGCTCGATCTTTCGGTGACGCCGGCGGCGTTCGAAGCGCAAATGGCGTACCTCGCTGCCGAGGGCTATCATCCGATTCGCGTCTCGGACCTCAGCGATTATCTCCGCGAGGGCAAGCCGCTGCCGCCCAAGCCCATTGTTCTCACGTTTGATGACGGCTATATCGACAACTATGAAAATGCGCTGCCCATTCTGGAAAAGTACAAGTTCACGGCGACGTTTTTCATCATCACGCAGTTCATCGACGACCACAAGCCCGGCTATATGGATTGGAACCAGGTCGAAGAGCTGGCGATCGACGGGATGGAGGTCGGTTCGCACACGCTCGATCACATCGACCTGCGCGGCAAATCGCGCGCCGTCCAGACGACACAGATCGTAGGATCGAAAGCGATGATCGAGGCGCGCATCGGGACGCCGGTGAAATCGTTCTGCTATCCGGCGGGACGGTACGATGCGCAGACCATCAGCATCTTGCGCTCCGCCGGTTATCTCGCGGCGACGACGGAAATCCAGGGCACATACCAGTCCGAGAAATCCATCTTCGAACTGCGCCGCATCCGGATTCGAGGCAGCTACTCCGTCACTGATTTTGCGTACTGGCTCAAGTACTTTTTGTCGAACAGCGAATAGCGGAACGAGAAACGGTCCTCCACCGCATGCAAGGAGACGTTTTCTTACTGGGATTCGTCTAGCGTTCCGTAGAGCCGCACCTCTCCAGCCGGTCGGAGTCGATCCAAGAGCGCGCGCATCGTCACGCGCAGACGCGGGTGCACCAGGTCGGGTGCGATCTCGGCGAGGGGGATGAGGACGAACGCGCGCTCGTGCAGGCGTGGGTGCGGAATCGTCAGCGCGGGCGAAAGTTCGATGAGCCGATCGTACATGAGGATGTCGATATCGATGGGGCGCGGTCCGAAGCGGATGCCTTCGGCGCGCCCCATTTCGTTTTCGATTTTCTTGGCGCGGCGCAGCAGATCGACCGGCGAGAGCGTCGTTGTTCCCGCGCAGACGAGGTTGAGGAACCACGGCTGCTCGCGCACACCCCACGGCTCCGTTTCGTAAATTGACGAGACGCGCGTGATTTGAACGGATGTACGGATTTGCGCGAGCGCGGCGCGCAGGTTCTGTGCGCGGTCGCCCAGGTTCGCGCCGAGCGCAAGGTAAATAGTCGCCATATCGAAATTCTAGCACGTAAAACGCAAAACGTAAAACGCGAGATGACGTTTTGCGTTTTACTCATTCCGTTGTATACTCTCGCCATGATCACCATTCCCCGCGAAATCTGTCGGGACCTCAGCCAGGCGCTGACGCGCGAATGGATCGTGACGAATGGGCTGGGGGGTTACGCGTCCAGCACGATCACCGGCGCCAACACGCGGCGCTACCACGGCTTGCTCGTCGCCGCGCTCAAACCGCCCGCCGCGCGCACCGTGATGCTCTCCAAGCTCGACGAAGAGGTCGAAGTCAGTGGCAGCATCTATCGCCTTGGCACGAACGAGTACGAAAGCGGCACGATCTACCCCGAGGGCTACCTGTTCCTCGATCGCGTCGAACTCGATGGAATGATTCCCACCTTTTTCTACCGCGCCGCGAGTTTCTCACTTGCGAAAACGATTTGGATGGAACAGGGGCAGAACACAACGTACGTTCGTTACGCGCTCGACGCGTCCTCCGAGCCGATTCAGCTGACCCTGCTGCCGCTCTGCACGTTTCGCGATTTTCACACCGAAGCGCGCGGCTCACTCGATTGGCATTTCGGGGTAGAGCCGCGCGAAGACGGGGTTGTGTTGACGGCTTTTCCGGGCGCGACGCCGCTGCATCTGATCGCGCAGCCCGCGGCGAGTTACGTCCAACTCGATCTGTGGTATTGGCGCTTTCGCCATCGCGTCGAACAAGAGCGCGGGCTGGATTGGGTCGAAGATTTGAATCTGCCGGGGCTGCTGCGCGCGCGCCTCCAACCCGGCGAGTCGCTCACCGTCATTGCGACCGCGGAGAGCGCGGCGGCGGTCGATCGCGACGTCGCGGCGGCGTACCAGCGCGCGCAGACGCGGCAGAGCACTTGGACCTCCGCCGCGCGCGACGATTTCGAAAAACAGTTGTTTCTCGCGGGAGATCAGTTTATCGTTCAGCGCCGCGTCGACCAAGTATCGCTTCACACGGTGATTGCTGGCTATCACTGGTTTGGCGATTGGGGGCGCGATACGATGATCGCGCTCGAAGGATTGACGCTGCTCACCGGACGCTTCGCCCAAGCGCGGGACATCTTGCTGGCTTTCTCGCAGTACGTCGATCAAGGCATGCTGCCCAATCGATTTCCGGACGCGGGCGTCGATGCCGCGCCGGTCGAGTACAACACCGCCGACGCGACACTATGGTATTTCCACGCGATCGACCGCTATCTCGCCGCGACCCAGGACGAGGCGCTGCTGCGCGAATTATTCCCGGTCCTTGAGTCGATTGTCGATTGGCACATCCGCGGGACGCGTTACGACATCCACGTCGACCCCGCGGATGGACTGCTGTACGCCGGACAACCCGGCGTGCAGTTGACGTGGATGGATGCCAAAGCCGGCGATTGGGTGGTCACCCCGCGCATCGGCAAGCCGGTGGAAATCAACGCGCTGTGGTATCGCGCGCTCCGCCTGATGGCGCCGTGGGCAGCCCGGCTGGGCAAATCGCCATTGACGTACTCCGATCTCGCGGCGCGCGTGCGCGCATCGTTCGATCGATTCTGGTACGCGGAAGGCGGCTACCTGTACGATGTCATCGATGGTCCGGAAGGCAGCGACGCGTCGCTGCGTCCCAATCAATTGTTCGCGCTCAGCCTTGCCGATGACCTGGTGCCGCCCGACCGCGCCAAGTCGGTGCTGGAGGTCGTGTCGCGTTTTCTGCTCACGCCGTACGGACTGCGTTCGCTTTCGCCACACGATCCAAATTATCACTCGCTCTATCAAGGCGACCAGCGCGCGCGCGACGGCGCGTACCATCAAGGCATCGTCTGGGCGTGGCTCATTGGCGCGTACATCGACGCGCATCTCCGCGTATACGGCGACCGTGCCCAGGCGCGCGTCGCGCTCGCCGCGTTCGACAAGCACTTGAGCGAGGCGGGCATCGGCACGCTCAGCGAGATCTTCGAAGCCGATCCGCCCTTCCGTCCGGTCGGCTGCATCGCGCAAGCGTGGAGCATCGCCGAAGTGCTGCGCGCGTGGCGCGCGAGCGGATAGTGGGTCCGGAGCGATCGCTACGTGTTGGCTGACTTGCCATTTTGACTCCCCTTTGCTAGAATACCGCCGCGAATTTGCATTCAAGGAATCGCTGTGCCCTTACTATCTGACTTGCATTTTTTCGCCGAGGTCGACATCCTCGTCGGCTTGGTGTATGCTGCCGCGCTCATCGTCCTCGACGCCGATTGGCGGGTTGCGCTCTTTGCGCTCACGGCGCAGTATCTGCTCACCACTCTGCTGCTCTCTCTCATCATTCAGCCGTCGATCGCTCTGCTCTACTTGATCTCGGGCGCGCTGGCGGCGATCATTCTGTACATCACCTGTCGCCGCCTGACCGAAGAGCGCCGCGCGGCTTTTGCCCAATTGGACGGCGAGCCGCCGGCGAATTGGATCGAGCGCTTGTACCAGCCCGAAGTCTTTGTCGTCGGCTATCCGTTCCGCGTCGTCGCGCTCGCGTTCGTCGCGGTCGGCATCATCGGCGTGGCGTCGTCGATGACGTTTCTGGGTTTGGCGGCGGACGTGTTGTTCAGCGGCGTATGGCTGATCGCCGCCGGCATTCTCGTGGCGATTCTTTCGCGCGATGTGCTGCGTCTAGGACTGGGCATTCTCCTCTTTACCAGCGGGTTTGTGATCCTCGAGTCCGGCATCGAAGGCAGTCTCTTTTTGTACGGATTGCTGAATGTCTCCGAGCTCTTGCTGGCGGTGGTCATTTCCCATCTCGCGACGGTGACTCAGCAGGAAACGGGACCGGCGCGGCGCCGCGGAGAAATCTCGTGAGCATCCTGCTGCTGGTGGCAGCGTGCATTGGCATCGGTCTCGCGATCCGTCTCTTGCGCCGGCTGCCGCGTCTGGTGTTTGCGGCATCGCTCATCGGCGCGGTGCTCCTCGCGGCGATTCTGTCAACGGCGCCGAGCGGGTCGGTCTATTTCGTCGGACGCGCGCTGACGCTGGACGCCGGCGCGCGCGCGTTCCTGTGGCTAGTCATCGGCATCGCTGCCACGCTAGCGTTTTTCGGGCCGCTCTCCTTCGAGCCGGCGGTTGACTCGCCGACGGCGATCATCGCCAACTCCCAGGGGGCGTTCTTCTTCTGGAGTCTCGCGCCGCTCATCGTCGCCATCGTGCTGGACAGTTTTCCGCTCGCGGTTTTCTTCTGGGCGATTGGTCTGATCGTGCTGATGATGATGGCGACGCCGCGCCGCGAGGGGCGCGTGGGCGGCGCGGCGCAGTTTCTGCTCCTCACCGTCGTCGCGGTGGCGTGTCTCTTCCTCTTCAATCGCCTGATCGAACTCTATCCGCTGACGCCGGAAAATCTCGATTTGATTCGCAGCGCGGTGATCTTTTTGTCGCTGGGACTCGGCTTGCTGCTCGCGGTCGTTCCGTTGCACATCTGGCTCGGTCCGCTGGCGGACGAGATGCCGCCGCTCGGCGTGGCGTTCCTGGTCGGCGTCGCGCAGCCGGTGGGACTGTGGTTGCTCTTCCAGCAAATGAGCGCGGCGCAGTGGCTGACGGAGCGGACGGTGCTGCTGACGATTTTGCTTTTCGGCGGCGGGTTGACAGCGGCAGTGGGCGCGCTGCTCGCGTTGACCGAGCGGCGCGATGGTCGGTTCATCGCGTACCTGTCGCTGGTTTCGCTCGCGCAGGCGCTCGTCGGCTTGAGTCTGGGAACGCGCGCCGGTTTGGCGAGTGCGCTCTTGGCGATCCTGAACCGCGCGGTGGGCATCGCGCTGGTCGCCGGTGGACTCGCACTGGTGAGGAATCATCCGGAACGGCGGTGGCAAATCATCGGAGGGATGACGATTCTCGCGGGCGGTCTGACGCTGGCGGGGATTCCACCGTTGCTTGGTTTTGCCGCGCAATGGTCGATCTATCGCGACCTCGCCGTGGCGAATCTATTCCTCGTGATCGTGCTGCTGGCTTCGAACGCGGTCGTGCTGTTGGGGACGCTGCGCGTCGTACAGCCGCTGTTCGTGGAACGGTCGGAGGCGGGCGAGACCGGCGAGACCAAGATCGTGCCGTATCTCTCTGCCGCGGTTGCGTTCGTGCTATTTGTGATCGTCATCCTCGCCGGGATTTTTCCGCACGCGATCGCCGAGCCGCTAATGGCAGCGCTCGGCAACGCGAGTTATCTAAAATAAGAGACCTTCCAAGTCTGAAAGACCTGGAAGGTCTATGTTCCCCAAAAGTATCTGAGCATATCGCCGATGTGCGCGCGCCAGAAACCCCACTGGTGTCCTTCCGGAAATTCCGCAGAAGAAACGGCATAGCCCTTCTGGCGGAGCAGTTCGACCAACCGACGCTGGGCGGCGACGAAATCGTGCTCCGGGTGCCCTTCTCCGTACAAATCGGTCTCGAATTCTCCGACGACCAGATGAAAGCGCATTCCCAGGTTCTGCGCCGCTGCGAAATCGCGGATGAGCGCGTCGTTCTGGTAACTGTAATATCCCGATTGTCCGCCAACCAAGCCGAACAGATTCGGACGCCGGCGCGCCGCGTGCGCCGCCATCAATCCGCCGATCGATGCACCGATGATCGCGCGCGCGGTCGGTTCGGTGAGCGTCGGATAATTACTGTCGATCCAGGGCACGAGTTCGTTGGCGAGGAAGCGGACGTAATGATTGTTGCGTGCGTATTCCTTTTCGCGGTCGTTCGGCTTGACGAGGACCGCGATGAACGGGCGGACCTGATGATGGTCGATGAAATAACTCATCAGATACGGCAGGTCGCAGAAATTTAGGTAGCCGTCGCCGTCGTTAAAGTACGCCACCGCATATTTCTCGTGCGCATTGAATTGAGGCGGCAGACAAACCCAGAATGTCCGGCGATCGTGCATCGAGCGGCTGGTCAGCCAGTGTTCTTCGACGCTGCCTAACTCGATGCGCTTTTCGTCCGTCAATTCCGACGGCGCGTGATAATCCGGCATCACGACTTCGGAATGCGGACCGAACCCGCTCGGCGCGGTGCGCGGATTGCGCGGGTCAAGCCGCCGGCGCCCATTCACGACGAGCCGATACTCCAGGCGCGCCGCGCGCGGAAAGCGCTCGACGCGGTACCACAGCGGCGTGTCCGGCAGATACGCCAGCGGCGCGGTCGGCTGCCAGTGTGTCCAATCGCCTTCGAGGACGACTTCGCGCGCGTCTTCGCTCACATAGAAGAAGATCGCGCGGCTGTCCTCGATGATCGGCGAGGAATTGTCACGCGCAAAGTCGCGGACGAGCCGCGTCTTCGCGGCGACCGAAGTCGCCGTTTCCAGTTCGGCGAGCAGTTGATCGAATGTCATAGCCATGGTGGCGTGTCATTGAGCCACGCAGCGGCTCGCCATGACAGCCCTAAATCACTCCCGCGTCTTGCATAATCTGTCTCAGGGCGCGGCGGTCTGCGTCGCCGAGCGCACGGAGCGGCAAGCGCGGCGCGCCCCCATAATATCCTTGATGCAATTCTTCGAGCGCGGCTTTCAATCCGGGAATGTTCCAGCGAGTCGTGACCGCGGCATTCAGCGGAATCAGCCGAAGTTGGATTTCGCGCGCCCGCGCGTGTTCTCCCGCGCGGAATGCGTCGTAAATCGCCAGGCACTCGCGTGGCGCGACGTTCGCGAGCGCGGCGACCGCGCCGCGCGCGCCGACGCAGAGCGCGGGATAGAAATAGCTGCCCGACCCGGCGATGACCGAGAAATCGGGGCGCACGGCGCGGACAATGTCCGCGAATTTCGCGACGTTGCCGCTACTGTCTTTGATGCCGATGATGTTCGGGTGTTGCGCGAGCGTGATCACCGTCGCCGCGTCGATGTCGAGCCCGGTCGCGCCGGGCATGTTGTAGAGGATCACCGGAATCGGCGAGGCGTCCGCGATGAGACGATAGTGATTGACGAGCGCCGCGGAATTCATTTGCGCCTTGTAGTAATTCGGCGTGACAAACATCGCTGCGTCCGCGCCGAGTTCCGCGGCGCGCTTCGCCAGCGCGATGCAATTGCGCGTCGATTCTACGCCTGCGCCGGCGAGGAAGAGCTTGTCACGCGGGATTGCCTCACGCGCGGCTTGCCACAGCGCGGCGCGCTCCGCGTCGGTCAACATCACCGCTTCACCGTTCGAGCCGAGGACGACGTAGCCGTGCAACCCGGTCTTGTTCCAGAGCGCGATGTTCGATTTGAGTTTGTCGAGCAGAAGATTTCCGTCCGCGTCAAACGGCGTCGGAATCGGTGGAAATACGCCTTCGAGTTTGAGTGTCATTGGTTTTCCCTTTTTAGGATGATTCGAATTCTGGCAGTGGAAGCTGCCCCGCCGGCGCAGGTGAATTACGCCCGCAGCGCCGCCAGCCACCCCGCGACGAGAATCACCGCGCTCGGCGCGACGAGGCGAAAGAGCGCACGCAGCGTCGTCGAGGTGGGACGTTGGTGGTACAGCGCGATGCTCGCGGCAATCAGCGCGAATGACGCGCTGACAGCCAGCAGCATAATCTCAAGATTTGAATTGAGCCCGAGTGCGCTGACAAGCGCGAGCATCTGAGCGCCGATAAGCGTGCTCCAGACCACCAGCACGCCGCGTGCGCGTCCGAGCGTCACCGCGAACCCGCGCACGCCGAGCGCAAGGTCGGTTTCCGTGTCCGGCAATGTTTGCGCAAGGTGGACACCAATGAGCAACGGCAAGCCAATCGGCGCGAGAACGAGTTGCCGTGCGTCAAAGCGCGCCATGCTCACCCAAACGAAAATCGGCAACGTGACAAAACCGAGCACGTACGGAAACCAACTGAACGGCGTGCCGCGCAGCCAAAAGTTGTAAAGGATGCCGGCGAACGTGCCGAGCAGCGCGAGCAAGACGATGATCGGTCCGAGCGAAATCGCGAGCACGAGCATCAGCGCGAACGCCAGCGCGATCAGCGCGCGCGCGTCGTTCGGCGTGACGATGCCGCGCGCTAGCGGCTTCCACGGCTGACCATGCGCGTCGAGCACGCGGTCGTGCAAATCGTTCGAGATGCCGACGACAACTTGCGAGCAGAAGAGCGTTGCCATCGCGCGAATGAGCCGCGACAGATCGGTCGACTCGCGCGCGGTCGCAACCGCGAGAATGGTCGCCAGCGTGACGACCATCATCACGGGGAACGGGTGGATCATTAACCAGTAGCCCTGCAAGCGGCGCAAGAATGTCATATCTCGTTGATGAAATATTGTCATCTTTCTGAGTTGCCTACTTGCCAACAAATGCTTCCATCCTCTCTGAAGACACGATGTAACTGCGCGATGACTTGAGCGTCTGACTTGTTGATTTTCAATCATCTTTGGATTTCAAACCAGGATAGGTTTGTCACAGGATCCTCATCTACTCAGGAGGGTTACTTACCGCCGCTGCCCCGTAACCCAATTCTTCGTTAGAAACCCAAAATTCCAATGCCCCTGCGTGTCCGGCTCGTAATGCACCGTGATGAGCGACTCGTCGCGCGTGTTGGCGAATTCGTCCGGCGTCAACGTAAAGACGAGCGTGTGCGGATCGCCGTTCTTGAACGCGACCACCTTGAACACTTTCGAGCCGATCTGCAGCACCGGCGGCGGGTCGGTCACCGGGAACGCGCGCGGACTGTACACCTCGATCTCGACCCCCGGTTTGCCGCCGAGCGCTGCGGACGCGTCGACGTTGTAGATGTTCAGCGTGTTGCCCTGCGCCGCGTCCAAATAGAATTTCGCCGTTACGATCACGACGACAGCCGCAAGACCCAACAAAAGGACAATCAATGTTCGTTTCACACCCATCCACTTTCCCACTGTCTTACCGTACTACGGTCTCACTGTTCACGGTCCACCGATCACGGACCGCTCACCGCCGGCGCCTTTTCCACATCCAGCCGTAGTGACATTACTTGCGAAACGCCGTCGTCGCTCATCGTAATGCCATAGACCGCGTTCGCGCTTTCCATCGTCCCGCGATTGTGCGTGATGACGATGAACTGCGTCTCGAGCGCCAGCGCCTTGAGCGCGTCGCGGAATCGTCCGATGTTCGCCTCGTCGAGCGCCGCGTCCACTTCGTCCAGCACGCAGAACGGCGTGGGCGATACTTTCAGGATCGCGAACAAGAGCGCCACAGCGGTCAGCGCGCGCTCGCCGCCGGAGAGAATGGCGAGGTGTGCGGCGCGCTTGCCCGGCGGTTTGGCGATGATCTCGATGCCGGTCTGCGCCATGTTCTCCGGTTCCGTCAATTCGAGCCGCGCGGTGCCGCCGTTGAAAAGCAGCGTAAAGAATTTCGCGAACTCGACGTTGATTGCCTTGAATGTCTCTTCGAACTTGCGCCGCATGATCTCGTCGAGTTCGGCGATCGCCTTGTTCAAACCTTCGATCGCGCGGTGCGCGTCAGCGGCTTGCTCGGTGAGAAAGGCGTGGCGCGCTTTCAACTCGTCGTATTCTTGTGGCGCGGCGGGATTGATCTGCCCCATGTACTTTAACTGATTGCGCAGCTTGCGTATTTCTTTTTCGAGTCCTTCGGGCACCGCGGTGACGACCGGCAGCGCGACGATTTCATCGCCGAGGCGCAGGCGCAACTGACCGGGCAGGTCGGCATCGAACACAATCGCGCTTTCACGCGCGCCGCCGTTCGTCTCTGCGCCGTTCGCGGGCGGTTCGCCGATCTTGACCGGCGACATATTCTCTTGAACGTGGTTCGTAATCGCCGGCGAAATCACGCGACCGCTCGCGAGATCGTCTTCGATTTCCGTTTCGAGCCGCGCGATCTCCGCGCGCGCGCGTTCGGAATCGAGCACGGCGGCGTTGTGCCGCTCTTCAAACTCGGATAGCTGCGCGCGCAGATGGGATTCCTGATTCTCCAGTTCCGCTTGTGCCTTTTCTGCTTCGATCAAGCCCGCGTCCGCCGGCGCAACGCGCTGATCGATCTCCGCGAGCGCGCGGGACGATGCGTCGACGCGTGCCTGGAGTTCATCGCGCTGCGCGGTCAGCGCGTCCACTTGCCGCGTGATCGATTCGACGCGTTCCGTTCTTGCGGCGATCTGTGATTCCCACTGCGCCGATGCCGCGCGCGCGGATTCCTCCGCGGCGCGCGCGCTGGCGACATCGCGTTCGGCGATCGCGAGCGCGGTGCGCAGATTGGCGAGCTGCTCGCGCGCCGATTCGACCGCACTGACGGCTTGGGCGCGCTTGCTCTCGAACGAGGTGAGCGCGTCCGCCTGCAGACTCAGCGCGGCGGCTTCACGCAGACCTTCTTCGTAAACTCCCAATTTCGATTTCAGTTCAGCGAGTTTCTGCGCGAGCGCGCGGATTTGCGGCTCGCTCTCTTCTTGCGCAGCCTCGGCATGCGCGGCGATGTGCTCCCGCTCTCTCAGTTCCTGCTCCGCCGCTCCCAGCTTCGCCGCGAGCACGTCCCGTTCCCGCTGCCGCGTCTGCATGACCGCCGCCGCGTTGGCGATCTTTTCCGTTTGCACGGCTTGTGCTGCTTGCAGCGCCGCCAGCTCGCTCGCGGCTTCGTCGCGCTGCTGCGTGGTCAAGCGCAGCCGCTCGTTGAGTACGGCGAGCTCGCGCGTGAGCGCCGCGTGTTCGCCCTCCCGCGCCGCGCGGGCGCGACGCCCTTCGGCGAGCTGCGCGCGCAGTTCCTGTCCCTGCCGGCGCAATTGCGCGAGCCGCGCGGCGAGTTCTTGCACCTGCGCGCGGCGCGCGTTCAACGCCTCGCGCGTCGATTTTTCGCGCGCTGCCATTTCTTGCGCGACCTGCTGCGCGCGTGCCCACTGGAACGCGTACCACAGCCGCAGCCGCTCGTTGAGCGCGTTGACGACGCCGTCGTAGTTGCGCGCGCGTTCGGCTTGCCGCGCGAGCGACGGCAGGCGCGGCGCGATTTCGTTGACGATGTCGTTGACGCGCAGCAGATTGCTCTTGGTCTCTTCGAGTTTGTCGAGCGCGTTCTGCCGCTTGGACTGGTACAAGCCGATGCCGGCGGCTTCCTCGAACAGCGCACGCCGTTCTTCCGGTCGCAGCGACAGTGCCTGATCGACCAAACCTTGTCCGATCACTGCGTACGTCTGCCGCGCCAAGCCCCAGCGCGCGAGGAGTTCGAGAATGTCGCGCAGGCGGACGCGCTGACCGTTGAGAAAGTATTCGTTCTCGCCATCGCGGTACGCGCGGCGACCGATCGTCACTTCGGATGGATTCGATTTGAGAAGTTCGGTCACCGGATCGACGCGCGCTCTCGCTTTATCGTCTTGGTTTTTCTCCTCTGTGCTCTCGGTGGCAGATTCTGCCCATGGATGGGGATTCTCCAGCGTCATCGAGACTTCTGCCATGCCGAGCCGCGGTCGCGCCGACGAGCCGGCGAAGACCAGGTCTTCGGTTTTCTTGACGCGCAAGTCGGTGAACGAATTTTCCCCCATCACCCAGCGCACCGCGTCCGCGATATTGGATTTGCCGCTGCCGTTCGGTCCCACAATCGCCGTGATGCCGAGATCGAAACTGAATTCGGTTTTGTTCGCGAAGGTTTTGAAGCCGTGAAGGGTCAGGTATTTGAATCGCATTGGGTTTGAGACTTAATTTTGGGTGGTTGCAGTATACAACAAGAGGCGCGGGAAAACAAACAACGAATGCAAACGGATCAACGAATGAAACCCCGCTATGCGTCTAGTCGTTTGATATGCGCGACTAGCTCATCCACGCCACGTAAGCGTGTGCGCAAAACCCTCTGCGCGAGTGAAATATCGAGCGTGCAGTCGCGCGGACGGCGCCCCGGATACGTCGCGCTGAGCGCCGGCTCAAAGCGCGGCGCGACGCTCAGCGCGTTCGCCAGCTTGACGCCGAATTCGTAGCGGCTCAGCCGCTGTGCTCCCGCGACGTGGATGATGCCGGCGAAATCATTCTCTGCGAGTTCGAGCAGCGCGTCCGCGAGATCATCGACCAAAATGGGGCAGCGGTATTCGTCGGTGAAGAGGCGCGGCATTTCGCCGTTCAGCATCTGGCGCGTGCGCGGATCAAGCGGGTTGAACCCATAGATGAGCGAAGTGCGCGCGATTACCGCGCGCGGAAATTCTTCGATCACCTCGGACTCGGCGCGCGCTTTGGATTCGGCGTATGGCGAGATCGGATCGGGCGCGGCGGTCTCGTCGTACGGCGCGTGTTCGCCGTCGAAGATCACGTCGCTCGACAAATGGATGAGCCGCGCCTTGGCGCGCGCGGCGGCGCGCGCGATGTGGCGCGCGCCCTCGGCGTTGACCGCCATCATCTGATCGCCGGTCATTTGCGCGGCGGTGTGGATCACCACGGCGGGCTGGACTTGCTCGAACAGCCGATTCACTGCCTCCGCGTCGCGCACGTCGACGCGAAAAGCGGCAGCCGGTTCTTGCGCAAGGGGATGCGCGAAATACGTTGCCGCAATTTGCCAGGTCTTGGGCGCACGCTTGAGGATGCCGGCGCCGAGGTAGCCGCTGCCGCCGGTGACAAGTAGTCGCATCATCGGTTGTTAGGTGGTTAGGTGGTTGGGGGGTTAGGTGGTTGGGTGGTTGGGGTGTTGGGATGCTCCGCCCAACTACCTAACCACCTAACCATCTAACTATCCAACTCCCCGTTCAACGCAATGAGCGCGGCGTGATCGGCGCGCGAGATCTCGTCGCGCAACGTTTCGAGCGCGACGCGCGCGGCTTCTTGCTCCGCCGTTTGCTTGTTGCGCCCCGCGCCGCGGCCGTACACCTTGTCCTTCAAGATGACTTCGATTGTAAACTCTTTGGCGTGATCGGGTCCGCGCGTTTCGACGAGGCGGTACTGCGGCGTGACCTGCAGCCGTCCCTGACTCAATTCTTGTAGCAGACTTTTGGCGTCGCGGTCGAGTCGATCATTGTGGACGCGTTCGGCGGCGGGCGCGGCAAAACGCAAAACGAGTGTGCGCGCCGCGTCCAATCCCTGATCGAGGTAGAGCGCGCCGACGAGCGCTTCGAATGCGCCGGCGAGCAGCGACGCGCGCGTTCTGCCGCCCGCTGCATCTTCGCCGCGCGACATCAGCAGGTGCGGCGCGATGCCCAGGTCGGTCGCAAACCGCGCGAGCGATTCGCCTTTCACCAGCGCGGCGCGCAGCGAGGTCAGTTCCCCCTCGCTCATCTCCGGGAAATGCTGGTACAGGTACTCCGCCGCGACGAAATCGACGATCGCGTCGCCGAGAAATTCCAGGCGCTCGTTGTCGAGGTAGGGCAGCTCGGGATTCTCGTTGAGGTACGAGCGGTGCGTCAAGGCACGCGTCAGGAGCGACTTGTCGCGGAAGGTAAAACGGAGTACGGATTCGAAATCTTCGAGGGTCATGTCATTGTGGGGAGGGACGCCCTGCCGGGGCACCCCTACGCTTCGTATTTCTTGAAAATCACAATCGCGTTGTGTCCGCCGAAACCGAACGAGTTGGACATGGCGACGCGGACATCTTTCTGGCGCGCCTTGTTCGGAACGTAATCGAGATCGCACGCGGGATCGGGATATTCATAGTTGATGGTCGGGTGAATCCAGCCGGTCTCGACCGTCTTGACAGTGGCAATGGCTTCCACCGCGCCCGCCGCGCCGAGCAGGTGACCGATCATCGATTTGGTCGAGGAGATTGGAATGTTGTATGCGCGCTCACCAAATACTGTTTTGATCGCCGTGGTTTCCGCCGCGTCGTTCAGCAGCGTGGACGTGCCGTGCGCGTTGATGTAATCCACATCTTCCGGTCGGAGATTCCCTTTTTGCAGCGCGCGCCGGATGGCTTTCGCCGCCCCCGCGCCACCTTCGGCAGGCGCGCTGATGTGGTACGCGTCGTCGTTCGCCGCGTACGACGCAACTTCGCAGATGATGTTCGCGCCGCGCTTTTTCGCGAACTCGAGTTCCTCAAAAATCAGGACGCCGCACCCTTCGCCGAAAATGAATCCGTCGCGTTTGGCGTCGAAGGGACGCGAGGCGTGCTTGGGATCGTCGTTGTGCGAGGTGCTCATCGCCGTGGTGCGATGGAAGGCGGCGAGACCGAATTCGGTGATTTGCGATTCGACGCCGCCGGTGATCATCGCGTCCGCGTCGCCGCGGCGAATGATTTCGAACGCTTCGCCGATGGCATTGTTGCCGGTGGCGCACGCGGAAGCAATCGAAAAGTTCGGACCCTTGGCGCCGAACGTGATCGCGATCATTCCCGCCGCCATGTTGGGAATCATGTACGGTCCGGTGAAGGGGCTGACGCGCATCGGTCCTTTCTCGATCAGCGTATGCATACTTTGCTCGATGGTCACCAAGCCGCCGATGCCGGAGCCGATGAGCGCGCCGATCATGTCCGCGTTCGATTCGTCGATCTTCAAGCCAGCTTGTTTGATCGCCTGCGCCGCGGCGGCGATGGACAACTGGATGAACCAATCGATGCGCCGCGCTTCTTTGCGGTCGATGTACTCGGCGTAATCTTCGACATTGAAATCGTTCACCTGCGCGGCGATCTGCACAGCGAACCGCGACGGATCGAATCGCGTGATGCGGTCGATCGCCGACGTTCCCGCTAACAAGCCCGACCAGTACTGATCGACCGAGCAGCCGAGTGGAGTGATGGCACCCAATCCTGTGACAACCACTCGGCGTTGACCAAGGTCACCTTGACGATGATCCAACATTGGATGATTTCCTCCCGAGAGATAAGGTCAGACGACGGTCAGCGCCGGCATGCCGGTGGTCTGGCGCCGGCTGTCCGTCATCTTTTTCTCGAC
>Ga0272448_1001128_pt1 | contig 37458 bp, 60 predicted proteins | sample YNPCB0191_FD_202220 | JGI IMG/M metagenome (GOLD analysis project Ga0272448, IMG submission 202220) | Hot spring sediment microbial communities from Yellowstone National Park, WY, United States - YNP-CB-019-1 | ecosystem: Environmental > Aquatic > Thermal springs > Hot (42-90C) > Sediment...
AAGTGGCGCGTGTCCAGCACCAGGGTGGGGTGGGCCTTGAGGAATGCAACACGCCGTTCTTTCTTCGTTTTGCCGCTCGTAAATAAGTCGGGCTGTTCCTCGTCAATAGCAAAGAGCGTTTTCCACTCGTCCCATTGCGCCTCGCAGGCGGCGATTTCCGCGTAAAACGCTTCGGGGATGTTGCCAACCGTGACCAGGTAAAAGACCTCGGTGACAAACTTCTTCTTCTCCCAGAGCATCTTCTGGAAGTCCTCGATCTGCGCCAGAAACTCGATGACGCGCAGGCCAATGCCCTTGATAAGTCGCAACAGTTGGAACCAACCCTCACTCAGGCCCTCGCCTGCCGTTTCCAGTTCCTCCAGGTTGAGCACTTCGTTCTTCAGGTAGAAGTCCAGTTCCCGTGAGAGGAAGCCTTTCAAGTCTTTGTGGATGAAGAAGTCGCGGATATTTCGGCGGGTGTACTGACGCAAGTGGTACTCTAGATAGGTAATGGGTTCGCCCTTTCCTGTTTTACGCCGTTCGGCGGTGAGGGCGTCTATCACCTGTGGGGCTTTGACGTACTTGGGGACCTCCGCAACAGCCCTGGCTATGATACCTTTCTGCTGGTTCTTGTGGCCGTAGATGATACCTTCCTGCGCGGTCAGCTGGCGGTACTCGAAGGGGATAACCACCTGACGCGCCGCCTCGTCCCAGGTGATTTCGCCAAGGCGCGGCAGGAAGAAGCGCTTTTCGCCCTTGACGTTGTTCATCCCCACATCTGCATGGCGCAGTTTGAAGTACACGGTCACGCCGTTGGGGGCTTTGTAGGTGTAATCGGTGAAATACTCGCCGGTTTTGACGTAGTACTGGTCGTAGTTTGCCCAGTAGAGTGTCACTTCCTCGCCGTTATAGGGAATGCTGTAGCGGGGTTTGGGGATGAGATACCCCCGCTGCCAGTAGCGACTGAAAAAGGCATAGAGGTGGTTGTAAACGGCGGCTTCCAGATCCTGCACGGCATGGGTCTGTCCAGCCACTGCCCCGTGCCCCAGTTCCTCCACAATAATATTGGGCAGATCTGCGGCAACGAAACGCTCCACCATGGCTCGCTTGTGATTCATGATGCGGGGGATGCCGAAATCCAGCTCGGCGCAATCGAATTGGAAGAGTTCGAGTAGGAGGGTTTGAAACTTAGTCAAATTCTCAGTTCTACCGCGCATCATCTATGGTTGCCTACAAGATCCAGCTGTAGCGATACCCAACCACAGAAGGGTAATGTGGTATGCTACACAATGACTCAGGCAATGACAGAGACGCGCCCCCTCTCAGTCAATCCCGCACCTCGGATTCGAGCCACTCCTTTGGTTCCCCAGTCCTGGCGTCCTCTACTTCCCGGAACCACTTGACCTTCATCCCATTTGGCAAGGTGATGGTCGCTATGATGATCACTGGCCCGGTCCAGAACCACGTTCCACGGTCTTGGTACTGGTGTCTGGCCCACCCGAGCGAGAGTTCGACAGGTAACTCGGCCATATCCGCCCAGACCCTATTCAGTGCCGTGATTTCGTCGCGAGAGGGGTGCCTCCGTGGTACGACCTCCGTCTCTCCGCTGAAGTCAAGCGGCTTCCACCAGCCCCAGTACTCCTCGTCATCATGTTCTAGGACGCTCAATACGAACTCTTCCTCAGCCTCCAATCGCCAGCCATATCCCCTCTCTGCTTTCTCGCGCAGCTCGGGGCTCCCGTATTCCAGCGCCCATTGGCGGAGACGCTCTTCTCTTTCTTCCATCCCTATCCTTCTAATACGGCCACGCATTTTCGTCCTCCTTTTTCGACCTCGGCGTCCTCTCGCCCATCCAAGAATCTAATCTATCAGATACCAACACAGTCCAGTAAAGCATCCTGACTATCTGGCCCACTTATGGTTGAATAGTGTTATATTCTGTATGACCATATCCCTATATTTCGGTAGTCTCTTATATGTACCACCACATCCCGCAAGTCCAATGTGCCTGAATACTAGTGTACGTGTAATGCCGAGCGGCAACCCAAGATTGTGCGCTCGAAGACACCAATCATTATCCTCATACCCATACCCTACGAATCTCTCATCCAGGAGCCCAACGCGCTCGAATGCTCCGGCTTGGAATAGCACAGACACAAAACACAGAATCTCCCGGTTCGGTATCTCCCAAGTGTCGCCATACCTAGCGTTCAGATCGTACGCTTGTATTGGGTTCCCGACGCCTTGAATCGGCACAATGGAACATGAGATGGCCGTGTATGGCCCCTGCGTGAGTACAGATACTTTATCGAGGAATCGGGGGGTCAGAACTTCTGTGTCGTCATTGACCAACAACATAGGGAGCCCGAGTGCAATCACGCGGGATATGGCGATGTTTGCATTGCGTGCGAAACAAAACGGTTTGACCCCAGGGTAGACCTCTACTCCCTTGCTCCTGAGATCCGCCACGGTGGACTCGGACAGACCGTCATCCACAACAATAACTCTCGTTCTGGACAAGAGGTCAGGCTGCGAAGTTAGAAGAGACTTCAGCAGTCCTGTAAGATACGTGTCTGTCTTGCTCAGCACAACTATAGCCAATTCTGCCATTGTGTACACAACCTACATCTATTTTGTCAGGATGGCGTGGACATGAGTCACTAGGTCGTATGGCCCCTTTGAGACGACAGTCTGGATGGACCTAACTCTGAACCCATTCCCACGGTACCCATACCTTTTATTGAGTGCCAGATAATCCGGGAAATCGTGTACATAGTACGCGAATGTGTTACGGGTCCAGAAGGAAACGTGGGTTGGGTCCTGGAACGCACCAGGAGATAGCGCGTCAGGTACGAGTATGTCTACATTGCCTCCAGGTACGAGAATCCGCTCTATCTCATACATTGTGCCGTTTTTGTCTGGGAGATGCTCCAGCACGTCGTGTGCCAGTATTTCTATGGCCGTTGCGTCCTCAAACGGCCATGGTACCACTCGAAGGTCGTGCTGTACGATACCAACTCCTCCCAGGAGATCAACTCCGACATACCCCAGGTGCGGTGTAAGACCACACCCAAGGTCAATCTTAATGGGAGGCATACAGCATCATCCGAAAATGCGGGCGAGCCAGGACGCCCTCTCGTGAATGTCTTCCGGGTTCTGCGCCGCTCTTTCTACCGCCTCGTGAATCGCCGCCGCAGTAAATAGGGCCGGGACCACAGTACCGTCGAGGCGCTTGACGTAGCATGGATAGTATTCCAACGCAGACCCGAATTTCCGGTTCTGGTTGGGGACAACCTCCGACTTGTCAATGAACGATCTAATCGGCATCTCTACCTCCTAAAATGGCAATTCGTATGGGACTTGTATTGCCCCAGCAACTTCCCCTACACTCACACACATCTCGACACATTCGCCACCAGACAGAACATCCCGCAGCGCCTTTCGTAGATCGGCGTCAGATACCGTAACACCTAATAGTGTACCCCAGATGCGTGGCACACCAGAAGCGTCCATTACCGCACCATTGTGGCATGCACATTCCTTCGGGTATCTGTCTGGAGATAGGATGGTCTTGCACTTAGGGCATATCAACCACAAATGGGTCATGACACGAGCCTCAAGTGACGTCTGACACCGTACGCTTCCACAGCAAGAAAGTCAAAAAGACTCTGGTCTGGCCATGGGGATCCGGTTTCCAGCGCAGCCTTCTTCCGCTCCACAATACTCACATCTTTGGGCTTCTGCGCCTCCTGCCGCAAGGCCTTGTGCTTCTCCCTCCGTACCCGCTTGCGCATCCGCTTGGTCTTACTGGCCATCGAAGCCTCCAAGAGGGTAGCCTACAACCGTAGGCTACCCTCACAGTAAAACGGCAATTCACCTACTTACACCTTCCGGACCCCGACCGTGTGGGCCAGCCCAGTCGCCTCGAACTCCCGGAACACCGAACTCATAGCATCCTGTACAGCCTCCCGAGTAGTCTGGTCCCTACGAAGTGTCTCCACATCCGTATCCCCCAACGCCGCCCGAGCCTGGTCCACAAGCCGCTGGATGGTCTGTAGGTCACTATATCGGGAGGACGTAGAAAGCGTGGATGCGAGTGTGCGGAATCGCTCCGTGAAATCGCGGAACTTCTCCACACTCGACGCAAAGATACGCCCCCCGCTTCCGAGACGGTCCACCATAGCCTGAACCTGGGCCTGGAACTCACCCACCAAGGAAGAATACGCCTCGTTGTAAAACTGGGTGAGCAAGTCATTGACTCTGGAAGCCCCCTCAATCTCGACGGGGCTGTCTGCGATACTGAACACAGACATCGTGGCGTCATAAGACTCACGGATAGCATCAGCAGTCGGGTAATCGTCCTGGACGAAGAGAGGGCCCAGCTTCAGTCGGGCTTCCCCCACTGCCACATCGTATTGTGTGAGCATCACCTCCACAGACGAGAGCAGTGCCTCCCTAGCCTCCTGAAACGCAGACCTGGCCTGGTCAGCGAAAGTCACTGGAAGTAACCGGACTCCACGGATCGGGAACGGGAGAGACCACCTATCCATGGACTTGTAAACGGCAGTCACTGCGGACTCGACGTCACGCAGGTATGCCTTCGGCACCAGTTGTACCTGTTCCCGGACCTGGTCGTTCGTCGTGCTCCTGACAACAACCGGGTTCCACTTCCGAACAGAGATACTGACCAATACATTACTAGAATTGAGGGCAGCGCTCATCTGATCCTCCTCAGATTGGAGTCCAACCACGCCACTTCGGCTTCCAGTGCTTCCGTTCTGTATCGGAATGGACCGAGAACAGGACCACCAACTGGACTCAAGTCCGCAGTCCATCCGTCACCGACGGGCTCGACATGACTCGCCCTGGAGACAGACTTCTCGCCCAGTCTTCCCAGGGCATCAGCCAGCCTGTCACTATATACAGAAATAACCTCAGAACCACGTATCACCAGTTTCATGGTCGAGTTCCTCCGTGGTCTCCTTCTCAAACATCTCGTGAGTTGGCTCGTCCAAGAGAATGTTTCCGAGCCGGAGAGAAGACGTGAGTTCCAGGCATTTGGTCCCCTTCACCCCTTCAACCGTCACCTCTGCCTTCCCGTCGCTGAGCGTTCTGATTTTTATGTTCATTGTATCACCTCCAGGTCAGTGACCCATTCCCCATCCACGTATTCCGTCTTCCCCACATGTGTGATAACACCCGAGTCCCGAAGTTCAGCAACTGTATTGTAGATCGTGCATTCGTGGATCAGCCGGGTCACGGGTGTGACTTCGGCATAGGTCATGCTAGTGGTATTCCAGTTGTCGTACGAGAATTGACCCGTCTCTGGGTCCCACACCACAGGATACGAGAACCCAGGTACGGAGATCCCGATACCTTTCGCCTGTGTACTGTACATTCTGTACGTACCCTCGCCAAGAACGGTATACCCGAGACGACGGCACGCCTCCAGCACAACACCTCGGTCACGGATCACCACCTGTACAACAATCCTGTGGCTCATACTCACCTCCTCATGCCCGTGAAGGCAATGTTCTTCTTACTCTCCTGGATAGAGGCAGGGACACACCGCGGTCCCCAGACCTCACGGAGATGCCGAATCTCCTCCTCCCTGGTGGTGGAGATTGGGATGACATACGCCTTCGCCTGCGCCAACGTACTCTGCATCATGGAGGCGATTCGGACGAGACTCTTGATCTCTGCCCCCGTCCACCCGGTCAGTTCTTCTGCGCTGACCGTGGCATCAGTCAGGCCATAGCTCCTGAGGTAGTACTGGAGAATGGCTTCTCGTTCTTCGGTGGTAGGGAGATCCACGAAGAAGATGGCATCCCAACGTTCCGCCCGGAGATATTCCGGGGGAACTTGTGACACATCATTACACGTAGCTGCCACATAGATCCCCTCAGGACGTTCCTGAAGGAACTTCAGGAAATCCGAAGCAACCCTGCTCGTCGTGCCCCCATCCGTACGCCCGCTGGACTCCGTCCCTGAAAGCATCTTCTCAATCTCGTCTACGAGTAGGACGCACGGACGCACAGACGCCACAACGTCAAGGGCTTGACGCATCTGGGCCTCACTCTGCCCAACTTTACTGCCCATCACGGCACCGAGGTTCAGCGCCACGAGGGGTCGTTCCAGTGCCGATGCGGTGGCCATTGCAGCCATGCTCTTCCCAGTGCCCTGCACTCCGAGCATGACCACCCCCATCGCTCTAGGGTCAGGAGCCGTGGCAAGCATGAACCGCTTGAGGTTTTCCAGGCCCTGAACGTCCTCCATCTTTGGGACGGAACTGATTAGGGACAGGCCCGGCGTGGAGTTGATGATCTCTTCTTTTGCGCGGAGCACGTCACTGGGGGAGAGGTCTCCTTTCCCTCGCCGGATATACTCCGTGAACATCACCTGCTCCGCTTCCCACACTGTGAGCCCACGGAGGTTCTGGGTGACCGATGGGGCGACATCCTTTCCAGTACTGGTCTTGAACCCCTCGACGACCTCCCGGAGTTGGTCAACCGTGGGGAGCTCATCGTCCAGGTACTGTGCGTATCTGGTGAGGTATCCGCCGAGATGGTACCCAGGGCTCTGGATGAGAACAAGTGTGACCCCACACACTTTCGCCTGTGGGAGCCAGTCCAACATCATTTGAGGGCCAACTGGATTGCCCTCCAACATTTGGCCCAGTCCGGTGACAAGGACAACGACACGTTTGTCGTTGGTCTTCGCCCAAGGGCACAATTCATTGAGCCCTCGGAAAAGGTCCCCTGGGTTGTTGAAGCTGATGTTGGGGCCTCCGGTCCCACAAATAGCCCACCCGGAGCGCCCCACCCCAACATAGTACACGTTGGCGTCTCCGAGACCATTCTTTGCGACCTCGGAGACGAGATTGATGGGGTCGTGGGTTCGGACCACCACGAGCGGTGTTCCAGACCTGACCAGGACTTCCAGGTCTCTCAGACTCGACATCTGACCCTCCTTGGACAGGCCATCGTTGCCGTCCAGAAGTAATATAACACATCTTCTGGAGAAACTTAAGCACCCTTGACTGGACTCAAGAAACTGGTGTGTTATAGTTATATCTTAGGCACCTGAAGGAGGTACCGTATGGATCTAACACAATACGTCAGAACGGATAGCGTAGGACTTCGGGAGCTTCTGCATGAAGTGGACAATCTGGAAGTACTACTCCAGGTCACAGACGACCCGAATGACTTCAGGAAAGCGGTTGAGAAGTTGGTAAGCATCAGGCAGAGGGTACTCAATGAGACCCCTCCCATCGGGGTCTCTGTGTATCCTCGCCACGACACAACACCGGCACCGTCTGTCTCATACCCCACGTGGTATTATCTGGGTCAGACGGGGCATGACGTGGTATGGATGGAGGAGGGGTAAATAATTTTCTGTGGGTGCGCGGGAGACCCAAATCCATCCAATAGTGGACCGAAATATACTTGGAGATGTTGATGGCCCAATTCTATGTGTACAGGAGCAAGGGCACTCAGACGTACGATGTTTTCAGTATTCCACAGGTGGACGTGGATAGAGTCCCCATTGCCACGATACATGGCCCCACTATCCACTACGCCGTAACAACACTCATTCAGCGGATTCTCCACATGTCTGTGTTAGACGTGCATATCGTAGAGTACTCGTCAGCCCACGTGCGCATTGATCTACCGCAGGCTGACGAACCCAGTACCGGCGTCGTGGAAGACACAAACGATTCCAATACATCTGTGTCCACTGTACGTGTGGGTAGGAGGAAGAAATGAGTCTCAGAGAACATCTGGATGAGATCAAGACAATGCTGCAAACAGGAGAGACACAGCGTGGAATCGCCCGTAGGTATGGCTGTACCCATGCAGCCATCAGTCTCGTGCTGAACACATATGCAAAAGAGTGGTGGAAGGAGTTCAAGGCTAGGAAACCAGTAACGAATGGTCGTTGTGTGATTTGTGCGAAGCCATTGAGCAGGGCGGAACGTGTGGCCTGCGAATGGTATGGGTTGCCTGACACAGAACGATATTGCTATGAGCATACGCCGAAGGAGTTGAAGAAGACGAGACGCAGGCAAGTAGACTACACACAATTGACGTGCAAGGTGTGCGGTAAAACGAAGTCCCTGCCGGTCCAGACCTTACAGCGACTTCGCCAGTTGGGTCGGTACATCACGGCGGAACCAGCGGAGGATGGGACCTGGCGCTACTTCTGTAGGAAGTGTCTATCTGGGAAATTATTCGCCGAGAGAGTTCTGCCGAAGATACTCGCACATCGCGAACGCGTATCCGACCAACTCAGGGAATCAACGGATTCGACTTGTGTAGTCTGTGGGAGTACGCTGAAGGTGCGGGTGAAGAAACAGATGTTTGCACTATGGAGTAACCCACTTCGCGGCACGCGTGTCTGCTTCAGATGCTCGCCGAAAGTCTGCAAATATGATTCTAAAGGACCGGAAAAGGGCCCGGACTCACGTATCGTACTCGATGGGTATGCAGCTGCTGTCCAATATGCGTGTGGATGTGTAGAAACGCGGCTTGTCAGAAGAGATTCCAAATGCCCCGAACACGGAACCGAGGTAGTAAAGGTCTACGAATCCATCGGTGAACTCCCGGATGGAACAGAATCCATCCAGGCGCGTAAGTTCGGAGCATGGAATCCGGTCGTTAGGAGAATGAAATGGTAACTAAGGGGGCGAAGAAACCGCGTCGTGTACTCGCGTTAGATCTTGGGACACAATTGGGGTGGGCACTCTTAGAGGGCTCCAGTCTGAGTAGCGGAGAGGTATGTCTAGCCCCCAGGAGGAACGAGGGTCCAGGCATGCGTCTCGTCAGGTTCAGAAAGTTCTTGGACGAAATCGGGGACGTTGATGCCCTGTATTATGAGAGCGTAAACAGACACATTGGGACACAAGCAGCGCACGTCTATGGGAGTCTTGAGGGGCGTCTCCAGGAGTGGTGTGAGGACAGGAAAATAGCAGAATACTGTGGCATCCCAGTGACTAAGATCAAGAAGCACGCAACCGGGAAAGGGAATGCAGACAAACACGCAATGATAGATGCCGCCAAGGAGCGGTGGCCGGACCAACAGATTGGCGAACGTGAAGACAACAGAGCGGATGCCCTGTGGACGCTAGATTGCGCCCTCAATTCTTGACACATTCAAACACATATTTGGAACCGTACGCCAGTACGCGGATTCCAACAGGTCCAGATGCCTTGATCTTCAGACTCCGGTGTACGTGCCCTATTGGGACCGTGAGAGGTGCAGAGATCTCCGCGTCACAATCAGACTTAGCCTTGGCCACAAAATAGAACTGGTCTGTTTCAATCCAGACGTCGTTTTGTGTATTCGAGAGTGAGCGGACTTGAATCGCGAAGATTGGGAACTCTGTAGAAAACTGAACACAGTCTTGGTCTACCCTGAACTCAAATGAGAATACGCAAATAGTGTCAGGAATAGGATTATCTGGGTCCACCAATGGCGGCTTCTGGGCATATACGGTTAGCCTACTGCGTCTTGGGAGCCACGAGATGGTTCTCTCCGGAATTGTTCTAGAGATAGGCTCAGAATACGTACAGGCGCGTCCACCGTAATAGTACAAGTCTCTGGATACCCAGGCACGGTTGGATACGAACCGGAGAGCATTCTGTACCACATTCATATTCCCACATATTTCACTGGCTGACAATAAGTCATAGGACCCAGGTGACCTCGGGAAAACGACCATACGGTCACCGTCCACCACGAACCACGTATCTCGCACGAATACTTCTGTAGTTGTGTGACCAGTCACACCAACATATCTGGCCTTGTACCCAGCATAGGCCAGTGCCTTTGCGAGAATGACACTCGTATCTCCGCACAGACTTCCGCCATAATTACGCCAGTAGTGTGAGAATACTTGGATATCTCCAGGACTGGCTCCTGGAGGTTTCCAGTGCTGCCTATTCTCACACACAAACGCCCAAATTCTGAGAGCGTTCCGAATCTCTTGGTCTTGGCACGTCTCAACGTATCTTCGTACTCGATCATTCCGTATCCTATACTCCATTGCACGTCTTACGACCCACGCTTCTGAGGCCCCGTAATCACTCACACGGAGTGGAATGGCCACTGAATTCTTATTCTCAACACAATACAACATATCCTTCTGATTACAACGAAATGTTGTTGGCGTGCTAAGTGTGTGTGCCAGTAGTTTCTGTGGTGGATGAGGCTCTGCTTGGCCGGGATTTGTACCGGTAAGACTCAGGAACAGGCTGAGGAGTGTGAGACTGCGTCCAAACATACCGAATCCCCTCCACACTCTGAATAACACATTCATTGTGTGGAGGGGACCAGAGTTTGCTGGATGCCGTAATCTAGCTACTTCTTTATACCACCCCCAATTTCTGTGATCTCACCAGTCCCCCAGTAGTCCCAGGCTATGATGGATGTAGAGGAACTGAATGCGAACCGGTAGGACCTACCCGGTACAAGCTCCGCAGAGGCGTCGCTGTCGTAAAAATATTCAATTCCAGGTAGTGGATTTCGGGTCCATAAGCCACTTCGGACGACCAGTTCGTGTACCAGCTCAAGGTTATCGTAGGCCTCAAACAGATCCTCTACACGCGTCTTGAATCCCCATATGCATGCGCCAGGGACATATGGGAGAAACCCAGTACTGACCTGGCCACTATGCCCATATCCATATACGGTCGTTGTACCGGCTTTCGGCCCGATTACAGGGATGTGTAGATCCTCTGGCACCCCATACACGGCCACACCGACGGACTCACTGGAAGATGGGAGTACTGCCTCTGGGTCACCGATATCCGTATAGGGTAAGTGATTCTTTCCCGGAGGGAATGGCCCAGGTTTGGCTCCTGGACAGTAGTATATTGTGTGTGAGTTACCTGCTGAGTCGAACCAAGTACAGTCGCAGTACGCTACCAATCGCATTCCACTGATGCTTCCGAATAGGAGGTCCATTGCCCAGAAGACATCACCGATTGTCCGATACTGGTTGGGGTACCTTGGAATGTAGAAATACCTCGCGATTGGGTTATCTGGGTCCCCGAAACTCCAGGCATCAGATTCTGAATCGTACGGTATCGGGTATCCGAATGCGTACGGATTGTGTGAAGTCTGGAGTGCGGAACAATCTTCCGCAGACGCGTACCACGGCTGTACTCCGGAATGCTTGTATGCTTCATATCCCTCGACTATCTGGGAGAGTAGTCCAGCCCCGGCTGATCCAGCCAGGATAGGGCTCTCGAAGAAGGCTTGTATGCCTGTGATGTCTGTGACATACAGGCGTCTTTGTAGCAGCTTGATACCTGCTTTTGCTGTGTCTTCTACTACTTTCGTTGGAAATAGATGCGCACGGTCACGCATCTCTTTCAGAGCGTAGGAGATCACACACCGAAGTAGCATAATAGTCTTGTACTCGATATCCAGAGAGTCCCCAGTTGCCGTTAGAATCTTATCATCCTCTGGAACCCTTGGTACACTCGGGTTTGCCCCGAGATGGTCTACAGGGTCGTCAAAAACACTTCGAAACTTCGCGCCAGGGGAATAGATGGCCCCCTCAGTCTGGGCGTCCGCTTGCTGTGTCAGCCATCCGCTATATGGGTTCACGACACTGAGTAACTTTTTGAGAGGTAGTCTGGTCATCTGCGCCTCCATGAACTAGTGGTGTATCACTTATCCAGCAGACTTTATTTCACCGGCCATTGCTCAACCATTACAAACCCATCTCCACAGTAATCCAAATACGATACATAGTCAGTCTGACAGAACGCGGCGAAGACATAATAGGTCAGAAAAGAGAGTGTTTCACGGAGTGATAATCTCGCCACGGGAAACCTCCACAGAACTGATTGTACAACCTGGTATACACGAGAAATAATCTATTCCTGTCGTCCGTGTCAATGTGTTATCTGTGTGGGAAGGAGGTAGACTATGTTCATTCTCGCTCTTGTGTTCGTTTCTGTTGTGGGTGGGATCATTGGACATTACTTCCGAGGAAGGTTTCTGGCTGGTTTCCTTCTGTCGTTTGTGTTAGGTATTTTTGGGTGGATACTCATCTTCCTATTTAGTGATCATCGGAGAAAGTGTCCATTCTGTCGTGGAGTGATAGACAAGGCAGCGACCAGGTGCCGGTACTGCCAGTCAGATTTGAGGGTAGAAAACCAGCCGAAACCTGAGGCCGTTGGTCTGTAGCAACTGAAGCGGCGGTTGCAGTCCTAACCCCACCGTGCCCGGCCCAGCAGCCGAGCCCATCAGTCAACCCGCAGGGCCGGGCTTCTCTTTGAGGAGGATACGCTGTGGGGAAAGTATGGGTCGGAATTGACACAGGGAAGAAAGGGGCGGTCTCCTATATCGTAGAGGACCTACGCCCAATCATTAAAAGTTTTCAGAAGAAGAAGGGCGCGGGAGATTTACAGGGAATGGTCCGGCTGGTCCGCGACCTGCTTGAGGACATTGTGGATTGTGGCAGAATGGTCACTGTGGCAGTCGAGGTCAGTCACGCCTTCCCCGGCCAGTCTTGCGTGGCCGCGTTCACACAAGGCACGTATTACGGGGGAGTCCTTGGCGTTGTGGCCACCTGCCACGTCCCCTATACCATGGTCCAGCCAAACACCTGGAAGGCGAAAGTCCTCCTCCACGATGAGCGGAAACTGGTGAGGTCTGGGAGCATTCGGGCTATCCGACGCCTCTACCCTGCCCTGGATGATGTCAAACTGACGAATGTGGCGGCAGATGCGGCCTGCATTGCATGGTATGCGAGACATTTCATCGGGTGATCATTAGCGGCCTGAGAGACCCGAGAAGGTGGAGGAGGTCCTGGAGGAAGTGGACGAGTGCCCTGAGGCGCTGGGAACTGGCCTGTAATGACCCAACGTAGATACACGTAGGTATAGACCACCACGTACGCTGACACCACCATATATTGTACCAATCGGTCCTCATATCCAACATATTCTACTTGACTTTCTGTTTTTAGATGTTATATTACCATTGGAGCGTAGATATCACGCTCTAAGGAGGACAGCAGGATGAAGACCGAGACGTGGACAAAGAAGCTGGGCCACAGGGATCGTCTCCCCTGGGCCCTCATTGTCTGCCGCGGGGAAGTCCACCCCTTTTCGGGGGCGGATATCCCAGGGCTCTGCTCCGTCACATCGCAGAGCTATATCAAGAACGGTAAGTGGTCCTCCACCACCTACCGGCTCGTCCTCTCCGACTCGGCCCGGCTCATCACCGGGCATGAGGGGTGGGGGACTGGGCTTTTCTTGGAGGGCCTCCAGTCAGCCCTCCATCCCTGCCCGCCCATCGAGAGATGGGTGGATCTTGCAAACGCCCTCGGGGTAGGGATCTCCGAGGCCAAGCGGTTCCTCCGGGACTATCGCCCGGAGGAGGCCGCCCGCATCGACGAGGTGGAGGCCGCCCTCGCCTCTATGATGGAGGCCGAGGATCGCCTCGACGGAGACGTCGAGGATATCACCACCACATTCGGGACCCCGACCCGCCGCCAGATGGAGGCGGGTTACTGGGAGGCCCCTGTCCTGGTCCTCCTCGATGGCCAGGAGGTGGGGCGGGTCACTCCGGGCGGGGAGCCCTCTGGGTGGCTGTCCCCGGTCGCCCAGGGTCGGGTGACGGTGCTGTCGGCAACCCATACCGATGGCTATCATGGGGGCTACATCAGCCTCCGTATCCAGGTCCCTGCTGGGGCCAGCGCTCGGAAGGTGGAGGCCCTTTAGTGCGGCCATGGGGTCGCAAGGAGGGGACGATGCCAGGACATATACCAATTCTGCAGCTACTAGAGGGCCCCCCCCACTCTGTCCTGATCGTGGTCTATGACACTGCCGTTGGAGGGGTGATGCCCGCCGGGGTCACCATGCGATTAGTGCCTGATCTCTGCGTGGAGACGGGCCATATGATATACGGCCTGGCGAGATCGTCCCTGTAACCCTCAGCATCCGTCTTGGGTTGCCGCTCAGTAGGAGGTGAAAATGCGGGAGCGGAAGAAGAAGATGCAGACTGTTATGAAGTGTTTGGATGGGTGTGTTTCAGACTCCATTATGCTTGGACTGTTCGTAGAGCCTTTTGGGGTGGTCTGGCGTATTGCCACGGCTAGATGGCCCGACGTCGCCGGATTGGTTCAAAACCACTGGTTTCTCCGTAGAATGGAGAAAGGCGTAACATACAGAGTGTGTCTCCGGCTTTACTGGAAGAAACACCGCGAGAAAACCGGGCACACCGTGGTGATTCAGAGGTGCAACGAGACCCAAGCGGCTTATCTCATAGGATTCGAGTGGCCCGAAGTCGCTGGTGGGCCTTTCCGAAATTACTGGGCGTTCATGATTCAGGAGGAGGATCTTGTGGACCTCTTCCGAATCAAGAGGGAAGAGATTGGGTTGGCCCCAGGAGAAAGGCGATATGCTCGCATTGTGCTCTCTCCGCTGGGGCCGCTGGAGAAGGGGCAATAACTATGCCGGGTCGCTGCAAAAATCGCCCCCATGACCTTCGCTTGGGGATCACTCAGGGGGCCACAGGAGGTGCACAATGAATTTGTTGGAAGGTATTCTTCTGGTGTGGCGCGACGACCTAGAAAATGTCCAACGTGGCGCGCGGGAGAAGATCTCTGACCTGGCACTATTGCAGGTGGCGCAGGCAGCCGCCATTGATGGATGGGCCTGCGCCGAACTGGCCACCACTGGGACGGAGTACCACACCCTTGTGGTGGCCTTCCGGGACGATGCGCTTGCGAAGGTCCGGCTGACCGCCTATCGGCGCGAGCCTCCGCAGCGGGGGGCAATGGCGGGGCCTACCTCCGCTGATCAGGCCCGGAGGCTTACAGAAGGATCATCCGGGCTCCAGGTGGATGCCGCCGCGAGCCTGACGGCGGACCCAGAGGGGGCGTGCGCTCGGTACTCTGGGCCTCGCCGCCACCAGTAGGGGCTGCAGAGTGGCGAGCAAGTTCAGTAGGGCGGTTGGCGCCCCACGGGAGTTCACACCATGAAACTGTGTGTATGTGTAGACTGCCTCTGTGTTCTGCTGCGTGGGAGACTCTCCACTTGGGCGCACACCTGCGAGGAGGTGGGTGGACCCTGCCCCACCTGCGAGGCCGAGGCGCGGACTCTGTCGGCGATCGAGACCCTTGGGCTCCCGGTGGGGCTGCGTGCATGGGGCCCCTACGCGGAGGCCGAAGAATGGCAGCTCTGCGCCGTGTGCGGTTCCGAGCGGCGGGGCCTGCGGTATGTGGTGACACTCCGCGAGGCTGCCACGGCGTGGCGGGCCATCCGGGCTGCGGGGCGGTGATGGGCGAAAAGCAGGAGGTGGACCATGCGAGCGCGAGCCTACAGGGACCAAGATGGTAGTCTACTGTACGTTGATGCCCTCAGCAATGACGGCATGTGGTACACAACGTACAAGCGGCGGTACACGCCAGGGGTTGGTTACCTTGCTAGGGAGCGCGTGACCCATACCAACCTCCCTGTGGTGTGCTCACGTAGGGAGGCACAGAGAGACCTGGACGCCTATGCTAGGAGGCACGGGTTGGAAACATTGGATGTGGACTGGGCTGCCAGTTCGTCGCGTAGCCGTGCGCGACGAGTAGCGGCCTCATAGTGTGTTAGCACTATCTAGTGGAGGAGTGCTTTTACGTTCGTACGCAGGCGCACAATTTTACATGGGATCTGTTTGTTGACTATGGAGGTGGAAGATGGCGACTAGGAGCCCTAAGACGTTTGGAATGGGAAGTGCACTGCTTCTCGCTCAGGATGGGGCGGAGGATTTCCAGAATTGGTCCCGCCGGATACTGGATGGGTCGGAATCCGATATCATTGCACGACTGGAGGATGTGGACGTGCTAGACGATGGAGTGACCATCGCCTACATCGCGATCAAGTACCTGGAGGACTTTGTCCTTGAAGCGAATACACGCATCAAGGAACTCCGAGAGAGCAGCAGCCACAGACCGGAGTCGTGACACCGGTATTGTGTGTCAACGGAGCGCAAGCAGAATAGACACAACACGGAGCGGAGGAGCAAATGAGCGCAGATATCGTAGCCACACTGCTCGTTACCACCATTGGACTCTGGTGGGTGATACTCAATGTATGTGGGGACGATGGCCGGCTCCAATAGCCAAGCCTCAGCCCACGAGGCACAGGATACACCTGAAGACAAACCGTCCTGACAGTCCGCAGGACAAAAATGGAGGTGGGACACATGCCCCACCTCCTGTGTTTTTGTGTCACCCCAACGGAGTGTCCCTGAACTCCGGGAGGTCCGCAATGATCTCCATCATGACGGCCCGCATGACCACCCTGTCCAGGTACACGTAGAGCGGCCAGTCTGTGATGCTGCCCTCAGCACACTGGGCCAGAAAGTTTTGGAGGGTCTTCAGGAACATCACAGCCGTTTGCTGGGGCGGCTTCGGGACATCTCGGTAATACTTGCAGTAGTCCGGGTCACCCGGCATTTCCCTGTGGCGCGCTTCATAGGCGGCCACATTCATAGCCAGGAGCATATTAGCCAGGACACCTTTCCCGTCTACGCTGTCCACATAGCCAGGAGGGAACAAGTCCCTCTCGGCCAGGCCCCAGACGAGGTTGAAAATCACATCATCGCCCACCACGTAGTTGGACACTTCGTCCTCCTCCCAGATAACTGACCCCTACCTCAACTTGCCGTCGTTCCAAAGGTCCTTCCACTCCCCGTGGACGAGGACCTCGATGGTGTAATAGGTGCGGCCCCACGGGCTGTCGTTCCAGGACAGATAACGCCGGAGCCTCCAGGCTTCCCCTCCGTTCTTTTCGGCGGCCTGGCGGGCGGCGACCACAGCCATCCCGTAGTCGTCGTACCTGTCGTAGTCCAGGTACCGCTTGCGGCCCCACGCGTCAATGAACTCCCAACTATCCTCTCCACGAAACGGCATGTTTACCTCCATAGCGGCGCCACAGTGAGCCGCTTCAACAACCGACCCCACTTGGCCCCCTACCGTAGCCTGTGGGGAAGGCGACGAGGACAATATATGACACTGTAGGCCGCAAGTCAAGTAGCCCACATCTCCATGACTCCATCACACTTGGTCTGTCGGATTACAACAACCAAGCACAGAATGTAACACGTATATGGGGATGAAGTCGTTGGGAATGTGTCTCAATGTGAGTTTGTGGTCAGTACGGCTTGCGGCCCATCTTGCGCATCTTGGCGTACCTGTCCATAGACGACTTCACCCGAGGCGGGAGTATCCCAGGCACAATGGACACATTCTGCTGCTGCATCTGTGGGGAACCCTGCCTACCCAATACGGGTTGGTACGCTCTTGCAGCAGGTGCCGTCATACCCTGTGTTCTTGGAGACTCTTTCCTCACCTTGGCCAAAGTATCTTGGTACGTCAGAAGGATCGAGATAAGGTGGCAAACAACCTGTATGATGTCGTTGTGTCTACCCGGTGGGTGGTCTACTTTCCCGTCTGGCGACTGCCGAAGCTCCTCTGCCTCCTCCTTGAGGTCCTCGTAGACACGGGACATGTAGATTGGACACCGACACGGGATACGTACACGGCCACTACGGAATTCACCACGAGCAGTTGTGTAGTCTTCTGTCTTAGCATTCAGGCGGGCTGCGGGTATACCCTCATCACGGAGCTTCTGCAAAATGTACGTGCTGTCCCAACGGTCGAATACGACCATGGATACACCACACTGTTTGTGTACCTTTTTGATGAGCTCCACGGCACAAGGGTAGTAGACCTCCGTGGATACATTACCGACATTCGTAGACACCAAGCCCGGAGCGATGGCAACAATACTCTCGATTCTGATTATTGTGTCAGAACCGCTGCCGATGACTCTCCCGAAAGCGAGTGTGAACCTGTCCTTTAGCAGGCCGGCGTCACCAACCACGGCTACGGGTCCCTCAAGACGTGTGAGACGTACCTGCTCCAGAATCGCCTCCACATATTGGTGTGTCTGACCGTCGTCTGTCGCAACAGTACGTGTATTCGGACTCCATAAGATACCAGGGGACTCATGCGGTAGAAGTGCAGCTTGGAGAGTACCTGGAGGAAAGAACCGAACACCCGTGGGTACGGCCTCAGCACCGTAGAGCTGCTGGGCCTTCACTGGGTCCGTCAAGAACTCGTTCTCCAAGGATTCCCGCGTAATCTTCTTATTCGCCCTCCACGTCGGGAGACGCAATGCGTACACACGCCGTATCGGTTGTGTCGTGGTAACCCTGTACCTACGCTCTAGTGGGTCATAATCAGGGTCTGGACCTGGGGTACCAATCTCCGTAATACGTACTGGTGGAACATCAGGGTCCTCACGCCTGGAACGTATCTCCTCTGTAGCCGCCAGAAGCGTCTGCAAGGACGACCTCGGGATGGCATGGATGTCGTCCCCAGATGTGTGCAAGAACATGCCCATCTCGTCAATTACAGCGGAAAATCTCGTACGACCAGCCGTAGTCGCTGGGTTGGAGTGATACGACACAAACCGCACATGTTGTACCGGTATGTGTACGTGTGTCTTGGCCTGGTAATACACCGAATCGAACGGTATCCGCTGCTTCTCCGCAAACTCTCGCACAGAATCTACATAACTCTGGTACCACGGAGTGGCGAGTAGTGTGGAGATGAAGTAGGACCAAATCGTCTGAGCCGCCTGTTCTCGTGACGCCGCGTAGAAGCCAGCCTCCAGCGTGACAGAACGGTCTAGGTGGAAATACTTGATCGGGTTGGGTACCGTGAGATACCGGTGCGCCATGTACGTCTGGTCAAACGTACCAATCATCGTGGTCTTCCCGGACCGCCCACCCAGTACCAGGATGACCTCATCTATCTCCTCAATGTACCCCTCACTGGCCAGGTCATATCGGCTCTTCCCACACTTTGGACACACACCAAACTCCAGGAGTACGTCATGCTGCATGTCCCACGGTGTCCTGTCCCAACAATCAATGGCTTTGCTTAGGTCATTGCAGTGTGGACACAATAACTCATAAATGTCCCGTAGAATCTGATACTGGCGAGGATACTCATAGAGGGTATCCCTCCCGAGGAATTGTGGGTTTGTTATCCAATCAATGACATTCTTCGCCCTGGGTATCCCACTGGGGTCCCAGTTGTACGCTCCACTATCCGGCCCAAATACTTCCGCGAAGACAGCGTCTTGCTCCTCCACCCACTCATCGAACTCTTTCGTACCGGGCTCTAATTCCAATAGAATCTGATTCTTGTCTTTCACGAATCCACCCCTTTGGTGTGGCAACAATCTGCCGGGGTACCACAATGCCCTAAATAGCACCACACAATGTAATCCGCTTGTGTTTTTGAGAAGGACAGGGCCTCATAGTGGGCCTGTACAGCCCCCGGAGACACATTGAAATAATCACAGAGTTTTCGCATAGCGTCTACAGTGTGGGGTAACCTCAGCCTCGTAGCAAGAACCAGCGCGGACTTCTCCCGCAGTCTCGGTAACTCCTTCAAAGTCTCTTCCGAAACCAGATATTTCTGGCTGAATCTGTCCCAACCCATTGTACGGATCATCGTCGCACATTCGATGACCCCAAGCCACTTGTCCCGATTCCTGAAATACTTCATGCCCCTGGACAACGTATTTGCGTAGATTTTGTATGGGTTGAAACCGCAGAGCGTTCTCGCTATACGAGGAAAGTACGTGTACACAACCGACGAATTGAACCCAGACGCCATCACCACCCAGACGTATTCCGCGTAAAACTCCGATGGGGTCAACGTCCGGTGTGGGCCCTTCTCCCACACCTCCACAAACCCCAGATGGACTCTGTGATATCTTAGGACGAACTCCACAGAATCCGACACAAACCTCTGAAGGTCTGTTCTGGTGTACCGTCGTAAGAAATCCGCCGCGGTCGCCATCTGGGGCTACCTCCAAGCCAATCTCTGCCAGCGTCATGTGCAACAGCGCCGTCAGGAGGAGATCATACGACATGAAAATGGGGGACGGTGTACCATCCCCCAGCACAATATCCACAATGTCCCTTGGCGTCTCAATGGTGTCCGGTACGGACCATACTTTGAACGCTATGGGCTCCATTCTCGGATACACACGCTTCTGCGTCAGGAGCCACGACAGAATACTCCCACACCATCTCATAGGGGGTGGACCACCACACAATACTGGAAACACACGACGTGAATACGCCCAGAGATGCGCGAGTTGGACTCTGTCCAAATCTAGACCGAGAAGATACTCTTCCAGCCTATATCTCAGGCGACCGGGAACTCGGAGTGGATACATCATCGTCTCCACTGTCTGGCTCAGGCACACCGACATACGTAGCCACTTCAATGTACCTATCCGCGAGTTCCCGGATAACCCGCCCGTTCTCCAGAAGAGACTGCTTTGTCCTCTCTAGAGCATCCGCGGCGGTAATGTACTCACCATCTGTGTGAGGTATGCACCCCACCGCACGGAGTATTTCATCGTTGACAAAGATTTGGAGAATGTTCAGCTGTACAACAAGTTGTTTTCGTACCTCTATGGCACTGTAGAGTTGGTGTGCATAATACTCGTGAATTGACTGTATGTTACCCTCCGTCATGGGCTCTCTCCCTTCCTACTCAATCTACAGTCCCATACCCAGTGTGTCAACTTCATCCGACGTAGACACCCTCCATATAGTACACAACAGGGGACTCCACAGACACAAGACAAACTCCACCACTCTTATCCGCCTTTGCCTTCAGACGAACACAGTCCCACATCCAGTATTCATCCACACCCTGTGTGTACTCGTTGAGAAGAAAGTCCAGAGCACAAAGGCGGAGTATCGGGTCTACAACCAGAGATGGCGAACTCTGGAATACTGTCCCATTATGTTCGACAGTCAGAATAAGAGTAGCCAACTCCGGTACGACACACCCGTCTGGAAGAGATACGATATCCCTGAGTAGCACAGATACCGTATCGTCTGACTCCGCATCAACCACAAATACACCGACGTGGCCTACATTGAGAGAAAGCGCGAGCACAATAGACGGAGCCGCCTTGGAGAGATGCTCAACGTAATCCCCAAGTTGGCGTACAACCATTGCCCGCGTCTCTTCGGGCAAACGGAGAGATTCGTGAAACTGTATGGACACTTTCTTCCCTGATCGCGTCCAGTACTCCGCCACACTACTCTCCACGGTCTACAACATCCAGTGCTGCATCCGGATAGATAGGAGCCACAACCGCATCAAACCAATCCGCGTATTGCTTCTCCGCCGCTTCCGACAGAGATACCTTACGCCGTATCTCTGTCCGTAACCGTACCCGAAACTCCCGTACGTCCGGTGAAGACTCCACCGTGAGGAATTGTATGGATTCTGTACTGTCCTGGAGCCGTAATGGCAACGATATCTTCATGCGGAGTGTGACAGTCCCATCCGGGTTGGCTACCTTCTCCGTACTCAAGAATGTGGGCGTTGTGTGGAACGGTCGGATGGTGTCCAGAATCAATGGAGACGTAGGCGTCTTGGCTAACTCTATCTTGAGCGTACCGTGCGTACGCAAGAGCTGTACGTAATCCTTCTCAAACCGGTCATTCCGCACCAGCGTGAGAGGCTTCCCGCGCATGTCCAGTACCCTGACATAAAAATGCTCGTACATACGCCTCATTCCGGACCCCCAGACTCACGTATCCGACGCTGTATGGTGAAGACAGAATCCGCATACCCCAATGTGTACGCTCCATGGGAAAACCTCTCACGGGCTGCTGTCTCACCAATGTTATACGCCACAACAGAATAGTACAGTACCGGGTCTACCCCATTCACGGGATTGCGTACGGGCGGAGGCGTCACCGTGAAAGAATCCCGTAAGTCCGCTAGATACGCGAGCCCGACACGGGTACACGTATCCGGGTCCATGAGATGGTCTTCCGCACGGAGACCAGAACGCGCCTGAAGAAGACGTAGGTACGGCCTCGCCGTGGAGGGGAGCACTTGAGCCAACCCCAACGCGTTCGTCGCACTACGAGACCGTGGATCAAACCCAGACTCCACCTCCAGAAGAGCCAAGCAGAGACTTACGTCTAAATTGTACAATGTGTGTGCGTCCATAACCGCACCAGATACCAATACACACTGCTGTGGGTCGAGTTTCCCACGACTGGACTTGTGAATGTACTCCGCAACCCTACCCCTCGTCGTCTCCGTGGATATGGTCGCGGAGAGGATGCGTAACTGGAGACGCATGTCGTCTTCTACACGCTGCCTCTCCGCCAGTACCCGCCTCCACTCCCGTACCCCAGAGAGCACCAAAACCCACACAACAAACGCAACACCGATCCAGAAGAGCCCCCTGCTCGTAATGTACCCACGGAATCCACGAATACGTGACAACATCCTGTACTCCGTGCCCAGCACACCAGGCTGAACTACACACGCCTACGCTTCGGCTTGTGTTCGTCCGGGTGCCCAATGGCATCCTCAATCTCACTGGGAGGAGCATCATCCGCCGTCCAGACCATACCCGTCGTTGTCGTCCGAACACGTGGGGAGGGTCCGAATATCTTCCTGGCAATCGGGTCTTCCTCCTCCACTTCCTGCGGTGGTACCTGTGGCGCTCGTATAGGGATTCTGGGCGGAGTTTGTACCGGAGGAGGAGTATATGCCTCCTGTACGGAAAACTCCCTCTCCTCGCCCACGCTGAGGCCCGTGAAGGGGTCTTCCGGCACCTTCTCCGGTGCCTCATCCATACGCGGGCGGTCGGAAGACTCTATGCCTTGCATGCGTACCGGAGTACCAAACCCGTGCGAATCCCAATACGCCTGCAGACACCTCGCCGAGCATATCGCCAGATCCTCGTTCTCCTCCTGGAGTGTCGCACCCCATACCCCGTGCATGATGCGTCCACTGATATGGAGTACGTCCGCCATGCGAACAAATTGCTTACACACAGAACACTTTACGTAACCTTCGAGAGACATCTTATTCTCCTGAATCCTTCCTATCCTGTTTATCCGCCGCACGCGCCTTGGAAAGAAGCTGCATGTGTACTTTGTGCCCTATCCTGTACGCTTCCGTCAGCACCTTCACGAGGTCCTTGTCCACGGAATCACCCATCGCCGACTCCTATCCAAGTTTGCCTGTCCAAATTGTGATACCAGACCAATCCGGCCACTTCGGTATCAACTGTTCTACCGCCTTTACAAACGCCCCGCCCCCTATTCCATTCGGTATGAACACATCTACCGGCGTACCCACACACTGATTCGCCAGTATCCGCATGGACATCTCAAAAATAGGGGCGTCTGGAAGCATGAATGGGTACCGCACGGATGCCTGGGCGACACCTACACCGGGGTATCTTTGGCTCCATACCACATAATACACAAGACCAGGCTCCCGCGCGTTGCCGAGGTCTTCCTCCAGCCCTGGGTAGTACACATCTATCTTGAACGGACCGCCAGTCTGGATGCGTACACTCTTGTGCGGGTTTTGGGGGCACACACCGCCGACAAACACAATCTTGTGTCCCTTGTCTGGTGCTGTCGCCAGTGCTTCCAATGCACCCTCATTGGCCCGGACAGGAATGGGCATGTTGACCCTCCTCGGACTTCCTAGGTAACTCTTCCGGCACAACTGGAGGGAACCACGTGTTACGTGGCCCGTCCAGAACTCTCTCGTAAACGTCCAGGTATTCTTGGACGTGTTGGCTCATACGCATCGTATCCCATACCCAGGTTTGGAATACTTTGGCCTTCTCGTACACCTGTTGTGGGTCTTCCAGTACTTCTTTCAGTGCGGTGTACCAATGTGCTTCCGTGTTTTTCTTGACGAAGTACGCGCTATCTGGCATACCCGCATGCCGAAGGGCTTGGTATGGGGCCATATCCTGTAACATGGGGAAGTATCCCATGGCTCCGTATTCTATAGCCTTGAGCCAGGACTTGGCCTGATTGAACCGGTTGTCCTGTAGTGGGGCTATTGCGATATGTACTGGGAGCTTCGAGAGGAACCGTAGGTACTGGTCTGGGCCTGTATGTGCGCGGCACCACTGGGTTGGTGGGTAGTACTCTACCCTACTCTCCGGTAGTGCTTCCATACCTGGCATTTTCTCGCCCACGTGTACGTACACAACATTGTCGTATTCTGTGAGTATTCTCTGTAATGCTTGGAAGACTTGTGGCATGTCTATTATATGTGAATTGCTCCCAGTCCACAAAATCCTGACACGTCTCTGCGGCGGGGGAGGTGGGGATGGCTTTGGTAAAATAAGGTCATTGATATAATTTGGTAAGACGTAGACACGTTTGTTATGCTTTCTCAAACGCGCTTGTAGTACTGGGGTAGGCACAGTGACGGCGTCACAACAGCGGAAGAATGTGTAGAGCCATTTTCGAGCATTGAGCAGGTGCTGATCTGGAGCGATTTCGCCTGCGAGTCTCTTCTTCTCTTCCTCTTCACGAATCTTCGCCGGGCTGTAGGCAGAGTAGGCTGGATTGCCTGTTGGTGTAGACTCAATGTCGTCGTCCAACTCACCGACTATTGCAATCCTATTCTTCCTCTTGGCTTGGATAGCCCGGAACGCAATCGGAAGATATTGCCGCGGTATGACTGTGAGGTCTTCTCCATGCTCCCAATACGCCGCATCGGATAGCGTGTGTACACTTACGTCCGCTAGACCAGACCGGAGAAGGTGAGCGTAAGGAACCAGAATCCTGTAATACGCGCACGCCGTGTAATCACTCTGTATGTACCGTATCTTCATACTCACCTCAATCTGAGTATTTGTGTACGGCCTTGTACGCTTCCGAAGTGGTGGGCTTGTCCGAACGGTAATCCGACTTTACAGAATCCACACGAGCAAGAGTGTACCCATAACACTGCACACGGACACTCAGCTCAATGTCCATGAACTTGTGCACAAAAGCCGTGTCGAAACCACCAACTTCCTTCAGAATGTCCGGCTTGGCAGCCCATAAACCACCCTGTACATGTATCCGCGTGTCCGCCTTCTCGTAAATCTCAGGTAACGAAAACTGACCCTCTAACTTCGGCATTGGGTCCGGAAAGTACGAGGGATGGTCCGATGGAAACCGCGCTAACGACCACGAAGATTGATAGTAGAAAAGCCCGGGATACACCACAACATCCCCAGCTAAACCCACCATCCCCGCATCCAATACCCTGACACAATCGTCCACAAAGCTTGGGTCATAAATGTGAACGTGTGGGGCACACAGATAAATACAGTAATGCGCCGTCGTCGTCTCTAATAAATACTGCGACGCACGACAACAAAAAAGATTCCTCTCCGGAAAGTACGACCTGTCCTTTCCACGAAGAAGACCTTGAATCTGTGCCTTTGTGTCCTCACTTACACTGTTGTCCACAACCGCAACCGATACGTCCGGCACTTTATAGAGATTCTCCAGCAAATGTGGGAGATTACTCAGATCCTTGTACGTGATCAGCCAAACTTCAATGTCAGCCATTCAACCAACCCCGGAGAACACCGTACCTGGAGACTTCTTGAAATAAACTCTGCCATATCTCTCGCTGCTCCCTCGGCGCAGGTATCACTTCCGATATGTGTGCAAAATATGAATCCAACAAGTCATTCAGGTCCTTCTCCGCAGATAGAAGTACCTGAAAATCTTCAGAGTGAATGATGGCATCAAAATCAGGCTGCGTATCCATGCGTGAACTCCAGTCATCCGGCCCAGCCGGTCCATGAACCTTGTATGCATACATCCGTCCCCGTCCAATGCACCGCATCTTTCACCTACAAAATTCAGTAATTACAGCGTGAGCACAATACACACTTATATGAATCACACCGGGTTTATCGCATCGTCCAACTTCTTGGCCGGGAAAATACGTACACGCCGCCGCATAGGCTTCGTGTCCAGCCTCTGAGTATGGAGATTTAGAAACTTCGATGGCGCATACTTCTTCACTAATAACCTGCAAAATCCAATGTGAATAGCATCATGCTGCTCGTTGTATCCACGCCTCAACAGACTCTCTAAAGCCTCCGTAATAGCATCTAATACCTCCGCAATCTGCCGCTTCGGAATACCAGACCTCTCAGATACGTACTGCACAAACTGCCCCGTCGTCATGCCCGAGACCTCCCAACCTTCTTCACAGAAGAGAAAAAGTCGTCCCCAAGATTCTCCCGAATCTTCCCGTTGTCCCAACGACAAAGAGGCACAAGCACCTTCCGAATCCACGCCTGCGCTTCACGAATGTCAGCCGCTAATTCCTCCAACGTCTGAGCCTTGGAAGACCGTACCCTCTGCTCAAAAATAGCGTTGAATGCACTCAGTAAAGTCGGATAATAATAGTACTGCCCATTCACCGATACAATCCAACTGTATGGGTCCGACTTCAACTGAATGGTCTCCGAAATGGCAATGGAAACACCTTCATGATGCTTACGCCCACTCTTCTCTTCATCCGCATTATCTACATCAAGCGGCATCTCCACATCTGTATCCACCTTCTCTGCCACCACTTCCGGCCTGTTCCTCTTCATAACATGTATAGCCATACCGTTCTCCTATAAGAACTTGAGATAGTCAGGACAAAACTTTGTGTACAAATCCGCATACAACGTCTCCGCAACATTGACGTTCTCACGATACTGCCACGCCTCGGCTACACGAACCCCCCAACCCATCGCATCCGATAACTTGTCGAATCTCTGTACAACAATCCACGGAGACGCCATACGGGGTACCTTCGTCGTAACTAAATGATATGCCGCAGACTCCACAGACGAATCGTGTATGAACAAAACTTCCGATACAAACCCGTCACCATGAAGATCCTGGTGAGTTGACACAATGGCAATGGGCCTCTTTCCATCCCCAGGATCATACGCAGAAACCATCCTCATGCGGGCCTCCAACTACACTAACACATATCAGTATTCAGTAGCCCCAAAGCTCGGCGTCCCTTGAGTTCTCACGCCAACTATAGGCAACCAAATGAGCCGACCTGAAGATTGCGCCTCTTTCGATACACGCATAATAAAATCAAAATCCCCCGTAGGCGTCGGCTCCCAACAATACTTCTCCGCAAGCGCCTTCCGCACTGTAACACACGGCGTACCAATGTCACATCGCCTCGGCTCAATCCCCCAACTACTCTGACTCGGAAGAACTTGATATTTTCCTATCCTAACACCCTGGAGAAATTTGGTCAGAACAACATCCGGGCCTTTCTCCAACGCCTTGCGAAGCCCCCCATAGTAATCTGGAGAAAGTACCTCATCGTCATCATCCAGGTAAGTTACCCACTCCCCTTCACAGTATTGAAGGGCCGTATTCAAATAGTCGTTACACCCAGGCCAACCCTTGTAAAGAACAGATACCTGTCGCAGTGGAATACGTGCCTGAAAGTCCTTCAACACCTCGAAACTCAACGTGTCCGTTGGGTCATCTACAGTACAAACCACCTCAAAATCCTTCATTGTCTGACGCTCTAGACTCGCTAACGCCCTCGCCAATTTCGTGGGCCTCCTGTGCACACGTACAATTGTGGACAGAATAGGACAACTCAAACACATACGTCAACCCTCATACCTCATAAAGAACCGTCTCTACAGGACCTGGAGCGTGTAGGTCCGGCTCCCCAATAATATGCTTGTACTCCCCCTCAGCCCGATTCCCTGGATCCAAAGACGTGTAATATTCGTACTTCTTCCTGCGAAGGTCCGGGTCCACGTAGCCAAAGTGTAAAATGGGCGCTGCAACTAAGGCGCATGTCATCGCCCTAGAAACAGGTAACTGAGGTAAACTCCCACAATGAAGATCCGGGCCTCGCCCAGTCCGCTTAAACTTCATCTGTTTGAGCTGGTCAAATGTGTATCCCTTTGTGTAAAGAAGCCGTGGAAACCTGAGCTTCGGATAACCGTCCGGAGCATCCCCATAAATACCATCTACACGCCTCTGATTCTCTCCATCCCAGAGATACACAATTGGCAGAAGTCCAACCTCCGGGAGATTGGGACACTCACATAAATAGGACAACGCCGCTCTACTCAGCGCCTCGTCTCCATCCAATGCGAGAACCCAATCCGGGTGCCCATGAATGAGCGCCGTGGCCCATAGGAAATCCCTGTCGCGTGCTTCATTAGAGACGGCATACGGACTCCGAACATACTGGATCGTCCTGTATTTGTCACGAGACAACCACCCATCGGCTAAAACACTTCTGTTTCCACATAAACTACGCACAATAGATTCCGTGTTGTCCGTGCTGTGGTCGTCAAAAATCACAACAACGTCGCATACCGCAAAAAGTGACTCCAAACATCTCTTGATCCACCTCTCTTCATTCTTGACCCTCAAGACCCCAAACACTGAACCACTAAATGCTGGCATCTATATCTCCACCCATAGATTGTATGCCCCATACCCCCAGAACGAACCCGACTCAAGCCCGATCTACAGATTGTAACAAATCTGATCTCCCTGTCTGAAGCGTCTCCAGTACCTACATAACCCTAGTGATCCAGAGTCTCACTTTTCTCACTACCTCTTGGACAAAAAGCAACACAATCACGATACTCTTTCGGCCCCACCTTTCTCTCAAGCCACTTCGGCCATCCGAGAATACGCCCGAACGTGCACGTACCTTCCGCGCAATGAAGTCCATTTTTCGCGGATTCATAGGTGGATAGATCCTGCTCGTAGAAAAGACAATCTTCACACCACCCTCTCACAGGAACCCCCCACGCAATAAAACACCACGTTTTGTCTTGGTCTTCTCCTGACGATATACCATCTCGGCCTCAGCAAAGACACCGCCAAGAGCCGATGGGGGGTAATCCGCCCTCTCCGCATAGTGTGATCCATGAGCCGCAAAGTACGTACGTAAGTAAGAGCCCGAATTGAAACATAACTGCTTGGCCTCCTCTACTACCAACTCACGTACCGCGTAGGCCAACCCAACACGTTCGTGCATAGTCCTGGAATGGTTGTGCCCAGATACTACAATCTGGGCGGTGGGATACCATCCAGCACGGTCATCGACGCGATTGACTTTCGCTCCTGGCCTCCGACCACCACCAGCACCATGATGCGCAGCAATATCCACAGTCCACCAATGAGGCCTGGTTTTCCCATCCCCCCACTTCTCCGGCCAACGTAACCTCATATAGGCACAATACGCCCCCTCGTAAGGCCTCCCTTTGACACATTGTTCTGGCTGTGCCGATAGACCGAGCCCATCCACCAGAATCTGGAGCGGGTCTACACTCGCCCTCTCTAGAATCGTCTCCTCATGATTGCCGATGAGAACAAGACGGACCTTCTTTGCTATCGGGGCGAGAATGTCTAAAGCCATGTTCACCTGCTGGTTGATTAGGTCATCCCGGTGCTCCCCAAGAATCTCAGGGTCCATCTGGGACAGCCTGGCCCGCTTGTCCTGGAGACATACCGCGTCCAGAATGTCCCCACCTAAAATAACATGGCAGTCTGGGTCCTCTGCAATCCGCTTCACGTGCCTCTGAATGAGTAATTTGTGTGAGCCATTGTGACCTATGTGTAAATCGGACAGGATATAAATCCTCGTCCTGGCTCCGTCCTTCCTACCATCAAAATCCCACTGAATCTCTTGCATTTTGCCTCCTCACGGCCACAAATCCGGGATTTGGTCGTGGATTCGTCGGAGACCTTCTTCCAGCCGAATAACATCTTCTTCCTCTAGATCTGGTAGAATGGCATGAATGGCTTCGTGAACTAACGTCCAACGCTGCTCAGGAAGACCAAGGTCTCGCCTGATACGAATTGTCTTGGCCTGGTAATCGGTCTCACCAAAGCGGCTATCTCGAAGTTTCTTTGGAAATCTGATGACCCACTTCTTCCCGCCTAGATTTATCTCCCGCACAAGCCCCCTCCATCCAAAGGCAGCCCAGACCGGCTAAAGATGGAATACAATAGTATTGATGTATCTACCATATCATACTCCTAGAGACTGATTATCCCGAGGAAATATGTCAAGGAGTATAGTGTGGGAACAGAATACTCAAAGAATAGCCCACTACTGGATGAGCCGACTCGTCCAGTTGGCCTCTAGTACGTTCGTATTTATCTGGATTCTTACAGATATATCTTTCCTAAAAACTTTTGGACATTTCCAACTTGGCGGCCACATAGCCACTCTATATACGATATAAAACTAAAAACTGAAAAATCAAGAATAGGTATTGGTCCTAGTAGATGACAGTACAGAGTATGTTATATATTGTGTCTGTTATGTTCCAGTATATGGAGGCCAGCGTCGGACGTCATAGGCCACGTGATTCCAATATGCAAAACGAATGGGATAGGTGTGGATGAAATTGCCGTCACCGTGCTCGTCGTCTCTAAGAGACAGGTCCGATGCTCTAGTGTAGCGCTTGATGAGAAACTCCCTGTGTTCAGGTGGACAATCCTCCGGACCAATCTCCCCAAACCAAGACACAATTTTCTGTGTCGCTTCCTCATCGTTAGACCATAGCCACTCAAAAGCCGAACATTTACGTACCGCGTAATGAGGAGCCCACCCCTCAAGAAACTCCTCGAACAGCTCGTAATCACCGTAACCCTCATCCTCTTCATCATCTTCTTTCAATATTTTCTCTGCTTTCAGCTTTTCCCACACGTCACGCGCCATCACTCTCCAGCTGTCTCGAATATCTTCAAGCTCCTCCTTCGCCTCTTCATAGGTCCGGAAGATCCTATCCGCCTCATTTTCGAGTTCCACACTCCATATGTTAGCTTTGTCCCATTCGTTCGTTTCTGTACAAATGAGCATATAAACCCAGTAATCTTTGGCCATCGGGCACCTCCACAAGAGTATTTAATAACCCACATTTTATACTCACGAGTAAAGTAAAGCCGGCCAGATCTTTACTCCATGGGTCTAATGGTGTGTTACCATTCTATCCTTTGAGGAGGACGACTAAAATGAAAATCTATGTTGTAGGAGACCCCGTAAGGTCCGCATCAGACGCCGTAAGAATTGCTGTGGATTGGTGGGCAAGCGCATCAGGAACTCAGAAGCCAGACTATAGCCTCGGACTCGACCAAGATGATATCGAGTTCATCCGCTCACTCATTGAGGTCCGCCCAGAACCTGGAGAAGATTCGTTAGACGACGCGGCGGAGTACCAAGAATATCTGCAGAGGCGTGCCATAGCATACGCCCGAGAAAAAGTAGAAGAAGCACGTAGTATGCGCCGGAAACGCGGCTCCAGCAGTCTAAGAGTGCGCCGTATTGGAGCGGACTGGCGAAAGTTTCGCCGCGACTACCACGACCCAGATCGAAAGTTCGTCTGCTTCCGGGTCTACCATTGTCGAGACGGTGAAGACATTGAATGGGTTGCTGACACCAAGACACTCTCTAAAGCACGTGAATACGCGTATCGGAAATCTGGTGGGGTTCCGAAATATCTATGGGACACATTGAGAGCAGCAAGGGACCCGGATGGCCCACCAAGGGACTTCCAGTACGAGGCACCTGAGCCCTTAGAGTGGATAGGCGATTACTGCATAGTCCAGGTGTTCGAGTCGCCCCCCAAATACAACAAATACGACTACTGAGTCATTACGTGGGAGCGGGCTAGCCGGCGTAGACCACAGTCAAATATTGACTATATCACGCTTCAGACCGCTCCAACAGCTTCGGTACCTGGATCGGCTTCCCCATGGGTCGAGTTCTGATGGTCCCATCTAGGGCAGAGCGGATCCTTCTCTTTGCCAGTTCGATGTATTTCGGGAACTTTTCTGCCCCTATACCTTTCCGATTGTGCAGAACAGCAGCAACAATAGATGTTCCACTCCCAAGGAACGGGTCGAGGACCCAATCACCTTCGTTACTCATGGAAAGAACCAACCGCTCCACCAACTCGACAGGAAACTGACAAGGATGCTCTGTCTTTTCTACATGATGACTCTTGACGTTGGGGATATCCCAAACATCCCCAGGATTCGCCCCGAGCGGGTTGCAAGAGTATTGGCCCTTCTTTGGCCCTCTATAATACTTCTTGTCTGGGTATTTCTGCGGGACACGAACAGGGTCCAAATTGAACACATAATCTTCAGATTTCGTAAACCACATTACGGTCTCATATCTACCAGAGAAGCGTCTCTTACTGTGGATACCGTGACCAAATCTCCAGATGATACGGTTCCTCATCTTCAGACCGAGCCTTGAGAAGATGGGGTATAAAAGGATATCAAGTGGGAGTATCGAGTTTTTATCGAAGCAATTCCCGACTTGCCAACATATGCTCCCATTCGGAGAAAGAACTCTCACACATTCGGAGATTATATCTGCCTGTTCCTGTAGATATAAATCAATTGGGAACCTCTTCTCATACTCTTTCCCTATGTTGTACGGAGGAGACGTGACAACAAGCTGGATGGATTCGTCCTTGATCCTGGCCAGAAGATCCCTACAGTCCCCAGCATAGAAGATAGCTGAGTCACTCAGTGTATCAATGGGTGTATCAACGTAGCCACCATAGTCAGGTTTCCAGATAGTATTTTCCACTGCTCAGCCCTCCTATATGAACCCAGAGGAATGGATTGAGCACAGAAACAACATCCATCTATTCAGAGGATAACACAACCATCATGGATATGATGATGACTCGGCAAGTCTTCTATATGATTGTGTATTACTGTAATGTCTGCAACTTCGAGGCTACAAGCTCCTCTGCGTCATCCACGAGTTCGACCAAAGGCACAGGGATTCCATCTCTGTGCCTCTCCACCCGACCATTCAGATACGCATCAGCAATGGCATCAGAGAGATTATCGTGACTACAATCAGACCCATCGTCACGAGTGAAGGTGAAGACGGAACGAGACCTCTGCCCGTCCTCAGAGACTATATGCACATTATACACAAGTGCGAACCCCCCACCCCTGTGAGAGACGGCCCAAAGCACATCTGCCAACCTTTTCGTATAGATATCTTTTGTACGCATCAGTATCTCCATTCCTGGGGTGTGAGACGTTGAGACACCGGAGATATCACTGACTATCTTGAGTGCCAGACCCCGATGATAGTTCTATCAGCTCTCATGTACCATAGCCAGTAACGTTCCTCACCAGGAGTATACTTAGGGAGATCATCTTCCTCCTCGTTGTCAATATATTCGTCTTCGTCGTCCTTCCTGTACTCATCCACTTGCTGCCACATGCGCACTTGCTCTCTATCATCTAAGATGATGTCGCGCTCTCTCTTATACGCCTTCTTCAGAATCCTCCTGGCTTTCGCTGGACTCATTTCGATTTGCTCGAACTCCAGATCCTCATACACTTCTTCCCCGTCTTCAAAATCCTGTATCGTTCTGATCCAGTCGTCAACCTCCTCAAAGCGCGCGTTCTCGATATTACCTCTTTCCACAAGCAGAACATCGTTTGACTCTTTGGCTAGAATTGCATCCTCAAATGGAATACGACGCATGTTCTACCCCTCCTGGAATATTGGAGATCTACTCCAAAGCACCATCAAGGTCACTCACCTATTAGACGTATGGAACCCCAACGAGGTATCCGAGCCCTTCATACCAGAGGTAAGCTCGTTCATCTCCAGGTTCGTACAGATGGAGATTGGTGTTCTTGTCCGCCATTTTGAGAATCCTCCCCGCCTCTTCTGGAGGGTCCACTTGCACGAACTCATCGAACGAATCCTCCAGCTCAAGACCGTCTATCCAAGCGTCAATCCACTCCCACATGGCTGTGCGGGGGTCGTTCCGCTCCACAACAACTACTGAAGTAGCAGAAGTTCCTAGAAGGGCTTCTTCAAACGTCTTGGTACGCATGTTCTCCTCCTTTGGCTTTGAACGCGGCACCTTTCAAATCAACCAGTCTCAGTACACTACTGTATTCGCACCAAAACATCAGTCCTCGTCATAGTGAGCTTCAAGTCTCTCTTCGAATGCCTTCCAATCCTCCATCGTACCTAGCTCATGCTCTATGAAGCCATCCGAAGTCGTGTAGAGAACAAGGACGTCATAGTCATAATCAATGTCGAAAGCCTCCTTTTCATCTGGTCTCAGAAAGAATGCTGCGAAGTATTCCCCATCTGGGGTCTCCCCCTCTTCGTCCGCATCAGATATCATCATCCTGTCATAATAATACAGGATATAATCCGGCTCCCCATCAAACTTAGCACTGCCTCTTAGAGTTCCCTGTGGTGTGACTTCCATACCGTATTCCGAGATTAGATTCTCTAGCTCGGAGCGGAGGTCGCTGACTGAGTCCGCATTTCTTTTCGGCATCTGAATCATCCATCCTTTCTGAATCGGAGTGAAAGATTAGTCCTCTTCATCTTCTTCTAGTTACCTGGCCTACTTATCCAGGTCGAACTTGGCATCGTCAACTATATGACGTGCTATCTCATAGTAATCGATACGCTCAATTCCAGCCCGCATGATATCAGAGTAGAGACTGGCCGGGATATCAGGTGTCATGTCCTCGACATCTGATTTCATGGTCTTCCCAATCTCGTAGAGAACATCGTTCTCGTCATGCGCAGCGAGAAGCTCTTTAGCCAATTCCACTAGATCATCATATAACCCATCCTCACTGAACCAGAGAGCGCAAAGCCAAGTCTCGTAGTTAGTCCAACCATTATACTTTTCTCCAGCCTTTCGTCTCATTGTGCTGCCTCCTGCGTAGCATCAAACTTTCTTGTCTTGGTTTGTTTCCACGTTTACTACGTCTTTTCCTCTCATATTCGACACTTTCGATACGCCCAAGGTAACCACCCTGGCTAACAGCCCAAAGAAGGATTTCAATAGGATGAACAGAAACATACAGAATGCCTTTATTGTCTCCCAAAGAATGGGGAAGAGGAGCCATAGATTTCGTGTGAACTCTCTCCAAGAGGATGCAATTGAACTATCTGCCTGAATAGCCCCATGTACGGTCCCAGGTTCTGCAGTATCTGACATTCTCACCTCCGTACGTGTGGATGCTACTATCATCCACAAGAAGAGTATATGTGTGTATGCCCCCCAGTAGTAAATATAAACCCCAGGAGAGGCGCTCGAATCTCTCCTGGGGCTGCTGGCCAGCGAACCCCCGTTCTACGCTGGCCAGCTCAAGCCCATTATAACACGTCACCATAACCCCAAGACTTCCAGGAATGTTTACACATTGGACATAACTGTTGTGGTGTGTAATGCAGCAAGAGCTATTTACTTACCTTATGGTGTTCCGTTTAGAATGCCCATTCTAGGAGTGTTTCATGGTAGGAGGAAGATACTCCAGAAACATGCTTCAATGGATCCGTCAAGGTACCCGTAAATATACGGCTGATATCCTGACAGACTGGGTAGGGAAGTACAGACACTTCCTGGAGACGGAGAAGGGAGTTTCCAGGGAGATGTCACTAGGTCTCTCGGAGGCCTTTGTAGCTGACTTCTTAGACTTCCTCCACAGAATGGGACTGCGCGAATCCCCGGAAGGAATATGGGTATTTCGAAATATCTTGAATAAGGCAATCCGGTGGCCAGAAGACGCAGAGAAAATAGTAGAACTGATTCAAGACTTCAATGAGATTAAGAAATCAAGTAAGTTTAGTGGGGAACGAGATCTATTGAGATACAGCGGGTTCCAGGAACTGTGGAGAATGGTGGATGCGTATTTCAACAAAGGGAATGGATCAGAAGGAGCTATGGACCTCCCTGGCGTAAAATATTTAGGCTCTTATAAGAATCTCCAATTGTATGAAGTGATAGACCCAGTGTCAATGTCTGTAATAGCAAAAAGGGGGTCTGGGTGGTGCGTGAAGAACGTCACATATGCTCATGAGTATCTCAAGAGAGGTCCATTTCTTCTCGTGATGAAATCTGGAAAGAATTATGTACTACTCCATGAGGGGTCTAGTCAAGCAAAAGACCTTTCAGATAACACTCTGAAACCGGAGATAGCAGAAGAAATATTTCCACTTGTGAAAGACTTTCTACCAGTACGGCTAAAGGGTGAGTTTCACATATTTCTCAATGCACTCCCATATGAAGAACAAAAGATGTATGTGTCTAGTGACCCAAAGAGTATAGCGTACATTAAGGACCCACCAGAAGAATTACAGGTGCTGGCTGTCGAGTCGAACCCAGCCTGTATACTCTATATCGATAACCCGTCTGAAAACGTGCAGCGGATATCTGTTGAGGGGGCTGATAACAATCTGAGATATGTCACATCCACAAATGTACAGTTAGAGGCCGTTAGACGCAATCCTGACGCTATCCGATATCTCAAAGTCCAGCCTGAGATAGTCCAGCTAGAAGCACTAAAAGCGTCGAAGGGGAAAGCAATCAGATACATCACTAGCCCAACCAAAGCGGCAATCCTTCTGGCTGTTGAATTAGACGGCGATAACATCAGATATGTACCGCAACCAACACTAGAAGTACAACTGGCGGCGGTACGCAGTAACCCAGATTCCATTGCCCTTATTGAGAGACCGGGTACAGCCGTAATCAATGAGGCTGTATCGAGTTCTTCGTTGGCCTATTTTCTAATTGAGAAGCCAATGGGTAAAGCCGTAGAAATATTTGACGCGCATCCTCCATCTGGTGCTCAGATAGACCGCTGGATCAAATCCAAGCCTCGATATGAATTGGCCCTGACCACAAAACAGCCTGGAGTGGACCTGGGTCTGGCATTTATACTGACTCCAGACAAATACGCACAGGAACTCGTCATCAGGGTTGACCCGAGATACATAGCATTCATCAAGTACCCAATGAGAGATATACAACTAGCAGCAGTAATGGATGATATTGAGAATATCAGATACATCAAGTACCCGTGCGAGGAAGCTGCATTAGTGGTTGTCCGGAAGAACCCTCTCTGGATAAAAGAGATTCAATCCCCATCGAGGGCCGTGGCACGTGCGGCAATCGAACAAGACGGGTCTCTCATACGGTATCTCACATATCAACCTGTGGACCTACAGATGGAGGCAGTCAAGCAAGACCCTGAAAACATCAGGTATATCAAGTACCCTGATGAGGACGTCCAACTCCTGGCAATAGAAATGGACCCGACAGTCATTCAATATATACGAAAGCCGTCTGAATCTATCATGGACAGGATAAGGCCGATAGCTAGTATACTCTCAGGATCAAACTGGCAAGTCGAATCACATGGGACGACCCCGTGCTCCAATTCCACAGTTGCAACTCGTGTAACAGGAGACTGAAATGCGGCAGTATCAGCACAATTTATATCGTTGGTTATATGGTTTGGGTGGGTTCCACTTCATAGCTGACATCCAGAGGGATTGGGTAGGGAAGTACCGGTATTTCCTGGAGTCTAAAGAAGCCATACCAAGAGAGAAGTCTGGTCCAATCGCAGAGAAGTTTGTCTCTGATTTCATTGACTTTCTACACAATAACGGTCTGAAAGAGTCCCCAGAGGGGACTTGGATATTCAGGAACATTGTGGATGGCACTCTTAGGTGGCCAGAAGATGCGGATAAGGTGGTTGAGCTTATTCGGG
>Ga0272448_1001131_pt1 | contig 37432 bp, 25 predicted proteins | sample YNPCB0191_FD_202220 | JGI IMG/M metagenome (GOLD analysis project Ga0272448, IMG submission 202220) | Hot spring sediment microbial communities from Yellowstone National Park, WY, United States - YNP-CB-019-1 | ecosystem: Environmental > Aquatic > Thermal springs > Hot (42-90C) > Sediment...
TTAGTGCGTGAGGAAAAGCCGACCCTCCGGGTAAAGGCCCTCGCTTCGGGCGGCGCCGATGCGATGGTTGAACAGGGACGCTACAATTTTTATAATACCCGAAGGTTTCCTTTTAGCAAAGCCCCTCGGGCAGTGGTGCCTTCGGCCCCGGTGGCTTTGCGTGCGGTAGGGAGAGGTGTTTTGGCCTCCCCTTGTATGTCATTCCCGCGAAAGCGGGAATCCAGTTGTTTCTTTCTGGACTGCTGCTTGCGCAGGAAGGACACTGGGGGCCTCTCAGCCGGCCCGGCCTTCGGCGTTGCCTCCGGCCATGCCGGCCTTGCCCGCGGTGGGGAAAGGCGGGCTGGACTGCTGCTTACGCAGGAAGGACACTGTGTGGGTTCCTGCTTACGCGGGAAGGACACAAAGGGGCGGACACAAAGAAGCCTGGGTTCCTGCTTGCGCAGGAATGACACGGGGGGGGTTCCTGCTTACGCGGGAAAGACACCAAGGGGCACACCCAAAGGAGCCTGGATTCCTGCCTGCGCAGGAAGGACACCTTCTCCGGCTTGCGCAGGAATGACACGGGGGGGCGGGAAGGACACAAAGGGGCGGACACAAAGGAGCCTGGATTCCTGCTTGCGCAGGGATGACACAGTGGCCCCCTCACCCGGCGGTGCCTTGGGCACCGCCGGCCTCTCCCGCGGTGGGGAGAGGCGTACTGGCCCCCTCTTGTATGTCATTCCCGCGAAAGCGGGAATCCAGTTGTTTCTTGCTGGACTGCTGCTTGCGCAGGAATGACACCTGCTCCGGCTTGCGCAGGAATGACACTGGGGCCCCCCTCACCCGGCGGTGCCTTGGGCACCGCCGGCCTCTCCCGCGGTGGGGAGAGGCGTTCTGGATTCCTGCTTGCGCGGGAATGACATATCGCCCCCGCAGACGGCCAATGTGCCGCTCCCTAGCGGTCGCGGCTCTGACCGGCCTTGCCCGCGGTGGGGAGAGGCGGTTGCGTTGCTCCCATGTTACGAAAGAAGAACTTTTCCCAGGGGGCACTGGATCAAACGGTGCCTCGGTTTTTTCGCCGCAGGGCGGGGCGTCCCGCTTGGTGTGGACGCTGTAGCGCTGGATCAAACGGTGCCTCGGTTTTTTCGCCGCAGGGCTACCAGGCCAAATAGGCCCAGGCCGATCCCGGCCAGCACATAACTGCTCGGTTCCGGCACCCAGACCCACACGTTATCGAAGATGGCCGTGACGGTATCTCCCGACGCCCGGGCCTGGCCGGTGATCATCACATAAAACTGTTGCGGCGTCCAATTGGTAAACTCCTGGGAAGCGACCAACTGGTTGTCCAGATACATTTCGATCATCACATGGGTAGGTGAGTCGCCCAGGGGGTTAAAGACGAGCATCATGCCGTGGGGCCCCGTGTCGCTGTCGAGCCGGTCCAGAACACCAATATTCACCCCACTTCCTGTAGGATTGCCGCCGAGTCCACCCTGGTCGTTCCAGTTATACTGCCAGCCGTTTTCCCCTACATTTTGGGAAAAGTGCAGGTAATGGCCGCTATCGCCCCAAATCCAGATGCTGGAGCGGTAGGCGGTGCCGGTGCCGGCCAAAGAGATACGCTCCACGGCGAAAACGGTGCGTTGGTCCCTTGGGAAAGTCTGTGCGGATCGGAGCGTGATGCCGCCCCAGTAGTTGGTGTTGGCCGTGCCGCTGATGACCAGTTGGCCGTCTGAATTGATCGAGGCTTGGATGGTGCCGGCGGTGCCAGGACCTTCCCGTTCCAGGCCTTTTTCGATCACGTTCCAGGTGAGGTTATTGATGGTGGGTCCTGGGAAGGTATCGTGGATGAGCGGGAACTGGGGCGGGGAAACAAATGGGGCGAAATTGCCCGCCTTGACCTGCTGGAGTTCCGCCGGTGTGAGGGCCTGAGTGGCCAAGAAGACATCGTCGATTCGGCCTTGCCACTGCTCCCCGTACCGATCGCCGCCGATATAGAAAGGCATAGCCTGCATGTCGGCCGTTACCGTACTGGTACCCTGCAACACGCCATCCCAATAATAGCTCAGGGTATTGCCTTTTTTTACCACGGCATGATGATGCCAGACGTTGTCGGAGGCGATGTTAGGATAGTCGATTCGGTCGTTGACGCCGTTGTGGTAATACTCAAATTGATTGGGGGTGAACTTGATGAAATCGTCGGTTCCGCCTCCTACGTTGTACCGGTTGCCCAGGATCACATCGCTGTTGACCGGCTGGCTAGGATTTTGTTTGGCCCAGAAGGCCCAGGTGAAATCGGTGGCCGACTGGAGCAGACGGACGATGGCCCCCGCCCGGACATAGTCGTCCGTGCCGTCGGTTTCGACCACATTACTGCCGCGATCGGAGTCATAGACGATCTGGGCGCCGTTGGTCAACACCCCCGGCGCCCCGCCTGGGACCTCATTGGGCGTTAGCAGTAGGCTGGTGCCGCCGGAGGACTCGAATTGCCAAAGCCCCACCGGTCCGGCCTGAGCAGCCGAGACCCCCAAGGCGCTTACCAGCCCGGTCAGCACCGCCACCCAGCAGAACCCATGTACGCCAAACACACCACCAAACCTTTCCCAACTGTGCAGACTCTTCACGGTATCCCCTTTCAGAAAAACGGTTACATACCCACATCCCGAAGGCCATGAAGACAGCGGCCTTCTCCTACCCATCTTCCAGAGTAATTGGGTTTGGGCGTTTTGTCAACAAAATTGCCGTCCGGCCGGAAAACAAACTTGCCAACCGGCCCGGGAAAACGACAAAAACATGGGCCATCCCGGCTCGGCCATTCCCAGGCAGGGGGAAGTGCACCAGGGTTACACCACCATTCGGAGAGGGTCCAGATCGTGGGTTCCGCACCGGACAAGCAAGGGAACAATCAGAGCGGGTGGACCACGATGGCGCGGGGCCAGGTGGGGCAACTGGTCTGGCAGGCGCCGCAGCCGTTGCAGCGGGCCGGGTCGATCTGCACCTCCATCATGTAGGTGATCGGCGAAAATTGGGTGCGGATGGCCTGCAACGGGCAGCGATCTCGACAGATAAAGCACTCCCTGGCTTCGCCCAACATGCAGCGGCCCATATCCACCCTGGCCAGGCCAATCCGCACTTTCGGCTTTTCGGCCGGCAAGAGGGGCCGAAGTGCTCCGGTCGGACAAGCCTGCGTGCACCGGACGCAGTCTTCCCGGCAGTAATCCTGGTCCAGACGAACCACGGGCGTCAGAAAACCAGCCAGGCCATGCCGGGCGTCCTGGGGGAAGAGGATTCGGCTTGGGCAGAGCCGGATGCAGTTGCCGCACCGAATGCACAGACCGGAAAAGACTTGTTCATCGGCGGCTCCTGGGGGCCGAAGAGGCCGGGGCAGGTCTAGGGGAACCGGATGCTCTTTGCCCAGCCAGGCTCCTGCCAACACCTTCGGCACACTCAGGCCGGCCCGAAGGCATTTTGTCCAGGCCGCCCACACAACCCCCACCAGCCCCGCCAAAACAACACGCCTGCCAAATATCCAGGCCGACTCGGCCGGTTGGGCAGGCGGACGTTTTATTACTTCGACCGCTGCATCACCGGCTGGAGGTTTCGCCGGGGCAGATGGAAACCCACGGAGGGCCCATTGGCCCAGTTGCCGTCCCACCTGCCGCAGTTGCCAGAGGATTTCCTGCAAGCCGCCGAGAGGGCAAAGCCGAGTGCACCACAGCCCCGGCAACAGGAAACCGATCCCCAAGACCGCTGCCACTCCCGCAGCCAGCCAGTTCTTATGGGCAGGCTGGGTGGCCTCGAAGGCTGGCTCGTTCTGGACCGGCCCTTGGTTTTGCTGCTCCAGAGGAAGGGCGGGAGGCTGGGGTGATGCGATCCGATGAACACTGGCCGTTGTGATCCAACCGGCCCACAGGGCCAACGGATCCATCCATAATAGGAGTGGATAGCCCAGGCAGGCCCCGGCCAAGGTCAAAAGGGCGATCCATTGGCCGACCGGTGCCAACCGAACAGCCCGAAGCCGACACAACCGGCCTGCTCGGCCCGCCAATTCCGTGCAAACGCCCATGGGACAGAGCCAACGGCAAAAAAGTCGCCGCCGGAACAGAACCAGGAGTCCAACGCCCAACCCCACCCCGGCAGCCAGGCTCAGCGTATGCGTGGCGGCCAGGCTGCTGAGGGCAATCCAGGGACTGAAAGCCGGCACCAACCGAGCCGACTCCGGGCTTTCCAGGCGCTCCAACCACCGGGGCATGGCCGGTCGGAGCCAGTGCGGCCGAAGTTGCACGCCCGGCCAAAGTAGGGCCGTCAGGATGGCCAAACAGCCGATCCGTACCAGCCAACGCACCGCTTCGAACAGCCATCGCTGGGGGCTGGCTTGGCCCTCCGCCTGCTCAGGCAAAACTTCGTTGCGATGGGTACAACAGTTCATTCGTGTTCTTTCATCCTTGGCAGCGGTGAAATTTTACCAGGTGTATATCAGGCGATCAAAACTTTTGTTCCGATAGGCAGGTGCTTTCATTAGGCTGCTTCTTTGGAGCAGAACATCCGGGCAAAAACGGGCCGGTTAGCCGGACTCCCCCAGCCCATTCCATGGCGCAGCCCGACATGCACCAGATGTAGAGACGGCGTCGATTAACCGGGCTCGCCCAGGTAGGCGTCTTGTTGCCGCAGGATGCGCTGCACCTTGGCCACATCCACCTGGCGAGGAGTGCAGCCGTCCTGCACGGCCACCGCGGCGGCCACACCTGCCGCATGACCCGTTACAAAACAGTTCGGAATCAATCGGACCAGGTCGGCCATGCGGATTTCGGCGCTAATGCACCGGCCGGCTGCCAGCAGGTTGTCGATCTTCACCGGCACCAGGGCTCCGTAGGGGATTTGCCACGGGCCGTGGTTGCCGCTGGTGGAACCGCCTACGCCGATGACATCCGGAAAGCGTGTGCCGGCCTTCAGGTCCTCCAGCCGAACGGTGCTCAGGCCCCGAAGCACCCGGGTGATCCGCACACCCAATTGGGGCGCCGTCTCCATGAGATACACTTTTTCATATCCCGGCGTGGCCCGGACTTTCTGCATGTGCCGCCAAATGAACTTCCGATGTTGCATCTCCAGCCGCGTGAGCACGTTGACATCCAACCCGTCTTCCTCCGGGCCAAGCATGTTCACCCAGTGGACCCCGGGAATCGGCGTCGGACTGCCCAAAAGCCGAGGTTTGGGCGCCTGCTTGGCCTTTTCCGGATCGACCCGATCCAGATTGCCGATCCGGCTTACCAGGCCGATATTATGCGAGCGGTGCTCGAACTCGGCCCCGGCAGCGGCAAATACGTCGCCGTCGCCGGTGGCGTCCACAACCACCTTGGCTAAGATGGCCAACCGGCCCGATTTGCTCTCGATCACCACGCCTTGAACCTTGTTGCCGCTCAGGATGGCGTCGGCACACCAGCAGTGCAAAAAGACCTTGACGGCTGCCTCGTCGATCATCTCCACCATGACATATTTGACAGCCTCCGCATCGACAGTGGGATTGGCGCCGGGCCGACGGTTGATGATCGCTCCGTCCAGCTTATCCAGCCGACGCAGAATCTCCTCCCCAATGCCCTGGCAGACCTGTTTGCCGCCCTGAACGACATGGCCGAGCACCAGTAGGACCAGGCCGCCGGTCCAAAGACCGCCGAAGTGTCCGTACCGTTCGACCAGGGTAACATCGGCGCCGGCCCTTTTGGCGGCGATGGCGGCGCAGATGCCGGCCGGTCCGCCACCTACGACCAGAACATCGGTTCGGTGCAGGACGGGGAGCTCCCGTTGGGGTTGGATGACCCGGCCATCCACTACCGTGGGGTTGGCCCGATTTTCTTGGACTTTATTTTTGGCCAGGATCGAACTTTGAAATCCGCCCGGTTCGCCGACATCGGCAGGCAGGGCTTCGCCGCCGGGCCAAGCGCTCAGACCAGCCGCCGCTCCGCCCAGCCCCACCAGCCGAAGCCAATCCCGCCGAGGGATCGCCGGCGGATGGCCGGAATCTCGCCAAAAGGGTCCTTTCATACCAATGGCTCCTAGAACGCCTCCTTTGACTTGAACCGATGGGGAACAGAACGGGCCTTTTTACAGGCCCTTCCGATAAAAATCTTCCCGCATTCCTATTGGTAACATTTTAGCCGAATGAAGCAACTGGCCTCTCGCCTGGCCGTCAAGAGGCCGGCACAGGAGGTCAGAGGATTTTGTCGGCACAAAAGGTCTGGATTCCTGCTTCCGCAGGAATGAGACTGGGGACCGCTTCCTTCGGCTAAAGTGTTCCTCCTATTGTAAGTACCCTGTCGGAAGCAAGCTAGTTACCCTGCGGAGGAAGATTCAGACCGGAGAGAGCTTTTCTGGGGCAGGCGGCGGGTTTGGATGAACCAAAAAATGCCGACTCCTATCAGGATCAACATGCTGATATATTGACTGATGCTCAGGTCCAGAGGGCCCAGTCCCGGTTCATCGGTGCGGATGATCTCCAGTAAAAAACGGGTTACCGCATACAGGGTGAGCATCAGGGCAAACAGTTGGCCGGGCCACCGGCAAAAGGGGCTACAGGCCAACAGAAAAAGCCCGATCACCAGGGCATTCACCGAGGCGTAGAGTTGGGCCGGATGGACCGGAAGACTCCGATCGGGAATAGAGACCGGCGGGATGACTATCTGTTTACCGGAATCGGTTTCCAGCCGGAGCGGCGTTTGGGTGTACAAGGCTCTGGCGATTTCCTGCTGGGCCTGGCCGCTGGTGTAGACCGACTTGTCGTTGACCTCGACAAGCCGGTCCCCCGCAACAAGCCCGGCCTGATGGGCGGGCGAGTCGGGCCGGACGGAAAGGACGATCGGCTCTTTTTTCGGATGTTCGAGTAGGGAAAATCCGTACATTTGCCCCCGATGCACCTGGCTTTCATAGGGCAAACTTCCCTGGGGAAACCGCACCGCCCAGGCCGCCTCGCAGAGTCCCCCGTAACAACAACCGTTCAGGAAACACCCCACCCGGCCCAAGGCCAAACCGAACATTAGACTGGGCGCTATAAGATCGGCCAACGTCAGAAGGGAAACGCCTTGTTTTTGAAGCAGCGTTCGGTATTTCCCGGCAAACCCAACCAACCCCACCATCGCCCCTATCAGAGCGCCATAGACCACCAGCCCCCCGCCGGCCACATTGAGCATCGCTCCCAACGTGGGCCAAAACTGCGGCGACTCCCGACTGGGCCGGAGAAAATACTCCCAATATTCCCAGACATAAAAAAAGCGGGCGCCGACAATGCCCGGCAGAATCATCCAAAAGGTAAGGCTGAAAATATATTCCGGATCCAAGGCGATCTGCTTGGCCCGTCGCACCGCCAGCACTAGCCCCACCAACACACCTAACAGGACCATGGTTCCGTAACTGCGGATGGGCAGCCCTTGCTCGTCGCAAAGCACAGGCAACAAAAAACCTAGAATGGCCGCCACCAGCACCACCAGAGGAATCAACGATCGCGTTTCAGCATTCCAACCCTGCCGACACACCAGCCACAATAACCACAACAAACTCCCACCCACCCACAGGGCCAAGAGCAGCCCCAACCCAAAAAGCGGGATACCTGCAATTTCCTTCGGAATATGAAGTAACGTTTGATGCATCGGCAAGGGTCCTTCCGAAAATCCTTCTTAAAGGGCGGTCGGCGTTCTGGTACGCACCTGAGGCTATGTTATTACATTGTAATATTTCTGAGTAGGGGGACAAGCTCTTTTCTCGGGGAGAGGGGTGCCCGACCGGACGGAGCGCCAAAGGCCCGGCCGGGTGAGAAGGCCGATATGTCATTCCTGCGCAACCAGGAATCCAGTGCTCCTTGGTACCTGCTGGTGTGTTCCTCTGTTGGAAGCGGGGACCCTGCCAACATGGGATTTCTACTTTCTGGAGTCCCGCTTTTGCGGCAGTGATACCCCTCACCCGGCTTCGCTCCGCTCTTAGCCGGCCTCTCGACAGCCATGGGAGAGGCGTAAGGGGGATGGCGAGAGGCGAGTTGTTTCATTCGGCTGAAGCATTACCTTGTTTCTCGTTTCTGCTAGGGCAACGAAGTGGTTAGGGGGTGATCAATTCGTTATCGATCAATCGGGTGCCGTCGATGCGGACGGCCAGGGCGACCAGCACCGGCCGATCCACCCGACGGACCGGGGCCAGAGTCTGGGGATTCACAAAGGCCACGTAGTCGATTTGTGCGCCTGGCACGGCGGCGATCATGCTGCGCAATTGGGCGGCCAGGACCGCCGTGTCTTTTTCGCCGGCGGCCACCAACTGCTTGGCCTTGCAAAGTGCCTGCCATAGAATGGTGGCCTTTTGTCGGCTATCCGGGCCCAGGTAGCGGTTTCGGGAGCTCATGGCCAGGCCGTCCGGCTCACGCACCGTCGGACACACCCGGATTTCCACCGGCACATTCAGGTCGGCCACCATCCGCTGGATGACCAGGGCCTGTTGATAATCTTTTTGGCCGAACCAGGCAATATCCGGCTGTACGATGTTAAACAGTTTTAGGACCACGGTGGCCACGCCTCGGAAATGCCCTGGCCGACATCGGCCTTCCAACGGAGCGGCAATGGCCCCGACTTCCACCCAACTGTCAAACCCCGCAGGATACATTTCCTGCTCCGAGGGGGCGAAAACGGCATCCACGCTATAAGCAGCCAGCAATTGCAAATCGGCCTCCAATGTGCGGGGATATTGGGCAAAATCCTCCTGAGGACCAAACTGGGTCGGATTGACGAAGATAGAAACCACCGTAAAATTGGCGGCCTCTTTGGCGGCCCGAACCAGACTCAAATGCCCTTCATGCAAAGCGCCCATCGTGGGGACAAAGCCGATCCGCCGACCTTCCCGACGGGCCGCTCGCACCAATGCCCGCACTTCGGTTACTGTCCGCACAACCTGAGGCTTCTTAGGTTCCGATATCTGCATTCACCTGGCTCCTCAGTCCAAGTTCGGTCTGATTCCCTTGCTCAGGACAACTCCTTGCCCAGGGTAAGTTCGTGATTCCGTCTAAGGAGAAACCGATATTGGGAAGACTTCTTGCCTACCTGATGCTCTCCGGCTGGAGGGGCTCTTGCATGGCTTGCATGGCGGTCTGGACCTCCTGGACGGCCTGAGTGAGGCAATTCGGCTCAGCACCGGCCATCCAACCAATCCACATCAAAGGTCCCCGCCATAAGGAGTGGATCGACTCATCCGCTGTTGGGCCTGGGGAAGCTCCTCCGCTGGTGGGAGTGCTCGGCCTGCCTCCGGAGCTGCTCCCCTCCAAAACCACCAGCAATTTGGCCGGTGTAGTCCTTTCCTGGACCATCTGGTTAAGCTCTTGCCCCTGGGTTGGATAGGCCGATTGGAGGACCCCTTCCGCCCAGGCCAACCACTGTGGAAGCCAAAAATCGCTCACCACCCAACCGCCCGAACCCCACCGAGGATGCGCCTGGTCTAATTGCTCGGCAAGCTTTTTTAACCATTGTAAAAGGATTTCTGCAAAATGGGTAGGATCGGAGGCTGGGATTGGGAACAGAGTTTGGGGCGGGGAATTTTCAAGGCCTTCTGGAATCCCGAATCCTAAAGCGGAAGAGATTTCCTCCCAGAAGACAGACCGGGCTGTTTGGTCCCCATCCTGGCCAGTCAGAAATGCTAACCCATCTCCGCTGGAACCCAATGAGGGGAAATCGCCGCCGGAGAAAGCCGCCGACCAATTTCTGCCGGAGAAAACTGCCGCCCAATTCCCTCCGGAGAGGAGTTCTGCGCCGGTTAGGTCGGTCAGTTGGCGGGCCAGCAAGGCATTGGCCCCCGGCCAATCGCCGGCAATGGCCACATACGGCGCCGCTGTTTGAAGATGCTCCAGAAGCTGCCGCACGGACCAGCCGATCTCCGGATGCACCATCCCACCGGCCACCTGGGCGGCAGGCTCCAGCACAAATCGCCTCCATGCCATGGCCGGATGCGGAATTCTCAGCCTCTCCCTCTCCACCAGAAGCCGATCGTAAAGCAGAATATCCAAATCGATGGTCCGGGGGCCCCACCGCTCTGTTCGGACTCGGCCCAATTGGTTTTCGATCTCCTGCAAGCGGTCCAAAAGGGCTTCGGGCGAAAGGGCCGTTTCCAGGAGGGCGGCGCCGTTGAGGAAATCTGGCTGGCCAGCCGGTCCACCCACCGCCCGGCTGGCAATCCATCGACTGACCACCTTCAGATGGATGCCCGCCGTGCACCGGAGCAAATCCAGGGCCTTTTGGAGATTCTCCTCCCGGCATCCTAGATTCGAACCCAGACTGATCAACACATCGGCCATAAGCCACTAGGTCCTTCCCGGAGATCCCATCATCTACGGAAGCCCCCCACTGGTTGATTTTTCAGTTTCCGACCGGGCCTAGTTCCCCACCGGCGCCGAGGATAGTCCTATAGGTGCTGTCCTGCTCGGCGGCCTCCGAAAGCGAAAGATGGATCGCCTTGGATTGCCAGCCGATCGGTTCTGCCCTACCATAGAAATAGAAGTATATCAGAAGTATATCCCCGGGGGCAAAGGCGGAGCGGAAAAAGCCCCTGGTCCTAAAGACGGAAAGGGTGGATTGGGATGGCCATCCTACCGCTGTCTGCTTTGGGTATGCTGGCGGAAAAAGCCACATCCAGAAAGCGGCAGGGCCTGGTTCAGAGGGGATATTTCCGGTTTCTGAAGGCAGGAGGGCCTGGTTCGCAAAGAGGTTTTTTTCAGGGGCCGACGGAGGATCGGAGAAGGCGGCGTCTGGATAAGATAAAAATATGTACACGCTTTTCGAATCGGCTGAGCAGGAAAATCTGAGTCAAGCGATGCCGTTGGCGGCCCGGATGCGCCCCCGCAGCCTGGACGAATTTGTCGGCCAACAGCATTTCCTGGGGGAGGGGAAGCTGCTGCGTCGGCTCCTGAAGGCGGATCGGCTAGGATCGGTGATTTTTTATGGGCCGCCCGGTACCGGCAAAACCACCCTGGCCCGTTTGATCGCCCTCGAAACCCGAAGCTATTTTGTACAGCTCAGTGCGGTGGCCAGCGGCGTGAAAGAGCTGCGGGAAGTATTGACCGAAGCCCGCCACCGCCTGGCCGCCGAAGGCCGAAGAACCGTCCTTTTTATCGACGAAATCCATCGCTTCAACCGGGCGCAGCAGGATGTGCTGCTGCCGGAAGTCGAAGAAGGGATTGTCATCCTGGTCGGCGCCACCACGGAAAACCCTTTCTTTGCCATTACCAGCCCTTTGGTCAGCCGAAGCCGGGTGTTTCAGTTCCAACCACTCTCCCAGGAAGATATTAAAACGCTGCTTCGGCGGGCGTTGGCGGACCGGGAACGGGGCCTGGGCAAGTACGAAATTCACATACACGAGGACGCCCTGGACTTTTTGGCCGAAACCTGCGACGGCGATGCTCGCCGGGCCTTGTCTGCCCTGGAAATCGGGGTACTCTCCACAGACCAGCGTCCGGTGGAGTTTACCCGCCAATTGGCCGAGGAATCCGTGCAGCGGAAGGCGATCCAATACGATCGGCTCGGCGACGCCCATTACGACGCCATCAGCGCTCTGATCAAAAGTATCCGAGGCAGCGACCCGGACGCCGCCCTCTACTGGTTGGCCCGGATGCTGGAGGGCGGAGAAGATGTGCGGTTTTTGGCCCGTCGGCTAGTGATCCTGGCCAGCGAGGATGTGGGCAATGCGGACCCAGCGGCTTTGCCGTTGGCGGTGGCGGCGGCGCAGGCCTGCGAAATCGTCGGCCTGCCCGAATGCCAGTTGAACTTGGCCCAAGCGGTTACCTATCTGGCCTGTGCACCGAAATCGAATGCCTCGTATGTGGGCTTGACGGAGGCGCAGGAGGACATTCGCGAAGGTCGGCTTTTGCCGGTCCCGGTCCATCTGCGGGATAGCCATTATGCGGGATCGGCTCGGCTTGGGCATGGTCAAGGCTACCAATACGCTCACGATTTTGCCGACGGAGTGGCGCCGCAGGATTATCTGGGGGTAGAGCGGATTTATTATCGGCCCACGGATCGAGGGTTTGAGCAGGAATTGGCCCGGCGGTTGGAGCAGATTCGGGCCAGGCTTCGGGAGGCCAAAGAGTGGGCCCAAACCGCCCAACCTTCCTCCAGCGTCTCATCCTCCGAAAAAGCTGCCCAGATGTCCCCGGCCTCCCGGGAAGAAAAACCGTCCGCTTCGGAAACCCCGATTCCTCCTCTCCCGGAGGACGCCCCGCCGGAACCAGCCAAACCGTCTCGCCGTTTTCCCCGGAGAAAAAACTCGTAAACCGAGGGGCAGGAAAGAGGGAAAAAGATAGACCAAGCAGAGCCGTTTGGATGGCTGGGACCAACCATGGCGCCCCCTCTGGGGCTTCAGACGCCTTTCGACGATCCGCAGGGCGTCCTAAATTACCGGAAACGAAGTAGGGGAGACATTCTTATCCTGGAGCATGTTTTCTTGTAGGGGTTACATTTCGCCGGGGGGTGCTCTTGCATCGATCGGAAATTTCGTTACGCTAAGAAACCAGAAAACCGATCTTTCCGAAAGAGGATTCCCCGGACGTTGGAGGTTTTGAAGTTCCGGGAGGTTCATACACACAGACGGAAGCTGGTGGGCGTCCGCCAAAATAATCGTCGGGCCAAATAAGTGAAACCAAGTCCATTTTCGGCAAAGGAGGCCAGATCGTGAAGCCCCGACTCTTTTCCCAGTTGGGCCGGGAAGTTTCGGAAATCGGTTTGGGTACCTGGCAATTGGGCGGCACCGAATGGGGCCCAGTGTCCGAAGAGGACGCCATGGAAACCCTTCAAGCGGCCGCCGAAAGCGGTATGACCTTCATCGATACGGCCGACATCTACGGCATGGGCCGAAGCGAAACCCTCATCGGCCGATTCCTCCAGCAACGCCCCGACCGAGATCGGTTCTTTATTGCTACCAAAGTAGGCCGACGTCCCGACCCCGGTTGGCCGAAAAATTTCTCCCGCGAAGTCCTCTTCCAACATGTCGAAGACAGCCTCCGGCGGCTTCAGGTGGAGACGATCGACCTCGTGCAACTCCATTGCCTGCCGATAGACGTACTTCAGCAAGGAGAGGTGTTCGCACATCTTCGGGAACTTCGCCGACAGGGTAAGATCAAGGCCTTCGGCGCCAGCGTGGAGACGATGGCCGAGGCCCTGGTGTGCCTCCAGCAGGAAGAGTTGGCTTCCTTACAGATCATCTTCAATATCTTCCGCCAAAAACCGATTGATGTCCTCTTTGAGAAGGCCAGGCAAAAACAGGTCGCCTTGATCGCCCGTTTGCCGTTGGCTAGCGGACTGTTGGGCGGCAAACTGTCGGCGGAAACCGCCTTCGGTGAACGGGACCATCGACAATTCAATCGAGATGGACGGGCGTTCAATATCGGAGAAACGTTCGCCGGCCTGCCCTTTGAACGAGGGGTCGAACTGATTGGGTATCTTCGCCCCTTGGTCCCCGAAGGAATGACGATGGCCCAATTGGCCCTGCGATGGTGCTTGGACTTCGAGGCAATTACCACCGTGATTCCAGGCAGCAAACGGGCCAAACAGGTCCGCGAAAACGCCGCGGCCAGCGAGCTAGCGCCTCTGCCAGAAACCATCCATCGTCGGCTTCGGCAGTTCTACGAAGACGAGGTCGTCTCCTATATCCGAGGACCGTATTAAGCTTGGACCGGATTAACCTTCTGGGAACATTTAGCCGAATGAAGAGCCCCTTGGAGGGACCTGCTTGTCAGGTCCACCTGATCGCCTCTCCCCCGGCCGTCGAGAGGCCGGCCTGCGAAGCAGGCGGGGTGAGAGGGGCCGTCATCGGGCGCGACAAGCACGCCCATCCCTTCGGCTAAAATGTTACCCCTTCTGGAGGGAATCGTTCTGCCGACCGGTTATCTTTTGGGCGGGGGCGTTGGGCTGGGCGGCGGCGAAGCGGGGGGAGGACTCACCGGCATCGGGCGCACAGGTCCGCTAGCCGGAGGAGGTGCGACCGGTGCTCCAGGCGGACTGATCGGCCCAGCGCTTCCCCCAGGTGCAGGCGGCGGGGAGACCGGAGCAGCGGGGGGCATCCAGGTCGGCTGGCCATAGATCGGCGGCCCTGCCGTCGGACTGACCGGCGCCGGTCCTGGCGGCGGCGTCATAGGACCGGGAGCGGCAGGAGGCGTTCCATGCCCAGCAACTCCGGGCGGTGTAACCGGCGACGGGACTGCTGGAGGGGGCGTCGGTCCGGCGCCAGGCGGACTGACCGGGACCGGTTGCGGCCGAGCAGGTAGCGGGCCGGCCGGCCCAGGAGTTGCTCCACCCGCAACAGGCGGCGGAGCGGCTGGGGCAGGAGTGGAGGCCGCTGCTCCTGTGGGCGCCGGTCCGGGACGAGCAGGCCCCCGTTCCCCCCTCGGTCGAGGAGTTACCGGCTCCCCATAGGAAGGTTCCGGCACCGTTTCCAAGAGCTTCTCAATGATCTGATCCACGTCCACGCCCTCGGCATCCGCATTGAAGTTGGTAAAAATCCGATGCCGAAGCACCGGATAGGCCATGTGCCGGATGTCCTCGGCGGTAACGGCATATCGACCATGCAGGATGGACCGTGCCTTGGCGCCCAGGATCAGATACTGAGCGGCCCGAGGCCCTGCCCCCCAGGCCAACCATTTTTTCACAAAATCGGGACTGGGTGGCTCCTTGGGCCGGGTCGCCCGAGCCAAATCCACCGCATAGTCGATCATGTGCTGACTGGCGGGCACCTGACGGACCAGTTGCTGAATCCAGAGGATATCCTTTCCTGTAAGGACCGGTTGGATGTCCCGGCGAATCGTCTGTGTGGTAGCGGCCACAATCTCCCGCTCCTCCGAACGGGTCGGATACGTAATGTAAATGGAAAGCATGAACCGGTCCAACTGGGCTTCTGGGAGCGGGTAAGTTCCTTCTTGTTCGATGGGGTTTTGGGTGGCCATGACGAAAAACGGCTGTTCCAACGGATAGGTCACCCCGGCGGAAGTAACCTCATATTCTTGCATGGCCTGGAGCAAAGCCGCCTGCGTTTTCGGCGGGGTCCGGTTGATTTCGTCGGCCAGTACGATGTTGGCGAAAATCGGCCCTTTGACAAATCGGAAGGAGCGTTTGCCCGTGGACGGATCCTGGTCGATGATTTCGGTGCCGGTGATGTCACTGGGCATCAGGTCGGGCGTAAATTGAATCCGGGCGAACTTTAGTTGCAAGGCCTGGGCCAGGGTGGAAACGGTCAGCGTTTTTGCCAGTCCCGGTACGCCGATGGTGAGGCAATGCCCCCGGGCAAACACGCAAATAAGCATCTGCTCGATCATCTCATCTTGACCGATGATCACCTTATGAACTTCGTTAAGCAACAGTTCCCTGGCGTGAGCAATCCGCCGAACCGCTTCTTCCGGACTGACATGAGCTGCCGCTGGCGCCGATGCAACCGTAGTCATAACCTCTTCCTTTTTCTCTATTTTCTTGCCATAAAACACCCTAATTTTTCTAAGATAGTTGGTTTTTACCTCTTTGGCAAGTCCTGAGCTTTCTTGCTTTCCGGGTTCTGTTTGGCGACGGCCCGGCCTAGGGCCAGACGGAAGAAGTTCTCCAGCACCACCCGGCCATGAGGATGTTGCTGGTCGTATCGCTCCGGGTGAAATTGCACGGCATACACGAACCGATCCCGATGCTTGATCGCCTGGACCCGGCACTCCGAGGTGAAAGCCAATACGTCGAACTCCTTGGGCGGCTCGACGATCTGGAAGGCGTGAAACTCCCGAAGGATCGGCTTTTCAGGCAGACTGGCAAAAAGCGGATCCTTCTTGAGCACTTCCACCGGCGTCCAACCCCACTCTTTGAACCAGCCAGGATGGTATTTCGGATTGGGGTCCTGCTCCCCAGGCCGAAGCTTTCGCATGGCAGCCACCTTCGCTCCATAGGCCTGACCGATCAACTGACAGCCGCCGCAGATGCCTAACATAGGAATCTTCGTTTCCCGGATCAGGGGATAAAACTTTCGGTCCACTTCCCGAGGTAGCGATTTACTCCGGCCTCCGATGAGAATGGCCTTGATCATCGGCCGATCCAGGTCCTGGCCGGTTACTTCCGTGGCGTGAACCACAATGGCATCCAGGCCCGAAATCTCCGCCGCTCGTCTTCGAAATGTGCAGGCGTAAAACTGCTCCATCGGCTTGGCCAGCGCAGCGAACTGCTCATAGATGCGGTCCGGATGCTGGATGTCGAGGATGCATACGGTGGGTTTGTTCAGTTTGGCGAGTTGTTCTGGCCGGGTGTAGATTTTCCGCCATAGCTCCTCCACGGCTGCCTTGTCCGTGGCCGCTTTTCCCGCTGCCGGTTTTTCCGTTGCCGGCGAGGTTGGTGTGGCCGGTTCAGCACCCACCGCCGCTCCGAAGCCTATTGCTAAAAAGATCACCCCCGCCATGCACCGAAGGAAGAATCTCCGAATCATTTCCATAACTCCTTCCCTAGCAAAACGCTGCGATATTGACAAAAATCTCTCCCATGCGAACAAATTTTATCGAAGGATTCTTTAGCAGGAATCCCAGCCCTCCCTATAGACCGTCCCCCAACCGGATGCCTAGAGTTTCTGTTCCGTTCTTAGATCGGGAGCGAAACTGTCCCCGATGTACCCCATTCCGAGGACTGGCCGGGATAAAGGAAACCGGCCCCTTCCTGATGATTAGCCTCCGTCTGTTTAAGGGAGGTAAACTACATGCCGAAGAAATTTCGCTTCCACGGCGTAATAGGCTATACCGCCATCTTCCAGGAAAACAAGAGTTCCGGGTTCGATCCGATCATATTCCTGCAATTCCTGCCCATTGAGTACGAACACCCACTTCTGACCTTTTTGGGCGGCATAGGCAAGCCCTCGGCCATCCGGACTAAAGACCAAGCTATGGATTTTTTCATATGCTGGTCCTTCCTGACCATCTTGAATCACTAAGTGCTTCTCACCTCGGATACCGATATAGGCGAAGTGTTGGGCGTCCGGGCTGAAAACACACTCACCTATCTTCTCATACTCCGGTCCTTCCCGGCCTTCCAGCACCACGACCTTTTTAGACCCCTTTTGAGCCACATAGAAGAAACGACGGCTGTCTGGGCTAAACCACTCCCACAATATCTTCTCATACTCAGGGCCAGGCTTTCCATCCAAGACCACAAATCGTTTGGAACTCTTGCCGGCCTCATATATAATGTGTTGGCTATCGGGACTAAATTCCAAATGGGAAATTAGGTCGTACTCTGGTCCCTCCTGGCCGTCCAGGACCAGCCGCTCCTTCCACCATTTCTTTCCACTCATCCCGCCAACCACATAGGCAATTCGTTGTCCGTCGGGAGTTAATTTCACTTCGTCAATGTCGTCGTATTCCTGGCCTTCTTGGCCGTCCACCACAATCCTCTCTTTTTTCCCCTTTTTCACCACGTAAACAGTGCGGCGTCCGTCCGCACTTAGCCGGAGTTTTCCAAAAGCGATAGTGTCGTATTTCGGCCCGTCCCGGCCGTCCAATACGATCCAGCCCCTTCCGCCCTGTTCGACCTCAGAGGCAAAGTGTCGGCTGTCCGCACTGAAAACATAATTGCCAATCTCGTCATATTCTGGACTTTCACGGCCGTCTAGGACTATCACCCACTTTTCTCCCTTTTGGGCGGCATAGGCGAATCGCTCTCCATCCTCGCTAAAGATCAATTCAAAGAAACCAAACTTGCCAATTTTATCGTACTCTGGTCCTTCCTGACCGTCCAAGACGACTAACCATTTCTCTCCTTTTTTGGCGACATATGCACAGTGTTGGCCATCCACACTTAATACTCCCTGCTCAATCTCTTTATACAGGGGTCCGAAGCGTCCATTGATCACCATACGCTGCCCGTTGGGTCCGCCCGCCACATATGCAAAGAATGGGTTCGATAAGTAGCTAAAGCTCAGGGGGTATATTCGACTATTTTCGTCATACGCCAGGAAAATACCCACCGCAAACTCAAGAATGCCCGGCCTTCTTACCTGTGGTCTCCGGACCAGCTCGGCAGGGACCCATCCCAACTTCCCTCCCATCTGAACCCAGAGCCAAGTCCCCTGGACCTGTTGGACCTTGAGCAAAGTTCCCGGGATCACCTTGCTCACCACCCGGTTTTCCACCTTCAGTTCGGTGGGTCGAACAACTTCGACCCAGCCGCCAGGCCGATCCTCTTCGGCCTTTGATTCTCCCTGTTCTTTCATGCCAAGCGTCCCTACTGCCGCAACCACCCAGAGCATCCTCAGACCCTCCCAAAGCCAATTTCTCCCTCGCATCGTTCGTCCTCCTTTTGCCCCGAAGCCAAACGGATCCAACCACGCCGCTAAAACATCTCCTCTTAGAGGCTGTCCCGAAATTCCATTTTTAGCTGGGATGCACGACCAACAGGCGGCCCCCAGACTGCCCAAAACCCTAAGAAAACGGCATTTTGGTTACTCAGAACGGTTTGGAAAGGGATCAGGGCCGCCTCTTGGCTACCCATTTCGGGACAGCCTCAAATACTTTTCTCGGTGGGCATTTAGGCTGAGTAACTCGGGAGGAGTACAGCGGGCATGATGGATTGGGGATCATCCCTACCGGACGCCCCCGTAGAGGCCGGCTATTCGGGGGAACCCGAAATAGTTTTTATGGATAAGGTTTTCCTTTCTGGCGGAGGTTTTCGAGGAAATCGATGTGCATCCGGCCTTGGTTGCCGTTCCAGGGTTGGACAGACCACTCTTTGGAACATATGTCCACATCGCCGTCGCCATCCACATCGGCTGCTTGGGCTTCATGGCCGCCGAGTTTCTGGTCCAGGATGATCCGCTCAGCGAATTGGCCGCCGCCAAGGTTTTCCCAAACAATCCACCGAGGATTTTCCCGACCTTTGGGCAATAGGTCCTCCTGCTCGTTGATGAAGATATCCGTTCGGCCGTCCCCGTTCAGATCAGCCAGCATCAGGCTGTGCATGGAGCCATAGGGAAAACTCTGCGGAAGCTCCTGTTTTTGCCAAGATCGGCCTTTGTCGGTTGTGCGGAGGATCACCGCCTTGCCGTTGGCAATGTCGGCGTCAACCATGACCACTTCGTGTTTCCTATCGCCATCCAGATCGGCCGCGGCCGTGCGCACACAGACGCCATACGGCCCACTCCGGCCAAAGGGGATATTCTGATGTGCGGCCCATTGACGGCCTTTGCCGTCCTGGTTTTCAAACCATGTATCGGCCCGCAACACGTCCACATCGCCGTCGCCGTCCACGTCTATCAGGCCGTTGGGAGCAATCGCCCCATGCACAGGCGGCCCAATCAGAAAAGACGGCCAAGGCCTTCGAGGATCGTCCGGAATCTTATACCACCGAAGCGCATGGAGTTTGGTCCGTTGATCGCCCATCATAACGATGTCCGATCGGCCGTCGCCGTCCACATCGGCCGCCACAATGTCATGGGCACCGGCAGCATTCGGATCAAAGACGATTCGCTCGAAAGCCTCCTGCCGGGGTTTCCCGGGGTTCCGATACCACAGGCCGCTGCAGACGAAATCGACCCAGCCGTCACCATCGACATCCAGGACAGCCAATCCAACCACCGAGAGGAAATTGGTTCCCACGACATGTTTTTCCCAGCGATCGGCCGCCACATACCGAAACCAATACAAAGTGGTTGGACTCGGCTGACCGGCGCCAAAGACGAAGTCCAATCGGCCGTCCCGGTCCACATCCACCAGGGCGCTCAGCCCTATCCACGTGCCCGAAAACTCCTGGGCAATGAAATGATGTTGGAACCGGAAAGGCCCCGGCCCACTGCTCTCGGCCGGTTGCCTCGGCTTTTCCCCAGCGAAGCTAGAGAGCTGTTGTGTCCATCCGCCGAGCACCGACTCCGTTTGGGCCAGGATGACCTTGGGCGCCCAAGCCGCCCAAGCCACCCCTACGAACGCTGCCAGAGGAAACCATCCACCCGCTCTCATGGGAAGGCTTTCCAGGAAGAAGCCGAAAAAGCAGCCTCCCTGAAAACCCACGCAAAATCCTTTCCTAGTAGTATGCAGCGCCCCTTTGGGAAGAGCAATAGGGGAAATATCCCGGACGGAAACAAAGAACCTGACGCTGCTGCGGAAGCGGCCCCCAGAAAACCATCCTCATCCACTATGGAGCGAGGATGCCTTGGTCTTGGCATCTGTGCAAATGTAATTTTACCCCCAATATTGTAGATCCAGACGGGATGTCGGCCTCGACCTGGGGCATCGTTTCCAGAATAGGGAGATACCAAGGGACGAGTAGGGAGAGATTGGATTACGGGAAGTTATAATTGGGGTTTTTCGGGTCGAAGTCGAGGTCGGTAAAGCCGTTGTTGAGTTTGAGGTTCAGGTAGGTGTATTCTTCGATGAGTTCTGGTTCGCCGCCGGGCTGTTTGGGCCAGTCATAGGACTCATAGCGGATGGGCAGATTCAACTGGTCATCGACGAATATCCGGGCCACATGGAACAGGAAGTTTCGGCGTGGGACCGGATGAACGACCTGAATGCAGGTGCAGGAGCGGTCGTTGATTTTGGCCCCTTCGAAGAACTTCACTTCGCATTCGCCGTATTGGAGGTCTTTTTCGCCGACCTCGATAAGTCGGCGGACCAAGTTGAGGATGCCGATTTCGGTAATAGGATAGCGTTGGCCTTTCATGGCGACCGGTCCGGTGGGTTTGAGCGATACGGTGCCGAACATGGTCCGCTGCACTCCGGTCCCGTGGGCGATGATCATATTATCATAACGGTTGTGGACGTAGATGACCTCTCGTCCGCGGAGATCTTCGGGGCCCAAGAAATGCATATAGACGCTGAAGGGGTCATGGCGGACTTTAAGGAATATATGTTCATATTCTCCCAATTTACCGCCCACCCGTTCCCGTTTCACCAATGTAGCCGAATAATCTTTGATCTTTTCGATCTCAGGCAGTCCCTGATGCGCCCATCGCAAAGCGGGCATCAACGGATGCTCATTCGGATTGGAGGTGGTAAAAAGGGATTGAGGACGCTGGGGAACAGGGGTGGGGCGTTCGGCTAGTCTTTGGGGGGGAAAATCGTGAATCGCCTCGGCGCCGATGGCCCCGGTCAGCTCAATCCCCATCCCAAAAATCCCAACGCCCCAGATCATCATTGGCCATAACTTCATTGGGGAAGCTCCTTTTCCCTCTAAAGCGGTAAAAAACAAGCCTCACCGGGAAAAACAGAACCTGATGGGCCCTTTTCTGGAAAGCAATTCATATACTCAAAACAAATCTTCTTGTCTATCTTTTGCCCGCTTTTTCCACGCTTCGGGTACCATAGAAAGGCCCTGCCGCTAAAGCAACAGCACCGTTTTTAAATCCGGGAAAATTTTTCGCTGGATTCCTTTTGTTTGCGGAAACCATCTACCCTCTTCCCGCGGACTTCAGTCCGCCTGCCGGAAAAGATCGGGCTTTACGCCAAGAAAAGCCACCTCCACACCTCCTGGAACTTATCGCTCTCTGGCCCAAAAAGGATTACAATGTTTGGCCAATTAGGCGTCCTTTACCCAAGTTTCTTAATCGAACCGAGTGGACTTGTCCGTCGATTCCGCACAGTTTATCCAAACCCCCGGTTTCAAGGGAGACCATTCTGATGTATTTTTCCCATTTTCCCCACCCAAAACTTCAAATCGCCTGGATTATCCAGATGCCTTTTGAGGAAAATACCTTTTTGGTTTGGTTGCCGGGCCGAACCGACTGCGTCGTGATCGATCCTGGTCTAGAACCGGAAAAAATCCTCCAGACCCTCCAAAACCAGCAGCTTCAGCCGGCGGCGATCCTGAATACCCACGGCCATGCGGATCATATTGCCGGCAACGAGGCTCTGAAAGCGGCTTGGCCGGATTGCCCGATTGTCATCGGACGGGCCGACGCCCCAAAACTGCAGGACCCTTGGGCGAATCTGTCTCGGCCGTTTGGTTTGGATGTGTTGAGTCCGCCAGCGGATGGGCTAGTGGAAGATGGCCAACAATATTCTGCTGGTGGCCTGGAGTTTGAGATTCTAGCCATCCCCGGCCACTCGGCCGGTCATGTGGTTTACCTTTGGAAAGGCGAGCCGCCCTGGGTGGCTTTTGTCGGCGATGTGATCTTTCAAGATAGCATTGGCCGAACCGATTTTCCCGACGGCAGCTTCCGCCAACTCCGCCGCGGCATTCGAGAAAAACTCTTTACCCTGCCGGAGCAAACCCTTTTATTGCCCGGTCATGGGCCTCCCACCACCGTGGGGCAAGAAAAAAGGAACAACCCCGTTGTAGGACTGGGCCAAAAGAAGCTCTCCGACGACTCAGCATAGCCCCCTTAAGCCCTTTTGCCCGGCTTTTATTGGACTGAGAGGGTCATCGGATAGGAACCGAGCACTTCCATCCGGAGGGTTTTTCGCTGAAGGGCTTTTAGAGCTCGGCGGACCCGAGTATCGTTTTCATGTCCCTCGAACTCGACAAAAAACAGATAGGTCCGTTTTTGGCCCGGCGCTGGGAAGGATTCAATCCAGGTCAGATTGAGGCGATTCCGCTTGAAGATGTTGAGGACCTCAGCCAAAGCGCCCGGGCAATGCTCCGTCTGGAACAACATGGCGGTTTTGTCATGGCCGGTGCGGGGATTGGCATCCCGGCCGATGACCGCAAAACGAGTGGTATTTTCGGGGTTATCTTCGATCTGCTCGGCCAGGACATCCAGGCCGTAATAAACGCCCGCCTGGACGCTGGCGATAGCGGCGGCGCCGGGTTTATCCCGAGCTAACTGGGCTGCCGTGGAGGTGCTGGTCACTTCAAAGGTGCGGGCTTGGGGCAGATGCTTGGCCAACCAATTGCGGCATTGCGAAAGGGCCTGGGGCCGACTATAGACCTCCTGCACTTCTTGCCGAGGGCATTTGCCCAATAGGGCATGATGAATCTTCAGTTCCACATCGCCGCATATCCGCAACGGCAAGCGGGTAAACATCTCCAAGGTGTCGGCAATCCGACCGTCGGTGGAGTTTTCAATGGGGACCAACCCGTAATCGGCTTGTCCCCGATGGACTTCCTCAAACACAGCCGCAATACTCCCCACAGGTACAAACTCCACCGATTGGCCAAAAGCGTGGATGGCCGCTAGATGGCTATAAGTATAAAGGGGACCCAAGAAAGCCACCCGACGCTGCCGGACCAGGGCCCGACAACCGCTGCGGATTTCCCGCATCACCGACCGGAGAACACTTTCCTGAAGGGGGCCCGAGGCGGATGCCACCATCTCGGCCACCCGATCTTCTGCTTCTGGTAACAGAGTGGCAGGAATCTCCAAACCAGACCGGAGTTTATGAAGCTCCACATAGAATTCGGCCCGTTGTTGCACCAGCCGCATCAGTTCTTGATCCAGGCGGTCTAACTTACTCTGTAAAGCGGCCGGAGAAGAAGCCGTCCGTTTGGGAGTTTGACCAGGCATAGAACCTATCCACCTCTCAAAATCTGCAGAGTGTCAAAATGGCAGTACGTAATCGGCATCTAGAAAAAACGGTCTGCAATTTCTTTGCTTTTCCTTTCGGCAACCTTACCTAAGTATAAGATAATCTGTTAGTTGCGGCGTTTCACTCTATAGATTTTAACACCCGGCACATTGTTTGCTTAGTAAGAGATCCCTAGAAGTTGTGTCAAACTGCCATAACCCCCAATGGGGGGGTAAGGGAAAACTGATTGGCATTTAGGAAATATAAGAAAAATAGGTAAATTAAAATCCTCCGCGGATTTCGCTCGAACGTTTCTAAAGCCTATCTGCAAATTTATACTACATAAGGAGTTATTGCAATGGCTCAAGGAGAAAAAATCATCGGAATCGACCTAGGGACGACCAACTCCGTCGTGGCCGTCATGGAAGGTAAAGATGCCAAAGTCATCCATAACTCCGAAGGCAACCGCCTGACCCCCAGTGTGGTCGCCTTTACGGATAAAGGGGACATTCTGGTCGGCGAACCTGCCAAACGCCAGGCGGTCATCAACCCCCGGCGGACCGTCTATTCCATCAAACGCTTCATGGGCCGACGCCATAAAGAAGTCGCCGTCGAAGAAAAAATGGTCCCCTACGAAATCGTGGGGGACTCCGAAGATTATGTAAAAGTCCGCATCGGCTCTCAAGAATATACCCCCCCAGAAATCTCCGCCAAGATACTCCGGAAACTCAAAGAAGCCGCCGAGGCCTATCTAGGCCATAAGGTCAACAAAGCGGTCATCACCGTCCCGGCCTACTTCAACGACGCCCAACGTCAGGCCACCAAAGACGCAGGCGAAATCGCCGGCCTGGAGGTCGTCCGGATCATCAACGAACCGACCGCCGCTTCTTTGGCCTACGGCCTGGACAAAAAAGAAAACCAAAAGATCGCTGTCTTCGACCTGGGCGGCGGCACCTTCGACATCTCCATCCTCGAGGTGGCCGAGGGTGTCTTCCGCGTCATCAGCACCAACGGCGACACCCACCTGGGCGGCGATGATTTCGACGAAGCCCTGGTCCACTACGTGGCCGAAGAGTTCAAAAAACAAGAAGGCATCGATCTCCGAAAAGACCCTATGGCCCTCCAACGCCTGGTCGAAGCCTGTGAAAAGGCGAAAAAAGAACTCAGTGCAGCCCATACTACCGACATTAACCTGCCGTTTATCACCGCCGATGCCACCGGCCCCAAACACCTGCAAATGACCATCACCCGGGCCAAATTGGAAGAGCTGATCGACCCGCTGGTGGAACGGTGCCGAGGCCCGGTCCTTCAGGCCCTTAAAGACGCCAAAATGCGGCCCAGCGACATCGACGAAGTGGTCCTGGTGGGCGGCTCAACCCGGGTGCCGAAGGTCCAGGCCCTCGTGCGGGAGCTGTTCGGCAAAGAGCCGAATAAAGAAGTCAATCCCGATGAAGTCGTAGCCGTCGGCGCCGCTATTCAAGGGGCGGTCCTTGCTGGCGAAGTCCAAGACATCCTCCTGCTGGACGTTACGCCGCTTTCGCTGGGCATTGAGACCCTCGGCGGTATTGTAACGAAGATCGTCGAGCGGAATACCACCATTCCCACGGAGAAGAAACAAATCTTCAGCACTGCGGAAGATAACCAACCGGCCGTTACCGTCAAAGTCTATCAGGGCGAAGGGGAAATGGCCGATTCGCCCGGCAACCGGCTGTTGGGCCAATTCACCCTGGACGGCATTCCGCCCGCCCCGCGCGGCGTACCGCAGATCGAAGTCACCTTCGACATCGACGCCAACGGCATCTTAAAAGTCCGGGCCAAAGACTTGGGCACCGGCCGAGAAAAAGAGATCGAAATCAAACAATCCGGCGGGCTGTCTAAGGAGGAGATAGAACGGCTCCGTCGGGAGGCCGAATCGCACGCCGAAGAAGACCGCCGCAAACGCCAATTGGCCGAGGCCCGCAACGAAGCCGACGCCATGTGCTACCAACTGGAAAAACTCCTCAAAGAACATGACACCCAGCTGAAAGCCTCCGATAAAGAGGCCGTCCGGAAAGCCATCGAGAAGACCCGCCAGACGGCCAAAGGCGATAACACGGAAGCGATCCGCTCGGCCATCCGCGAACTGGAACAGGCCTCCCACGCCTTGAGCAAGACGCTTTATGAAACGGCCGCTCGAGGCCGAACCGCCGGCACTGCCGGCTCCGAGGCGGGCAAATCCGGCGGCGAAGACGAAGCCATCGACGCCGAATTCGAAGTCAAAGACTAATCCCTTACCGAAGGCCTCCCTGGAACTGCTCGGCGGGAAGAGTTTCAGTCTTTTGAGGTGTTCAAATGATTATATATCCAAACCTCAAGGATCTCCATCGTGACGTTCCAACCCGATAAACTCACCATCAAAGCCCAAGAGGCCCTCCAACGCGCCCAGACTATCGCCTCCGAACAAGGCCACCCAGAGATCGAACCGTTGCATCTTCTGGCCGCCCTGTTGGCCGAATCGGACGGCCTGGTCCACCCCCTGCTGGAGCGGATCGGCGCCAACCGCCGCCAATTGGAGCAGATGGTGCAAGCGGAGCTAAAGCATCGGCCCTCGGTTTCCGGCGGCGGTCCGCCCCAACTGAGCCGAGACCTCCTGCAAGTCCTTGAAGCCGCCCAACGCCAGGCCGACGCCATGAAAGACGCCTTTGTCTCCACCGAGCACTTGATGCTCGGTCTAGTGGAGGTGGAGTCGTCGGCCAAGCGGCTGCTGCGACTGGGCGCCATCGGCCAAAAGGAAATCCTCCAGGCCCTTCGCTCCATCCGCGGCAGCGCGCGGGTGGAAGATCAGGAGCCGGAAAATAAGTTCCAGGCCCTGCAGCGGTTCGGCATCGACCTGGTCGATCGTGCCCGGCAGGGTAAGCTGGACCCAGTGATCGGCCGAGACCAGGAAATCCGCCGCGTCATGCAGGTCTTGTCCCGCCGGACAAAAAACAATCCGGTGTTGATCGGCGAGCCGGGCGTCGGCAAAACCGCCATCGTCGAAGGCCTGGCCCAACGGATCGTCGAAGGTGATGTGCCCCAAAGTCTTAAAAACAAACGGGTCATCGCCCTCGATATGGGGGCTTTGGTTGCCGGCACGAAATACCGAGGCGAGTTTGAAGAACGTCTGAAAGCCGTGCTTCGGGAAGTGCAAGACGCCGGCAACATCATTCTCTTTATTGACGAGTTGCATACGGTGGTGGGCGCAGGCCGGGCCGAGGGCGGCCACGACGCCGCCAACCTGCTCAAACCCGCTTTGGCCCGGGGCGATCTGCGCTGTATCGGCGCCACCACCCTGGACGAATACCGGCAGTATATTGAAAAGGATGCGGCCCTGGAGCGCCGATTCCAGCCGGTCTATGTCGGCGAACCTTCGGTGGAAGATACGATCGCCATTTTGCGGGGGTTAAAGCCGCGGTACGAAGCCCATCATAAGGGTGTCAAAATCAAGGATTCGGCCCTGGTGGCGGCGGCTACGCTTTCCCATCGGTACATCACCGATCGCTATCTGCCCGACAAGGCGATTGACCTGATGGACGAGGCCACTAGCCGATTGGCCCTGGAACTGGAAAGCGTGCCCGCGGAGATCGACCAGGTGCAACGTCGGCTGGCGCAATTGGAGTTGGCCGCCCGGCAATTGCAAGGCGAAGAAGAACCCCATGCCCGGGAGCGTCTGAGTGAAATCGAAGAAGAAATGGCCAAGTTGCGCGAAAAATTGACCGCGCTGCGTCAGCAATGGGAACGAGAAAAAGCCGGTCTGGGCGACGTTCATCAGATTCGCAATCGGTTAGGGGAAATTGAACATCAGTCCAATCAACTCTGGGCCGCCATCCGAGAAAAACAACCCCTGGGCATGAACGTCGAACAGGAATACAACCAATTGCTCCGCCTGGAACAAGAGAAAAAGACCCTAACCGATCAACTCCGGCAAGTGGAAAGCCGAGCCGAATCCGCCGCCAGCGAAGGCCGACGTCTCCTGCGTCAGGAAGTCGGCCCGGAAGAAATCGCCGAGGTCGTCAGCGCCTGGACCGGCATCCCGGTAAGCCGAATGCTCGAAACCGAACGCCATAAACTGCTGGTCCTCGAAGAGCGGATTCATCAACGCCTGGTCGATCAGGACGAAGCGGTCGAGGCGGTGGCCAATGCGGTTCGCCGTAGTCGGGCTGGCCTGCAAGACCCCCGTCGGCCGATCGGCTCGTTCATCTTCCTGGGACCAACCGGAGTGGGCAAAACCGAACTCTGCAAGGCTCTGGCCGAGGTCCTCTTCGACGATGAGAACGCCATGATCCGGCTCGATATGAGCGAGTTCATGGAACGGCATACGGTAAGCCGACTGATCGGCGCTCCGCCCGGCTATGTGGGCTATGAAGAAGGCGGACGCCTGACCGAAGCGGTGCGCCGCCGCCCTTACTCGGTCATCCTGCTGGATGAAATCGAAAAGGCCCATCGGGATGTCTTCAACATCCTCCTGCAAGTGCTCGACGACGGTCGGCTGAGCGACAACCAGGGCCATACCGTCGATTTCACCAATACCATTATCGTGATGACTTCCAACATCGGCAGCCAACTCATCCAAGAAATCTCCCGCCAAGGCGGCAGCGAAGACGAAATTCGCGAGGCTGTCCAGGCCGCCCTCCGAGAACGTTTCCTGCCCGAATTCCTCAACCGCATCGACGAGGTGATCCTCTTCCACCCGTTGGGCAAAAAGGAGATCCATCAAATTGTGCGGCTCCAGATCGATCGGCTCCGCAAACAACTGGCCGAAAAACAGATCGACCTGGTGGTAACAGAAGCGGCCATCGACGCCATTGCCGAACTAGGCTATGATCCGACGTTCGGCGCTCGGCCCTTGAAACGGGTCATTCAGCAGAAAGTGCAAAACCCGCTGGCTGCCGAAATCCTCAAAAAAGAGTTCACCGAAGGCAGCCGCGTCCAGGTGGATTACCGCGACGGCGAGTTCAGCTTCGAACGGTTGGAAGCCGCATCCGAAACCGCGAAATAAAAGACAGCGAACCCTTCTGCCGGTTTCCGGCGCCATCGCGGCGAATTCTCCCTCGGTCAGGTGTAGAACCTTTTGCCGCTGCCGTCCTCACGGACCTCCTTTACGACAAGGGGGTTTTCCGTCACAATCCGTAGGAAGGCTCCATTTCGGAACCATCGGCCTCCTCGGAAAAGGATGCTTCCAGCAGTGGTGGTGCTACATCAAGAGTGGATCGGTAGGCGGGAGTTTTCTTCTCTGCATCCGGCGCTGTGGCGATGGCACTGGCGGCGGTCGTGGAAGGGGATGTTGACCAGTTGCGTGGTGCTGGTGCTTTTTGCCTGGCTTTTTATCTGGGCGATGAGTCTGCTGAAAGCCACCGCCATGGCCGACATCGTGGAAATCCTGCCCGACTTTGTCAAACGCAGTCTGGGCGACGAGCTTTATCTCTACACGACCAAGGCGGGGCAGGTCAGTATTGTGTTTCGGCATTTGGTGACGCTGTTGGTCTGTCTGGGATGGGCGGTGGCCAAAGGGTCGGACACGGTCAGCGGCGAAATCAGCCGGGGAACTATGGAACATCTCCTGGTGCTGCCGCTGCCCCGAGGTACTCTGCTGGTGGTGCCGACGGTGTTGGCTACGATTGGGTCGGCCTTGATGGCCCTGTCGGTGTGGGTTGGGCTGGTGCTAGGGCTTCGCACGGTAGAACGCTTTTCGGACTTATCGGCCTGGCAGTTTGCGCCGGGAGCGGTGAATCTGTTTTGTTTGAGTTTTGCCATGTGCGGCTTGACGACCCTGCTTTCTTCGATGGACCACGACCGGTGGCGGACCATCTGGTTGGCCGTCGGCGTCTTTATCATCGAAAGTATTATCGCTATGGTGGCCTATGTATGGCCGGCCGGTTGGTGGCTGCACTGGCTGACCTTTTTGAGCGCTTTTGAGCCGCAGCGGCTGATCCTGAAACCGGAAGCCGCCTGGTCCTTGTCGCTGGGCCCGTTGGGGGCCATCACATGGCCATTGGCCGTCTGGTATAACGGAGTGTTCATCTTGCTGGGGCAGGTGTGGTACGGGGTGGCATGGTGGATATTTGTGCGTCGAGATATTCCCGTGGCCCAGTGAATCTGGCCGTTTCCTGGCCGGAAAAAAGAAGCCTTTGCAGTGGGCCCCCAGGGAAACCGACGCTAACATGGCGCCAAGGAGGTGCATGAGTGGGCTGGTTTGGGAGACTGTGGGAGCAGAGCACGTTTTGGCCAGCCGCCTTTGGGGCGGTGTTGCTCCTGGCGGCGTTTCCTTTGCCGACCAGTTGGTTCGGCTGGTTGGGGCCGGCGGCGCCGAACGTGGATACCGGTCCGCTGTTGGCCGATCCGGACGGGGGGAAAACTGGCCCCGGCGGGTACCGGGCGGTAACCGTGGCGGGTGGTGGATTTCAGTTGATCGGTCCTTGTCCGGGGCCAGGGCCGTGGTATCTTTCGTTGGGGCACCTGGGTTGGCTGGCGCCGGTGCCGTGGGTCTGGCTCATTCGGCGCAAGCAGTTGCCTGGCCGTCGGTCGTACCTGGTGCTTTGGACAGTGGGGTTTCTGTATTGGCTGGTACAATTACACTGGCTCACTTTACCGTATTGGGCCACCAGTTTAGGTTGGGTGGCCTTGTCGTGGTATTTGGCTTTTTATTTGCCGGTGTTTGTGGGCCTGTGTCGGACGGCGGTGCATCGGTTTCGGATGCCGCTGATCTTGGCGGCTCCGGTGGTGTGGACGGGGCTGGAGCTAGCCAGAGGACATTTAATCACCGGTTTTACGATGGCCAGCCTCGGGCACACCCAGTATCGCTGGTTGGCCCTCATCCAGGTGTGCGACCTGGTGGGGGCCTATGGTCTGGGTTTTGTGATGATGTTCGTCTCCGCCTGTTTGGCCCGGATGTTGCCGTTGGCCGAATCCCCTGGGGCTGGACCGCCGGAATCTCCCTTGTCAGTTGCCGAAGCAGAGAGGCCCGGCGGCCGATGGGCCCTTTGGCCGATCCTGCCTGCTCTGGCGATGCTTGCCGGGGTGCTTTGCTACGGGCATGGGCGTCTTGGCCAGGAGGCGAAAGTCCCTTCCGAACAGATACGCTCGGAAAGTGTCGCTTCGGACGGGGCGTCTTCGGGGGGTAGGCGACGGGCCCGAATCGTCCTGATCCAAGGCTCCATCGACACCCAAATCAAAGACGACCCCCGAAAACAGATTCTGATCATGGAGCAGTACATTCGGCTTTCGCAGAAGGCCGTCAGCGAGTTTGGCCGAAAAGAACAGGGCCAATTGGACCTGCTGATCTGGCCGGAAACCATGTTCCGCACGCCCTGGGTGACCTGGGAAGAACCGATGGCGGCGCCGGACGATTGGCCTGGATCGCCGGAGGAGTTTCGCCGATATGTGCGGGATTCGGCAGAGTGGGGCCGACGGCAGACGGCCGAACGGGCCCGGTCGCTCGGTGTGCCCCTGCTGCTGGGGATCGATGGCGTGCATTTCGGCCCCGAAGAGACGCAGTTTTTCAACACCGCTCTTTTCGTTGACGCCCAAGGGAACTTCCTGGACCGATACGACAAAATGCATCCGGTGCTTTTTGGCGAATATGTGCCGCTGGCCAAACGGTTCCGGTTTTTGCAGAAACTGACGCCATTGGGACCGGGACTGACCGAAGGCCAACGGGCTACGGCTGTTCCGGTGGGATCGGATCGGGTTCTGGTTTCCCCAACCATCTGTTATGAAAGTGTGTTGCCGCATGTGGTCCGCCGTCCCATCCTCATGCTTCGGGCCGAAGGGGCGGAGCCAGACGTCATGGTCAATCTGACGAACGACGGCTGGTTTTACGGCTCGATCGAGTTAGACCTGCACCTGATTTGTGGGGTGTTTCGGGCGGTAGAATTTCGCAAGCCATGGGTCATAGCGGCCAACACGGGTTTTTCAGCCTGGATCGACGGGAGCGGACGGATTCGTGCTCTGGGCCCCCGGCATACCACCGGCCTGGTGCTGGCCGAGGTGCAACCCGATCCACGCCGCAGCCTGTATCTAGACTGGGGCGATTGGTTTGCAGGGTTATGTCTGGCGGGTGTGGTACTTGTCGCCGGGGGCGGAATTCTCCACAATGGGCTTCTCCGGCTGCGGCCTTCGACCGTCGCCAGGCCAACCAAAACCGAACCGAAAAAGGTAACCTTTTAGCCGAATAGAGCAATCCGCCTCTCCCCCGGCCGTCCAGAGGCCGTCCCTATGTGTCATTCCTGCTTGCGCAGGAATGACACATCGCTGCCCACCATTCGGCTAAAGTGTTACCATTCTGTAACATTTTCACCCCGGCAGAATTGTTAAGGAGGAGGTGGCTGGATGAATTGGCTTCGGCATGCGTTTGCCATTCGTGCTGAGAATGCAGGTCCGCTCCGCTTGGAGGAGCAGGAGTTGGTGGAGTGGTTTTGCGGGGCGGTGGTTCGGCGTCGGCTGGCGCCGGTGGTTTTGGCAGCGTTGGAGTTGGCCCGGCCTTTGTCAGGTTTGGTCGCTCAGGGATTATATTTTTTCACGCCGATATTGAGCGTGCTGGTCTGCCGGGAGCAGGTGGACCGATTGGCCTGTTTTTTTCAGCGGCCTGAGGCCGTGGATATTCTTTGCCAACGGTTGGAGAGCCTGGAGGCCGCCTCGACCGGCGCAAAGACCGCCGAGGTTTCCCGGCCGACTGAGGAGCCTTGTCCACCCAGCTCGGAGGCAGGCGGTTTCCGGCAGGATCAAGTTTCCCTCCAGATGAACCCGGACGGCCAAGACCTAGGAGTCTTTTAGCATTGGAACAAATGAACATTATTCTAGCGACCGACTGCGGCAGCACCACGACCAAGGCCATTTTGATCCAAAAGCTGGCCGGTCATTATCGCCAGACCCATCGGGGCGAAGCGCCCACGACGGTCGAATCGCCGCTGGCGGATGTAACCATCGGCCTGCGGAATGCGATCCGGGAACTGGAGGAGCTATCGGGCCGACGCCTTTTGGACGGCCAAGGCTGTCTGATCCGGCCAGCCCAAGGCGACCAGGGATGCGACATTTATGTCTCCACCTCCAGCGCCGGCGGCGGATTGCAGATGATGGTGGCCGGGGTGATTCGGGAGATGACCGCAACAAGCGCCCAGCGGGCGGCCCTGGGCGCAGGGGCCATCGTCATGGATGTACTGGCCGCCAACGACCGCCGTCGGCCCCATGAACAAATTCAGCGTATCCGAGAGCTTCGGCCCGATATGATTCTGCTTTCCGGAGGCACCGACGGCGGCACGGTGGAGCATGTGGTGCAACTGGCCGAGTGGATCGCTCCGGCTCGGCCTCAGCCCCGTTTCGGCGCCCAATATAAACTTCCGATCATCTATGCAGGCAATCGGGACGCCGCCCCGATGGTTCGCCAGACGTTGGGCGAACCATTCGCCCTGGCCATTGTGGAAAACCTGCGTCCCAGCTTGGAACAGGAAAACCTTGGCCCGGCCCGGGAGAAAATCCACGACCTATTTTTAGAGCATGTGATGGCCCATGCGCCCGGGTACGACAAACTGCTCCGGTGGGTGGATGCGCCCGTCATGCCGACACCGGCCGCCGTGGGCAATATCCTCCAGCGGATCGCCCAGCAAGAGGGACTGAACGTCCTGGGCGTGGACATCGGCGGGGCCACGACGGATGTGTTCAGCGTCTTCGACGGCCAGTTCCACCGGACCGTCAGTGCCAACCTGGGCATGAGCTATTCCATCTCCAACGTCTGCGCCGAAGCCGGTCTGGAGCAAATCCTCCGATGGATTCCTCTGGAAATGGACATCCGTGAACTACGCAACCGGATCAAAAACAAGATGATCCGGCCCACGACGATTCCCCACACGTTGGACGATTTGGTGTTTGAGCAGGCGGTGGCCCGGGAAGCGCTCCGATTGGCCTACCAGCAGCATTGCCAATTTGCCGTTAGCCTACGCGGCGTGCAGCAGCAACGGACGGTGGGCGATTTATTTGCCCAAAAGGCCACCGGCCAAACGCTGATCGACCCAATGCGTCTGGACCTTTTGGTCGGCTCCGGCGGCGTGCTCTCCCATGCCCCGCGAATGCAGCAGACGGCGGCCATGCTGATCGACGCCTTCCAGCCCGAGGGTGTAACCCGACTGGCTAAAGACAGCATCTTCATGATGCCCCATCTGGGCGTATTGGCCCAGGTGCATCCGGAGGCTGCTCTGGAAGTGTTCCAGCGGGATTGCTTGATCTATTTAGGCACGTGTGCAGCCCCGCGCGGACAGGGCAAACCCGGCTCGCTCTGTTTCCGATACCACATGGAATGTCCCGGCGGCAGAGAGTCTGGCCAGGTGCTTCTGGGCCAGTGGCGATGGCTGCCGTTGGGGTTGGGCGAGACGGCCCGGCTGGTGATCGAACCGGCGCGGGGCTTCGATGTGGGCGCTGGTCCTGGCCGACGCCTCCAGTGCCAGGTCCACGGCGGCACAGTGGGCTTGGTCCTGGACGGACGGGGCCGACCCCTCAGCCTGCCTGCCGATCCCACCCAACGCCGAACCCTAGTCCGCCAATGGGCCGAAGAAGCAAGGTTGTATCGTGAACAGGGATAGAACGAAACGGCCCCCGTTGAAGGAGCATACCCGAATGCCCCACGCCTACACGCCCGGATTGAAGCTGGCCCGGCGCATCCGGCATCGGGTCTGCCGACGGCTGCCTATGCCGGGCGACGTATTGGTCCAGGAGGGGCAGCAGGTGCAGGCCCAGCAGGTGGTGGCCCGCACGTGGTTGCCGGGAGAGGTAACCGTGGTCAATGCGGCGCATCGGTTGGGGGTGGATCCGTCCGATGTGCCCCGCCTCATGGAGGTTCCGGTGGGCCAATCGGTTCAGGCAGGGCAACTTTTGGCCCAAACCAAGGGGCTGTTCGGCCTGTTTCGGAGCCAACTGCTGGCCCCTATCGACGGGACCGTCGAAAGCATCTCTGGGGTTACCGGCCAGGTGATCCTTCGGGGGCCGCCGCAGCCGATCGAACTGCTGGCCTACTTGGCCGGCCGGGTAACGGAGGTCCTGCCCGGCGAAGGCGTCTGGATCGAGGCGGACGTGGCCCTGGTGCAGGGGATTTTCGGCGTGGGCGGTGAAGCGTATGGCCCGATTCGCCTGGCCTGCCAGCGCCCGGACCAGCCACTGACCCCCAATTGCCTGGATCCCTCCATGCAAGGGGTGGTGGTGATCGGCGGCGGACGCGTCTTGGCCCAGACCCTCCAGCAAGCACGCCAACTGGGCATCTCGGCCATTGTTACCGGCGGCATCGACGACGAAGACCTCCGCCAGTTTCTGGGCTACGATCTGGGCGTGGCCATTACCGGTTCCGAACGCCTGGGGCTGACCCTCATCCTGACCGAAGGGTTCGGCGATATTGCCATGCAAGAGCGCACCTGGCAGCTTTTGGCTTCGCATGAGGGCCACTTGGCCGCCGTCAACGGCGCCACGCAAATCCGGGCTGGGGTGATCCGGCCGGAAGTGGTCATCCCGCTCCAGCAACCGGAGCAGACCTCAGCCCAAGGCCGCTGTCCCGCAGATCGGTCGGTCAGGGAAGCAGCATCGGCCGGTGGAAACTCAGGAGATTCATCTGTTCATGTCAATTCCTCCATGGAAAGCGGCAGTTCTGCCGAGCCTGTCCCCGCTGCGGGCAGAGCCACCTTGCAGGTGGGCAGTCTGGTGCGGATCATTCGGACGCCGTATTTTGGACTGGTCGGCCGGGTGGCCGATTTGCCGCCGATGCCGCAGGTTTTACCCTCTGGGGTCAAGGCCCGGGTGGCCGAGGTGCAACTGCCCGACGGCCAACGGCTGATCGTACCCCGGGCCAACCTGGAATGGATCGAGGAGGACTAAACGGATGTATCATTTTCCGTTGGCAACTGGGACAGATTCCGGAACCCTCGTGGGCCCGGCAAAACCGGATAAAAAAGGGCGGTTTTTGCTCCCGGAGGGAAGGCGCTGGTCTGTCAACTCGGTTCAGCTTCGATCGGCGTTTGTTGGTATAAATGTCCATATCATCTTAGGAGCGGTTTTGGGCGGGATATGGCTTGGGTTGGGCCAGGAGCAGTGGGCGGCGGCCTGGCAGGCCGAAAAATCGCAAGAAAACATGGCGCCGGTTTTCCCGCCCAGCGGATTGGAAGCCCAGGATGCTCCGTGGGACGACGGCAGCCGGGTGCTTTTGCGATGGTCTTTGCCGTCGTTGGACATCGCCGATGGAAAGTTGCCCCGGCAGTTCCGCATTTGGCAGGCCCCGGAACCCACCGGGCCGTGGGAACCGGTGGCCATCGTCGAACCCAAACCGAAGGACTTCCGCCGAGGCCAGATGGAATATCTGGTCGAACGATGTGAGCCGGGCCGAGAGTATTACTTTCGGCTGGCAGCTGTTGGGGCCGATGGCGGACAATCGGCCCCGGTGATGGCCGGGCCGGTTCGGCCGCAGCGTCAGATGTTCGACGCAAGCCGGGTGTGGTTGGCCGGGTTTGTCATCTTGGCAAGCTCCCTGGTGCTCTGGGGCATTCAGCGGGCCCGCTCCGGCCGACCGGTGCACGTGCGCCGGATTGCCGGCCTGGAAGCGGTCGATGAGGCCATTGGTCGAGCCACCGAAATGGGCCGATCCTGCGTTTTCATCCCCGGCATCCAGGACATGAACGACATCCAGACGATTGCCGGCCTGACCATTCTGGGCCGGGTAGCGGAGACGGCGGCCCGGTATGCGGCCCGTGTGGAAGTGCCCACCTGCCGATCGTTGGTCATGACAGCGGCCCGGGATACGATGGAGGCGGCTTATTTGGCTGCCGGACGGCCGGAGGCCTACCGGCCGGAAGACATCTACTACGTAACAGATGAACAGTTTGGCTATGTGGCCTACGTTACCGGGCAGATGGTCCGGCAAAGGCCGGCCGCCTGCTTCTACATGGGCGCTTTTTTCGCCGAATCGCTCATCCTGGCCGAGACCGGAAACGCGATCGGCGCCATCCAGGTGGCCGGCACGGCCATGCCGTCGCAATTGCCGTTCTTTGTGGCCGCCTGCGATTATACCCTGATCGGCGAAGAGTTTTTTGCCGCTTCGGCGTATCTGTCCGGCCAGCCGGATCAACTCGGCACCCTTTGGGGCCAGGACATGGGCAAATTGCTGGCCGGCGGTTTGATTCTGGCCGGTTCGGCCTTGGCCACTGGGGCCGCTTTGACCGGCTCGGAACGGCTAGCCGACTGGCTCCAATTCCTCCAAACTACCATGTTGCAGTAAAAGGATGTTGCAGTAAAAGAAGCAGAGGGTACAAAGATATATATCCGACGGCGGGCACCCTCGTAGATTTCTTCCCGGAAGGACGTGGCACATGAAGCGAACGATTCCGCTGGCGATTACGTTTCTTTGTGGGGTGGTGCTATTGGCGGCCCATTTTTCGCCCTACACCCACCGATGGGGCGAAGCCGCCATGATCTGGTTCGACATCCTGGCTTCCATCGCCTTCCTGCTGGGCGGCGGGAATCTACTGAAGGTGCATCTCAAAAAAGTGGTTACCCAACAGGCGGGCTGGGCCTATTCGCTCATTACCGTGGTGGCCTTTGTGGTTACGCTTTGGGTGGGGCTAGTCAAATGGGGGGTGCCGCCCGCCGCCCATCTGGAACACTACGGCGAAAGTTTTGCCCACCTGCCGCTGGAAGAGTTTCCGTTTACTTACTCGGTGCCAGGCCAATTGCCGGAAAAAACTGGCCGGGTGCTGCTGCCCGCTTCGGTCCGCGCACAGCTCAGCCAGGCGGACGGCCAAGTGGTCTTCCGCGGTTGGCTCTTGCCGAATCAAAAAAGTGATCTTCTGGCCTATCATCCCACGTTGGCTTGGCGGTGTGTGGTGGAGCAACTGGCCGAGGTTGCACAGCCGCCGGAGCCATTCCGCGGCAAACTGGCCTATTATTCGGAGCCGCAGGCCCTGGCCTTCCGAGGATCCATGACGGCCCAACAGCGGGCGGAACTGGAAGCCCTCAGTC
>Ga0272448_1001132_pt1 | contig 37413 bp, 23 predicted proteins | sample YNPCB0191_FD_202220 | JGI IMG/M metagenome (GOLD analysis project Ga0272448, IMG submission 202220) | Hot spring sediment microbial communities from Yellowstone National Park, WY, United States - YNP-CB-019-1 | ecosystem: Environmental > Aquatic > Thermal springs > Hot (42-90C) > Sediment...
AGCATTCTCCCAAAAGAACAAGTGCAGTTTGCTTTTGCTAAGACCTCTGTGGAGTTTATGCCAGCGGGACTTCTAGGGCCGAGTCGTGTTCTTGGAGGATGGCTTGGAGGGCCTGCATTCGCTGGCCGTTTTCCTCCCAATTCTGGGACCATCCAAGCGGGCCTAACTGTTGGATTTCCTGGACGAACTGGTTGATGGCCTGGGCCAGTTGGGGGCCTTCGGAGGCGGAGGCCCAGACCAGCCGAAGCCGAGCTTCTTCCACGCCTAGGTCTCGCAATATCCGGCGTAGGAGGAGGTATCGGCGGAGGGTTTTGTAATTTTGTTCAATATAATGGCAATCGCCCGGATGGCACCCGGCGATCATCACACCGTCGGCGCCCAGGGCGAATGCCTTCAGCACGAAAGTGGGATCGACCCGGCCGCTGCACATGACGCGGATCATCCGCACCTGGGGGGCGTATTTGATCCGGGAGGTGCCGGCCAGGTCCGAAGCGCTGTAACTACACCAGTTGCACAAAAAGGCCACAATCCGTGGAGAAAACTCTTGTTGGGGTTTTGGGGCAGTTTCAGACATAGCTGAGGATTCCTTCTAGTTCTTGGTCGAGTTGTTCGTAACTGAACAGATATTGTTTTGCGGCGCCGGATGGGCAGGCGGCCACGCAGGTGCCACAACCTTTGCACAAGGCCGGATCGACCACAGCCACCTGACGTTCTTCGTCGGTGCTGATGGCTCGATAGGGGCACAGAGAGATGCAGGTTCGGCAACCGGAACACATGGTTTCGTCGATCCAGGCGATGTTGGGTTCTAGTTCGATTTGGCCGGCGTCGATCAGGGCCAAGGCGGCAGCCGCTGCGGCGCTGGCCTGGGCTACTGTGTCGGGGATGTCTTTGGGGCCTTGGCAGGCGCCGGCCAAGAAGACACCGTCGTTGGCCGTCTGAACCGGGGCTAGCTTGGGGTGTTTTTCCAGGAAGAAGCCTTCCGTGGAGCAGGAGATGCCGAAAAGCCGACGCACTTCATCGGCGTCAGGCTGGGGTTCTAAGGCCACGGCCAAGATGACCATGTCCAGCGGGATTTCTCGCACCTCGCCTAGCAGGGTGTCCTCCACCCGGACAAGGAGGGTTTCGGCGGGAGGCGGCGGGGCTTTCTGGCCGGGCTGGGGGTGCCGGAGGCGTTCGGATTCCGGAGGGGCTTCGGTCATGGCGGGAGGATCGGAGGGGCCATTGCCGCCGGGCTCGGAAGCCAGACTACCGGCTCCGGCACCTACCAGCGAAGCGGGCCGGATGTCGGCTACTTTGCCGCGGATAAACCGCACAGCGTCGTTTTCCACCCGATGATAGAATTCCTCGAACGCTTTCCCGGGTGCACGGATATCGATGTAGAAGTTATAGACCTCGGCTTGGGTGTGTTCTTTGACCAGGTGGGCCAGTTTCAGGGCATACATACAGCAGACCCGGGAACAATAGGGGTGGTAGTTTTGATCCCGGCTTCCGACGCAATGGATGATGCCGACGCGTTTTGGCGTTCGGCCGTCCCGGAGCACCAGATGCCCCGAGGTGGGGCCGCCGGCGTTGAGGAGCCGTTCCACTTCCAAGGAGGTATAAACATTTGGATATTTCCCGTAGCCGTAGTAGCGGATCGGCGTGGGATCAAAGGCTTTAAAGCCGGTGGCCAGGATGATGGCACCGACTTCGTATTCTTCGATGGTTTCCGTCTGGTCGAAGCGGATGGCCTTTCGATCGCCGCAGGCCTGCACACAGGTTTGGGTGCATTTGCCTCGGCTCAGTTGGAGGCAGACTTTCGGGTCGATGACCGGGATGGGCGGCACGGCCTGGGCAAACGGCACATACACCGGTTTTCGGAACCCCAGACCTTGATCGAACTCGTTGGGGAACTTCGCCCGGGTGAACACACAGCCTTCGATGCACAACATGCAGCCGACGCAGGCTTGTTCGTCGATGTATCGGGGGCGGCGGCGGATACGGACCGTGTATCGGCCCACCGAGCCTTCGACAGAGACCACATCGGAATAGGTGAGCAGTTTGATATTAGGATGGTTTTTGACGGCGGTCATTTTAGGCGTCAGGATGCAGGCGGCGCAGTCGAGCGTGGGGAAGGTTTTGTCGAACATGGCCATATGGCCGCCGATGGAAGGCTGACGTTCTACCAGGATGACTTCTCGGCCGGCGTCGGCCAGGGTCAGGGCGGCCTGGATGCCGGCAATGCCGCCGCCAACGACTAAGACCCGGGGGGTGATCCGCACGTATTGGCGTTCTAGGGGTTCGTGGTGGGCCACTCGGCGCACTGCCGCTGCAATATGCGACCGGGCCTTCCTCATGCCCTCTTGGCGGTCCTCGGCTACCCAGGAGACCTGCTCCCGGATATTGGCAATCTGGACCAAGAAGCGGTTCATGCCAGCCGCCTCGGCCGTATTGCGGAAGGTCGTTTCATGCAGGTTAGGCGAACAGGCGGCCACCACGATCCGATTCAACCGGTATTCCTGAATGTCCTGTTTGATCAGCTCTTGGCCGGGATCGGAACACATGTACTTATAATCCCTGGCCACCACCACGCCGGGCAAAGTGCGGGCGAAGGCGGCCAACTCGGCCACATCCAAAACACCGGCGATATTCGTCCCACAATGACATACATACACGCCAATCCGCACCGAACTGTCCTGGGCGATCATAGGAACCTCTCTTTTCAGACGATGGACAAAAGGACCGGCAAAAACGCGCGAATTTCTAAAAAACAGGCTTTCTCTCTCCTGGTTGTATGGATTCGGACAATTTGTGGTCTATGTTGGTGTTAGGGATTATGGTTCGGTATATGGTCGGTTACGGCCTGCCAGACTAATTGGGCGATGTCGAGTATCTGGAGTCGTGCTTCGGCCCCGACGGTTTTGATAGCGTCTTGGAACATGACCAAGTCTTTGGGGCAGGCAACGACCAGCACCTGGACGCCGGGAAGCTGCAGGGCCTCATGGATGCGTTTTTCCGCGGGTCGAGCCTGAATGCCGGGCATGTCTTTCATCCAGATGCGTCCACCGCCGGCGCCGCAACAGAAGCTGTTTTCCCGACATCGGGGCATTTCTACCAGTCGGACGCCCAGGGCGGCCAAGACCCGACGCGGTGCGTCGTACATGCCGTTATACCGGCCTAAATAGCAGGGATCGTGGTAAGTAACGGTCAGATCGAGGCGACGTCGAATCGGCAACCGGCCCTCGGCAATCCACCGATCCAGTAGTTCCACGAGATGGAAGATGGGTTTGCCGGCCAAGGGGGAGTCTTCCTGAGAGTCTTTGGTTGGTGCAGGGGGCTGGGCGGCAGAACCGGCGGCAGCGGTCCCGCCGGCGTCCGAACCGGACGCCAAAGCCGATCCATTGCCGTTGCTTCCGCCGGCAGCGGCGTTGGGGTATTCATTTTTCAAGGTATTGTAAGAATGTGGATCGGTGGTGAGGATGGCCTGGAATTGGGCGGCAGCAAAGGCCTGAAGATTTTTATCCCGAAGCATTTCGAATAGGCCTTCCTCGCCCACCCGGCGAACGTCGTTCCCGGCGTTTTGTTCTTTATCCATCAGAAAACCGAATGACACGCCCACTAGGGAAAGAATCCGGGCTGCCGCTTGGGTTGCCTCCAACACACGGGGATCGTAAGCGGCATAATCGCCCAAAAACCAGAGGTATTCCACGGCTTCTTTTCGGGCGTCTTTGATGGGCAGACCGGCTTTCTGGAGACCTTCTAGGCGTTTGCGGGGCGATTGGCCGAACGAGTTCCCATACCGTTGCAAATGCATGAGGGCATCTTGCAAGTTTTCGTCCACTTGGCCTTGGTCCACCAGATGCCGACGCATATCTACGATGGCCCGGGGATGTTCGATGGCCACGGGACAAATGTCTTCACAGGCCCGACAAGTGCAGCAAGACCAGAGCATTTCGGCTGGGATGGTTTCGCCATGAAGGTTGGGAAGCGATGGGGAGTCAGCAGCCTGCGGGGTGGAAATGGTCTCCGAAGAGGAACCGGCTGAACCGGTAGGTGCAACATCGGAGGTTTTGGAGTGGAATTCGCTGGCAGTTTTAGAGTGGGACTGCCCAGCAGCGGCGGGGGGTTGATCGGTCGGCGCCTTGATCAGCCGGACCAGCGTTCGCAGCAGCAGACCGTCCACCGCCTGGACAAACTCCTTGGGCGAAAGCGGAAAGCCACACTGATGGCCGGGGCAGACCTCCTGGCAGCGACCGCACCAGGTGCAGGAATCGATCTGCATCAGTTGGCGCCAGGTGAACTGCGACAGTTGAGCGACTCCGGATGGGGCCGCCACGGGCAATCGGCCCACCGGCCGCTCGCTGTGCAATAGCAGGTTCACCGGCGAAGAAATCAGGTGGAAGGCTTTGCTCCAGGGGATAGCCACCAGAAACCCGAAGGCCAACAGGGCATGGAGCCACCAAAGGAGCCGATGCCAGGTTCCCAAGGTTTCCAGGGGGACGTTTTGGAAGATTTTGCCCAGCACCCAGCCGACCGGGGCCCATGGGGCGGCTGGAAAAATTTGGCCTTGCTGAGCGATGCGCTTCAGTTCGGTTTGTTGGACTTCCGTATCCAGATGTTGGCCTGCCAAAGTAGCCCATTGGGTTTTCCAATCCGACTCACCTGGCAGAAGCTGTTTTTCCCACTGCTGAAGCTGGGCCTCCAGGCGGAACCCTTGGGCCAACCGAAGGCCTTCGAGCAAGAAACCGGTAAGGGCAATCAGAGCTAAAAGCCGAAGGAAAGGAAAACCGTCCCAAAAGGTAACCGGCCGAGTGGGGCCTTCCAGCCGGGCCGGACGCTCCACCAACCGACGATACCCCGCCAAACTCACCCCCACCAGCAACACCACCCCAAACAGGTCCAAGACCAATTCAAAGACCTGATACAGCCCGCCCCGAAGAATCTGCGCACCGAAGATCAGATGGGCTACGTCCTGGTCGAGGGTGGCTATGGCGGTACCCAAAAACAGAACCACCATGCCCCAGAAGATGGCCAGGTGCATCAGTAAGGCAAACGGGTCTCGGCTTAGGCGGCCTTGGAGCAGTGCGGAGCGAATCCATTGGCTGAGCCGACCGCGTTGAAACACCCTCCGGAACGATTGCCAGACCGTGCCGCCTTCGGGGTCGGATTGCCCGATTCTCCATTTGCGGATTCGCCACACTAGCCCACCCACCAACAGCACCAGCACCACCGGAATCATCAGGTACAGGATGATTTCGCTGGCGGTGGGCACATTCCACATGAGCGGTCGGCTAAATCCCACAGCAAACCCTCCTGCCCATCAGGGCGGCCGAAACCTAGTGCTCCTTTGCGATTGCCTAAGAGTGTCCCTGCCGCGGAAGCGGGAATCTAGTGCTCCGTTTGCGCTGGTAAGGGTGTCAGTGCCGCCAAAGGCGGCAGCCCCGCGCTCCTGGGCATGGAAGCCCAGTAAGCATTCGTCATATTGCATTCGTCATTTTTTTCTTGTCTGGATGGCCTGGCTGAGCGGTTCGACCAGGTCCATCAGGTCCATTTGGGCGCCGTAGTCGGCCACATCGAAGATGGGGGCTTTCGGATCGGTATTGACGGCGATGATCAAATCGGCGCCGGACATTCCCTCTACATGTTCCGGCGCGCCGGAGATGCCTAGGGCCAGGTATAATTTGGGTTTGACGGTCATACCCGATTTGCCGACCTGCCGGGTCGTGGGCAGCCAGCCTTGATCGACAATCGGTCGGGAAGCGCACACCGCCCCGCCCAGCAGCTCGGCCAACTGCTGGATGGGTTCCAGGTTTTCTTTTTGTTGGATGCCTCGGCCAACAGCGACCAGGATGTCCTGGCTAGTAATATCCACATCGCCGGGCGGGGGCAGAATCCATTGCCGGAACTCCACCCCGGATGGATCGGCGGACAGGCTGGCCGGTGGGCTGAGGGTCTGCACCTGGGCTTTGCCGGCGGCAGTGGCCGGGGCACAACTGCCCGGTAATACCATGACCACCGCCGGCGCAGCCTCGATCTGCACCTCGGCCAGCATCTTGCCGCCACAAAGGCTACAGGTGGCCCGCAATCGGCCGTCTTCGACCTGCAACTCCTGGCAGCCGAGTACCAACGGTGCTTTCAGCCGGGCTGCCAAAAGCGGCGCCATGTCCCATCCAATCGACGTGTTCCCGATTAGGACGGCGCGGGGACTTTCCGTTTGCACCATGGTTTGCAAAGCGGCCAGGAAAGGTTCCGGTGCATACTCGGCCAAAGCCGGATGGTTGACCAGCAGGATTCGGTCGGCATCTTGCAAACCGGCCACAAAGGGGGCGCCGTCGCTGCTGAGCACGGCGGCCAGGACCTGACCTCCGGTGGCATTGGCCACACTCCGGGCCGCTCCCAATAGCTCCGAAACGATCCCGGACAAGTTCCCCCGAACAGTTTCCGCCAACACCAGAATATCCGAAGCGCTCATCGCAGCAGTCCTTTCTCTTCTAGGAGGGCGGCAATTCGGTCAGCCACTTCTTCCGCAGAACCGGTGAGCATTTCTGCCCGTTCTGCTGGGACGGGTGGATAAAGCCGAGCCACCTGCACCCGGCCGGTCCAACTCGGCGGGGAAACTTCCTGCTCAGCGATTTGGGCGGTTTTCATGGCGGAGCGGATTCGGCTGACCGGCACATACCGAGGCGGTTGCTCAGCCCCTAGCAGGCCCAAAACGGCCGGAAGCCGAACCTGAAACTCCGCCATGACCGCACCGGGAAACTCTTTGCAGACCAACAGGCTGCCGTCGGCCGCTTTCACCCCTCGAACCACGCCGACATACGGCCAACTTAAAGCCACAGCCACTTCCGGGGCCAGCACGCCGTCCAGCTCGTCATGGGCTTGGACTCCGATCAGGACTAAATCGGGGTCGATCGTCCGAAGCAGCTCCGCATACATTTGGGCGGCCACCTGCGGCGGCGGAGACCGGTTCGGATCGTCCCATGGGATTTTCACCAGTTGATCGGCTCCTTTGGCTGCCGCCGCATACAGCGAATTGTCCACATCGCCAAAATCCAAAGCCAACACACTGACCTGGCCCCCTTGGGCCTCTTTCAACAGCAAGGCCTGCTCCAGGGCATGGTCGTCCGATTCATTCAGGACAAACGTGGCCGAACTCAAATCGAATGCCTTTCCGGTGGCATCCACCTCCAGGGGTTCGATCAGGTCCGGCACTTGCCGAAGCACCACGGCAATTTTCATACGGTCTCCTTTTCACCCAGTTCCATAGCTTGGGCCAAAAGTTCGAGGATGTCGCGGACTTGCACTTTTCCTTCTAAGCCGGTAACTTTGGCGGCGTCTTCAAACCGGGACAATTCAAACGGACAGGAGACGGCCAGAATCTGGGCGCCAGTGCGGGCGGCCATTTGGATCCGTTCGTCCGACAGACGATAGCCGCCATGGGCCACGATATGGGCGTCCAACCACATGCCGCCTCCTCCTCCGCCGCAACAGAGGGCATCCTCCCGGTTCCGCTCCATCTCCACCAGGTGGAGGCCCGGAATCGCCTCCAACAGCGCCCGGGGCGGATCAAAACACCGACACCGCCGCCCCACACAACAGTTGTCGTGATAGGTAACCACCGCCTCCACCGAACGAACCATCCGACTTTTGAGTTGGTCCAGCCGATCCGCCAAAAAGGTTACATAATGTTCCACCGGATAGCGGAGCCCATAGCGTGGATAGAAATGTTCCAAGGCCCGAAATTCATGGGGGTCCAGAAGCACGATCTTGTCGAATTGCTGAGATTGGAGGAGTTGGCGATTTTGTTCGACCAGAGTCTCAAACAGCCCTTCTTCGCCGAACATGCGGTCGCATTCCCCCAGTGCCCGCTCTTTGACGCCCAAGATCCCCCAGCGAACGTCCAAGGCGGTCAGGATGCGGGCGAACGCTCGGGCCACCCTTTGGTTCCGGGGATAATAGGAGGGATAATCGCCCACGATCCAGAGGACTTCGACCGGCTGAGGCTGCTTGGAAAGGTCCAGCACCGGCACATCCAGGCCTTCGGCCCATTGCATGCGCTGGCGGGGCGATTTGCCCAGTACATTGCCGTATTTGAGAAGGTTTTGGAACGTTTCCTGCAATTCGGCAGGCGGCTGGATGCCGGCCTGCATGGCCCGATCCCGCAGGGCCGGCCAAAGACCGTCGGTCAGCTCAATGCCCCTGGGACACCGCAGCGAACAGAGGTAGCAGCCCACACACATCCAAAGGGCGGGGCTTTGCAAGAGGTGATCCAACTGGCCTGCCGCCGCTCGCAATAAAAGCCGACGTGGAGGATATTCCATGGCATGTCCCAGCGGGCAACTGGCCGCACACAACCCGCACTGCATACATCCCAGCGGCGATTGTCCTTCGGCTGTAGCCGCCAATTGTTCCAAAAACCCTAAAGCCGATTCACTTTGCTGGATCATTCCGAGTTTCCTCCCAGGAAGGGCCAAGAGATCGAGATCTTCAGGGGATTATGATGGTAATGTTTTACACATATTTTTATGTACACTTAATGGAGAATGGACCTCCAGGTAGGAGGCAAATGTCGTCCACAGGAAGCAGAGCAAGACGATCTGGTAGTGCAGAGAATCTGTTAGGCACTTCTTCATGCATTCGAGGCCTTTGCCATTTGCGGAAACTTTCGTTGAAGAAGGCATCGATATATCTCGAAATTGAATCTTTTTAAGACACACAATTTCTAAAGAATATATGTATCTTCAAAATATCTTGCAAGAGGGGGGCAGAAAAAAACTAAAAAATCTTTTTGCCCAGAGAAGGGACTAGTGGCTTATTGGCTGGATAGGGAAGGGTCCGCTGCCCGAGAGTCCATGAAACCCAGCGGAAAAAAGGCCAATGAGCACAAAGAGAGTCTAAAAGAGAACGAAAAACGTCAGCCGGTATCTCCGTGCTATAGATGCCCATGGGTCTGTTCAGTAGGACGCTTTTCGAATCCAGGCAAGGAAAATCGTCGTAACATATTGTTATTTAATAAGTTGTGGATTTCACAAAGTCGGAAATCAGACTGCCATAACCCCAGTTCTCAGAAAGTCCTATTCCCCAAAGCCCCGAGTGCCTTTGGAGAAGATAGAAGCTGGGGAGAAAAAGTGCTGTTGGAAGGGGATCGTTGGGGGATACTCTGCGAGAAGATCAGACGGAACAGAGGACAAAAGAGAGTATTGTTCTGGTCTTGCGATTGTCTGACCTCGATGAGGAGAGAGGGTTATTTCATGGGGTAAACGTGGTGTATTTTTTGATTATATATGTATATTGAAATGATACGATTTATTCTCCCCAAGCAGTGGCGATCTTTATGGGCTTCGTAGGAGAAGACGATCCAAACCACGCCCCCCAATTCTAAAGGGGAATTCTCCAAAGGAATCCCAAGGACCACAAAGACGTAGGGATTCCGGGGCTCTTCAGTCCAAGATACTCTTGACGTTCTTTGGGATGTTGGTGGGAGAAAAACGGATCCGAGCGGCCCTTGGCTTGCAAAGAACCGGTTAGACTCGGATGTCCGCCTGGCAGCCGAGGGCTTCGGAGTAGCGGCGACGAATCGGTTCGATTTGAATGGAGAGGAATTCATCCACCTGCAGCGGCGCCCGGCCCACAAAAGCAGCCGGGTCCATCAACTCCTGCAAGTCTAAGCTGCTAAAGGCCGGGTCAGCCGCCAATCGGGCCAAAAGATCGTTCGGCCGACCATGCAGTTTGACCTGAGCCGCCGCCGCCTGGCTATGCTGCCGAATCCGCTCGTGCAGTTCCTGGCGATTGCCGCCTGCTGCTACCGCCGCCATGAGGATATTTTCCGTGGCCATGAACGGGAGTTCCTCCTCCAAATGCCGACGGATCACCTCCGGATACACGACCAGGCCTTCCAACACGTTCTGGCACAAAAGTAGCAGGGCGTCTGCGGCCAGAAAGGCCTGCGGGATCGCCAGCCGACGGTTGGCGCTGTCGTCCAAGGTCCGCTCCAACCACTGGACGGCATGGGTAGCCGACGCACTCGACTCCAAACTCATCACAAACCGGGCCAAAGAGCAAATCCGTTCACATCGCATCGGATTCCGCTTGTAGGCCATGGCCGAGGAACCGACCTGCTCCGGCTCAAACGGCTCCTCAAGCTCCTTGCGATGGGCCAACAGGCGAATGTCGGTGGCCATTTTGTGGGCGCTTTGGGCAATGCCGGACAAGACGGCTAGAACCTGAAAATCCACTTTGCGGGGATAAGTCTGACCAGTTACCGGATAGGCTTCGGCAAAGCCCATTTTCTGACAGACCAGTTGGTCGAGCTGGCGGACCTTCTGGTGATCGCCGCCGAAAAGGGCCAGGAAGCTAGCCTGGGTACCGGTCGTGCCTTTGACGCCCAGGGCTTTCAGGTCGGCAAGACGATGTTCGACCTCGGCCAAATCAAGGATGAAATCATAGGCCCACAAACACGCTCGTTTGCCGATCGTCGTAGGTTGGGCGGGCTGAAAATGGGTAAAGGCCAAACAGGCCAGGTCCCGATACTTGGCCGCCAACTGCCCAAGCCGATCTATCACCACCGCCAACCGCTGCGCTGCCAGCCGTAAAGCCTCCCGAATCAGGAGCAGATCGGCATTATCGGTTACATAACAACTGGTAGCACCCAAGTGGATGATGGCGGCGGCCTTGGGACACTGATCCGCATAAGCCCGGATATGGGCCATCACGTCGTGCCGAAGACGTCGCTCGTACTGGGCCGCCGCCTGGAAATCAATGTCATCCAGGTGGCTGCGGAGTTCGTCGATCTGCTCTTGGGTGATCGGTAGTCCCAACTGGGCCTGAGCCTCGGCCAACCAGAGCCATAGCCGACGCCACAGCCCATACCGACGCTGCCGCCCCCAAAGCGTGCTCATTTCCGGGGAGGCATATCGGCTGATGAGAGGATTTTCGTAAAGATCGTTCGGCTCAGGCATAGACGGTCTTTCTGCTCGTGGGAAACAGACCTTAGGACGAAAGGGAAAGCAGAAGCTCATCCCTTGATGGGGAATGGTCTGGACAGAAAGAGGGGGTCGCTGGCGATCCGGGCCAACGACCCCCAAAAAGTCGGGGCGACTGGATTTGAACCAGCGACCTCTTGGTCCCGAACCAAGCGCTCTAAGCCAGGCTGAGCTACGCCCCGAATATCTAAAACCTATCCTGTATGTTACTGCCGCAAAAGCGGCCGTCCAACCCCCTCTCGGCTGTACTTACAAATCCACCAAAAGTAGAATGTAGCCCCGCTTTCCCAGCCTCCTCCTTGCATAAAAAGGAGCCGGCTCGGTAAACGTCGCTTCCTTAATGTTATATAAATGTTATATAATTGTCGCTCCAGCTACCCAATAGCTCCAAGGGTTGAGAGGAATCTATCGCATCGTCTCTCCTTACGTCTCCTTTTTACCATGTTTGGGAGAAAAACGCCAGAGGGGGTTAAAAAGGGTTCTCCATGGAGAGGGGATACCCTCTGGTCCCCATTGGGAATGATTCTCAGGGAAAGGTCGAAAAACGCACCCCTTGGGCTATTGGGAGTAAAACCCCTTTTCCCAAGTTCTTCTCTTTTCTGGATTTTAGTGCCTGTATAGGAAGGCCCCCAAAGGCGGAATCCCTGAAACCTAGGATGCTCTTTTTACAGGAGAAGCCAAGGGGATTCTTTGTGGAAACGGCTGGAACCTTTATTTTCATTTTACTTTTTAGCAGCCCTGTTCGTGATCCTTGACTGGTCATGGAAATCTTTTTGGATGGTGGGCAGGAAGGATTCCTGAAGTTTGCGGCGGGCGGTGTACCCTTGTCGTGGGTATCGTGAGGGAGGTATCTTGATAGCATGGGGGGTTTTGGTTTGGCAAAAGGAGGCGTTATGCCGATTGAGTTTCGATGCCCGATTTGTACGAAGCGGTTACGGGTACCGGATGGGACCGAAGGTGGGCTAGCCCAATGCCCGTTGTGCGGGATGCAGACTCGGATTCCTGGGGCGCCGCCTGCTGGGGTTTCGATGCCATCCTGGGAACCTGCGGCCCGTTGCCCGGCTTCGGGGTATCCGGATGCTCCGGATGCTACAGACCAAGAGGGTGATGGGAGCGAACCTTTTCGGGCGGAGAGTTTTTCTTCTGTGGAAACTGAATGTCCCCCCGCGTCCGGGCCAGCCGCCTTCGGCCCCTCCGCCTGGAATGGGGACTGGAATCGCCCCTATGCCTACGCTCGCATCAGGACGCCGGCCAGTTGGCTGGTTGCGTTGTCGGCCATGGGGTTCGGATTGGGGCTGGTCAGTTTGCTTTTGGTCGTCCTGGGGATGCAAGCCGAAGGGCATCGGGTCGCCCCTCAAGACCACCGCCCTATGGAACTCCAACAGAGCGTCGTTTTGGTCATGATGGGTTTGGGGCTATTGATGGATCTGATGGTGCTTTGGGGCAGTTCGAGGATGAAGCAATTGGAAAACTATCCGCTGGCCATGACGGCAGCCTTGCTGGCCATTGTGCCCTGTACATCGCCCTGTTGTGTGGTGAGTATTCCGTTTGGAATTTGGGCGTTGGTAGAGCTGACGGATCCAAGGGTGAAAGCCGCCTTTCGATAAAATTTCGTATATTTTGCAAAACCCATTTCAAAACCTAGAAGATATGTCCTGATATGTGGGAGCTATTCCCGCACTGAGCGGCTTTGAAATAGATGAGGCTGTCCCGAAAATCTAGCACGACCAATGGGCGGCCCTAAGCCTCCCAAAACCCTAAGAAAACGGCATTTTGGTCTGTCAGAACGGTTGGGAAAGGGATCGGGGCCGCCTCTGGGCTCCCCATTTCGGGACAGCCTCATTTAGGTAACATTTTAGCCGAATGAAGCAACTCGCTTTTCCCGCCGCGGGAGAGGACGGCTCCAGAGCGAAACGAAGTTGGGTGAAAGGTGTCATTCCCGCGAAAGCGGGAATCTAGAAAATAAAACACCTATTACCTGGATTCCTGCTTGCGCAGGAATGACACATAGCCCCCTGCATTCGGCTAAAATATTACGATTCTAGCAGTTCCGCCGTTTACCGAGAGCAGCCTTGAATATGTCATTTCTAGGCAAACAGGAATTCCGAATCCTTTTCCCTGGGCTTGCATCGTTCGGCCGACCTCTGCAGTCTGGGGCGAGGGTGGATTTTGACCTGCTGCCTGCGTAGCTTGACTGTATCTACCGGAAGTAATTACCACAATCTGTTGGGTTTGAGCCGATTCTTACCCCCTACAAGTTGTAGGGGATTGGTCGGGTAGATACAGTCAAAGTAGGCAGCGGCAGATTCATGCCCGCGATCAGTCATCCTCCCAGCCCATCACCTTCCGATTCCCCTGCCCTGCATCGCCGTTGGTTCTGGCAAGGGGTGCGTCTCTTGTTTTCTGCCGTCGGCGTCTCTACAATCCGATAAGGTCTCTTTTGGCAAGTTTTACCGAACCCCATTTCCCTGGTCCAAGGAGATTCGAGATGTTTCCTACGCGGAGAAAAATAACTTCCTCGCATCGACTCCCATTAGAGCGAGAGACTTCTAGGAACCCATGGGTTAACAAAAAACGATCGCCCTCCTGGTCGAGCCAAAGGAGTTGGGGGAAATGGGGGGCCGAAAATCTTCTGTTGGGGGTGCTAGGGGTAGGGATCATGGTTTGGCAGGCGGGGGATCTGACGGCTTATGAGATAAAAACGATCGCGCTTTGGCCGCAGGGCGCACCGGGCGCCCGCGGCGGACCGGACGACTTTCAGCCCACCTTGACCATCTACCTGGCTCCGAAAGAAAACCGGACCGGCACGGCGGTGGTAATCTGTCCAGGCGGCGGGTATGGTTTTACTGCTATGGACCACGAAGGCCATCAGATTGCCGCCTGGCTTAATTCCTTCGGAGTCTCCGGGTTCATTCTGGATTACCGACATCGGAAGCGTGGGTATGGGCATCCGGCCCCCTTACAGGACGCCCAACGGGCCATTCGGCACGTCCGTTATCATGCCGCCGAGTACCAGGTGGATCCGCATCGGATCGGGATATTAGGGTTTTCGGCCGGCGGCCATTTGGCCTCCACAGCGGCCACCCATTTTGACCCCGGCAATCCCCAGGCGGCGGATCCGGTCGAACGGGTCAGTTGCCGACCGGATTTTGCCATCCTCTGTTATGCGGTGATTGCCCTAGGTGAGCCGATCACCCATCGTGGCTCGCAGGAAAACCTGCTGGGCAAGAATCCGCCGGAGGAATTGGTCCGCAGCCTGTCGAACGAAAAGCAGGTTACCAAGGACACTCCGCCGACGTTCCTTTGGCATACCGACGAAGACAAAGCCGTGCCGCCGGAAAACAGTGTGCTGTTTTATTTGGCCTGTCGGCGGGCCGGGGTGCCGGCCGAATTGCACATCTTCCGTACCGGCCGACATGGACTGGGCTTGGCCAAGGACACGCCGGGAACACAGCAATGGCCCGCCCTTTGCCAGGCCTGGCTTCGGGCCCAAGGCTTTTTGCCCCCCCAAAAAGGCCAGTAATTTACCAAGGCAATAGTTTTCTGCATTGGATTCCTTCTTACCTATCCTAAAGGAGGACTTTTCCGATGGGAAATCCTTATGTCAAGAGTCCTCGGAGCGGAATGCCGGTTTCTCAGTTTTGCCCACTTCAGAAGATTTCCCCTCAGAAGCTGTTAGGGAAGGAGACCTCGTTTTTGGGGCGGGCAGCGGAGGGAGGAAGGAAGTTTTCTCGTAGGCGGTGGTTAGCGTTGGCTAGCGGGGCTACGGTAGGCAGCTTGAGCGGTACATGGGGCAGGTTGTTGGATTCAGCGGCGGGCGAATCTAGCAAGGCCGTGGAATCTCATGCGCTCCGAGTGGGCCATGCCGTGGGAGATGTTTCTCCACCTGAGGGGGTGGAATTGGCCGGGTTCCATCGCCCCCCCGGCAAGGAGCGGCGGGTTCGTGGTATTCGGCAAACGCCTGAGGTTAGGGCGCTAGTGCTCCGGATGGGGCAAACCACCGCCGCTTTGGTTTCGTTGGATATGCTGGCCGTTTCGGCCTCCTGGAGTGTGGAGACGGCCCAGGCCGTGGAAAAGGCCACCGGGATTCCGGCCCACCATGTCCGCCTTTGCGCCACCCATAGCCATTCCATGCCCACACTTCGATACTGTCGGCAATGGGGGGCGGTCAGCACGGAATATGCCCAGCAGGTACAAAAGGCCACGCTGAAAGCGGTTCAGGCGGCCCTGGCGGATTTGGCCCCGGCTCAGCTCCATGTGGGCCAGGCACGTGTCGAAGGCGGCAATTTCAACCGCACCTCCAAACAATGGAAAACCGACACCGACTTCGGTCCCCAATCCACCGATGCCGATCGTTGGCTGGATACCATGCTCCATGTGCTCCTGTTCCGGCGGGAGGGGAAATCGGATTTGGCCTGGTATCAGTTTTCCAGTCATCCGGTTTGCTACCAAGATGACCAGGCTGGCCCGGATTGGCCCGGGCTGGTAGCCCAATGGGCTAAGGCCGACGGTCTGCCTTCGGTCTCTTACTTGCAGGGCCATGCCGGCGATGTCAACCCGGGCGATGGAAAACTTTGGATCGGCAAGCCGGAACCGTCGGCCAAGGCCGTCTATACGGGGCTGAAAAAGGCCCTCCAGGCCGTAAAACCAGTCGAAGTACCGGCCTTGCAGCTCCAAAGCCGCCTCGTCGAACTGCCTTTGGATCTGGAGCTTTTCCAAAAATGGATCGAAGAGTATCGGGCCAGTCCAGAAAAGTGTAATAAAGGCCCCTGGGTGGACGCTCCGTTTGCCGCCGATTGGTTCCAGGGGGCAGCCAAGTGGGACTTCAAACAGAAAACGCTTTCTGTACGGGTGTCGGGGATGGCTTTGGGGCGAGAAGTGGCCCTGGTCTTCCACCCATCCGAACTTTATAGCTACTATGGGTTGGCCATCCGGCGCGGCTCGCCGTTTCGGCATACGGTGGTGGTCGGTTATACGGACGACTGCATTGGGTATCTGCCGGACCCGAAGGCGTATCAGACGGGAGAATATGCAGCGATTGTCGTCCCGAAGATTCTGGATTTACCGCCTTTCCAACCCCAGTCGGCCTGGGTGCTCGCCCAGGAAACGATCAAAATACTTCAGGCGGTGGGATAATTCCTAGAGTCCCGGCAGACACACTATTTCCCCCCTTTATGGTGGCCGGGTGTGTTGTTTATGGAACTGTTCCGGGCCGCCTGCATGTGGTCTGCCTCTAAGAGGCTGTCCCGAAATGGGTAGCCAAGAGGCGGCCCCGAACCTTCTGCAAACCGTTCTGACTAATTTGACTGTATCTCCCCGGCCAAGCCCCCACAACTTGTAGGGGGTAAGAATCGGCTCAAACCCAACAGATTGTGGTAATTACTTCCAGTAGATACAGTCAAGCTAACCAAAATGCCGTTTTCTTAGGGTTTTTGGCAGTCGGGGGTCCGCCCGTTGGTCGTGTATCCCGGCTAAAAATGGATTTTCGGGACAGGCTCTAAGAAGAAACTCATTGGCGAAACTCTTTTCAAAACTGCCCGAAGCAGCGATCTCTCCTGTTTTATGAAGGCTGGAATAGTCAAGAGATTTTAAAGATAGATAAAATGGGGTAAATTTGATGGCTCCAAGAGAATCCGAACTTTTTCCTCCAGAAACGCTTGCTGAGAGCTATCCTCCCCGGAGGGATCAAAAATAGGAAAGATTTTCAAGAAAACCCCTAGCCTCCAATTGTAGGGGGAAAGGGGAGCCGTTATACTAACGGAATTATCTGGACTTTGGGAGGCGCTGCTGTGGGTGGGCGGCGTCGGGTTCAGGGTGGTTATTTTTGAAGGCTTTTTTTGTTTTTATGGTCAATCGGAACCTGATTCGAGAATTGGATCCTAGCCAGGAGGAGTTGGAAAAGGAACTGCAAGAGGCGTTTTCTGGCGTTTCGCCGGACGAAATCGACTGGGGCGGCGCCGAATTGAAGCCGAACGACATTATCCAAGGTCGCGTACTCCGGGTCGAAGGCGATCAGGTGATCATGGACGTAGGGTATAAAAGTGAGGGGGTGGTCCCGCTGAGCGACTGGGGACCGGATGAACCGCCTCCTCAGCCGGGTCAGGTTCTCCGGGTGCTTGTGGAAGACATCGAAGAGTTGTATTTTCCCTTCCTGGACAGTTCTGCCGGGATGATCCTGCTGTCGAAGCGGAAAGCGGAAAAGATCGACAATTGGCGTAAAGTCATGGAGTCGGTCCATGAAGGGGATGTGGTCACCGGGCTGGTTACCCGAAAGATCAAAGGGGGCCTGTTGGTTGATATTGGCGTGAATGTCTTTTTGCCGGCCAGTCAGGTGGATATCCGTCGGCCTGCGGATATTGGGGACTTTATTGGCCGATATGTCCAATGCGAAGTGCTCAAAATTGACGAAGCTCGGCGGAATATCGTGGTCAGTCGCCGGGCTTTGATCGAAAAAGAACGGATAGAGAAGAAAGAACGCCTTCTGAGCGAATTGCAGGTTGGGCAGCGCCGCAAAGGGATTGTGAAAAATATCGCCGATTTTGGCGCTTTTGTGGACTTGGGCGGCATCGACGGTCTGCTTCATATTACGGACATGAGCTGGGGCCGGATCAATCATCCCTCGGAGGTGGTGACCTTAGAGCAGGAAATCGAGGTGGTGGTTTTGCAGATCGATCGGGAGAAGGAAAAAATTGCCCTCGGCCTGAAACAAAAACAACCTAGCCCCTGGGAAAATATCGAACAACGGTATCCTGTGGGCAGCCAGCATAAAGGCGAAGTTGTCAGTGTGATGAGTTACGGCGTCTTTGTGAAACTGGAAGAAGGCATTGAGGGTTTAGTGCATATTAGCGAGATGTCCTGGACCAAACGGATCAATCATCCCAGCGAATTGGTCCAGGTGGGCGATATGATCGATGTGGTTATTTTGGGCATCCATAAAGAAAAACAGGAAATCTCATTGGGCATGAAGCAAACCCAGGAAAATCCCTGGGATCGTGTGGCCGAGCGGTATCCCCCCGGTAGTCTTGTCAAAGGCATTGTCCGAAATCTCACGAATTACGGCGCCTTTATCGAATTGGAAGAAGGGGTGGATGGGTTGTTGCATGTAACAGATATGTCCTGGACGCGAAAAATCAGCCATCCGAACGAAATCCTCCAGCGGGGCCAGGAGATCACCTGCCGGGTTCTTTCGGTGGATCAAGAGCGGCGGCGGATCGCCCTAGGACTGAAGCAACTGACCGAAGACCCTTGGGTGCGGGAAATTCCGGAAAAATACCAACCCGGGCAAATCGTTACCGGGACGGTAACCAAGATTACCAACTTCGGCGTCTTTGTCAGTCTGGAAGATGGCTTAGAGGGGTTGCTCCATATCTCCGAATTGGCCGATCATAAAGTCGATGACCCCGAAGAGATTGTTAAAGTAGGGGATCAGATCGAGGTGAAAATCCTGCGGGTTGATCCGGAAGATCGAAAAATCGGTCTGTCTCGGAAGCGCGTGGAATGGGCGCAAGAAGACCAAGCCGAACAAAAGCCGCCCGAAAGTGAACCCGAAACCAAACCGTCGCCGGCCCGAGAACTCAAAGGTGGCGTTGGTTCCAGCACCGGCCCGCTGATTCAGCCCATCCCTTCCGAACCGACCCCCGAAGAGCCGGAACCTCCCGCCGACTAGCCTTTTCGGTTCTTTTTCTCCAGAGCCGCATACCCGCCTCATCCCAGCCGCCGTTGGGATGGGGCTTTTTATTTTCGTAACACTTTAGCCGAATGAAGCCACTCGCCTCTCCCCCCGTGGGAGAGGCCGGCCAACCGTAGGTTGGCCGAGTAAGGGGGCAAATGGAGTGCCCGGCGGACCTAACAAGCAGGTCCCTCCAAGGGCATTTTCATTCGGCTAAAGTGTTCCAGAATCTCCTTGTCCATGGCGGAACGCCAGTGGTTGTTTGCATATCCGGTAAAATTTCTCCTGCCGCCGGTGCGGCCGTGCAAAGAACTGCTGCCCCGGCGTCTGATTCCTTTTCGACTTGGTTGAGGGGGGCTAGCCGGGGAGCATCCTGTTCAGAATAGGCTCCATTTCCGACGGAGCAGGCCGATCCGAGAAGGGGATTTTTCCAGCTTTATTGCTTCTGCGGGTTAGGCGGCGGGGAGCAGTTGTACGTTTCGTTCCCGGCAAAAGGCTGTTTCTCGAAAAAGGGGTTATTCAGAATATAATCGGTTCCTATCCATTTTTTTCGTGCAAAGGGTACCTTTTAGAGGGTGCTTATTCGGTATGCTCTATATCGTGGGTACATTCACCCTAAAAAGTCGCCCTGGAGCTTCTTTGGAGAATCCAGTCCCAGCCCGTCGATAGTTTGCTCTGGGCAGTGGTACCTAAGGAAAACAGCTTTGGCTATCCTCAATCCAATACCGAGTATGGGTAAACTCAAATCGCGAAGTCGATCCGGAGCGGCGGTGCAATCTCCTTTGGAGACGTACCTCCGTGAGATCAATGAAACGCCCCTGTTGAGTCCGGAAGAAGAGCAGGAGTTGGCCTTGGCCATCGGTCGGGGAGACCCCCAAGCACGCGACCGGATGGTCCGGGCGAATTTGCGTCTGGTGGTCAACATCGCTCGAAGTTATACCGGCAAGGGACTCAGCCTCCAAGACCTGATTGAAGAGGGCAATCTGGGGTTGCTTCGGGCGGTGGAAGGGTTTGACCCGGCCATGGGCACCCGTTTTTCCACCTATGCCAGTTATTGGATCAAACAGTCGATCAAGCGGGCGTTGATCAATTGCGGCAAGACAATTCGGATTCCCGCCTACATGGTGGAGCTTTTATCGAAATGGCGGCGGGCCAGCACCCGTTTGGCCGAGGAGCTGGGCCGAACTCCCACCCCAGAAGAGGTCGCCCGCGTGTTGGGCCTGCCCCGGAAAAAGCTTTCCATCATCAAAAAGGCCATCAAAATCTATAACCTCACCCCCCATTCCGATCAGCCCGACAACGGATGGTCCTTGGGCGAAATCCTGATGGACGAAGACACCGACACCCCCGAAGAAGACCTCGTCAAACAAGATAATTTAGTCCATATTATGGAACAATTGAACAGTATGGACCCTCGAGAGGCCACGGTCCTGCGCATGCGATTCGGACTAGACGATAACCAACCCCGTACCCTAAAAGAAATTGGCGAGGCTCTGGGACTGACGCGGGAACGCGTCCGACAAATCGAAATCGAAGCCCTCCAACGCCTCGCCCAAAGCCTCGATAAATAATTCCCCCAGCCGGAAAGCCCTTCGAGGTTCTGTGGCAGAGGCCGGGCCCATCAACGTCCCATCCGTCGGCGGATCGTCTCGGCCAATAGGAGCATCTGTTCCGGACGGAGGGCTTCGGCTCGTTCTTGGCCGCTCAGCCCCAGTTCCGCCAAAACCGCATCCACTTCCGATTTGTCCAATCGTTCTTTGACAGCCCCGAGCAGTTCTGATCGTAAAAATTTCCGCCGATGCTGGAAAATGTCTCGAACAAACTGATGAAAAAACTCTCGATCGGAGATTTGCTCCCGTTTGGTCGAGTCCGGTCGAATACGTAAAATGGCCGACGACACTTTCGGCCGAGGCCAAAATACCTCCGGCGGCATCACCCGCACAACTTCCACCTCGCACTGCGTTTGTATCCAGATGCTCAGGGCGCCGTAATCTTTCGTGCTGGGTTGGGCGGTGATCCGGTCGGCTAATTCTTTCTGAATGGTTACGGTCATCAATTCCGGCGGTCTGTCCAGAGCCAACAGGTTCGACAAAAGCGGCATAGCAATCTGATAGGGCAGATTGGCCGCCAGTTTCCAACGCCGGTTCGGCCCTTGGACTAAGTGTTTTTCTACCTCGGCCAACATGTCGGGATTGAGTAGGCTTTTGCGGGCCAGGGCGTCCGCATGGAGCATGACCACATTAGGCAGTTGGCGTAAATGTTCGCTTGCCAACTGATAGAGGTCCTCGTCAATTTCCACCGTGATCACCACCGCCGCCCGCTCCGCCAGCATTGCTGTCAGCGAGCCGGCGCCCGTACCCACCTCCAGGACCACATCTTCCGGTCCTAACTCCGCAGAATCGGCAATCAGGCGGACCAAATTCAGATCGATTAAAAAGTTCTGCCCCAGCTTCTTATGCAGATCAATGCCCGCCTCGGCAAACCGCTGTTTCAGAAACGAAAGCGTCTGATGATAGGCCGATCCCGTCATCCCGCCAATTACCTCCAACGTTGGACGATTCTGCCGGACAGGTGAAAATTTACCATCTAATGAACATCTTGTCCGGTGAGTTTTTCTTCCAATTGGTCGGCCTGCCAGGCCATGGCCGACAAGGTCCGGGTCAAGGCTGCCGGGTCGATCCCCGCCATGGGCAGCATCGCTTGCAGTACCACGGTCGGCGTCCCCTGAATTTCCCGCACGGCCAAAGCCCCATACATCAGTTGGGCGTTATATTGGAGCAGTTGGAGGGCGATGTCAGGCCGGGCAGGGCCGCAAACGGTCCAAATAGCCAACGCAGACGGCGCCTCAGCCTGGCCCGACGGAAACTCCACGTGCAACAGTTGCTTTCGTAGCGGCCCCACCGGGACCGTTACCTGCCAGGTTGGCCCGGAGGTTTCTAGCGAATACCCTGCCGCCTGGGCCACCGCCTGAACCAATCCCTTCGGATCCAGGGCGGTTGGCGTACAAGCTGCCGCACCTGGCGCTCCCACGGTTGCTCCTGCTACGGCCGCCCCCGCAGACGCCGCAGGTCCAAGAGGCGTAGCCGACCCAGCAGGTGCAGGTAAAGGACTGGCTGCTCCGGGCGCTGCCCCACCGCCTTGCCCGGCCTGCATCGCCTGCTGAATCAAGCCCGGCATCATCATTCCGAAACCAAAGCCCATGCCCATGCCCATCGGCCCGCTGCCGGCAGCCGGGTGTTCGGCCAATCGGGCCAGGCTCTGCGCCGTCTGAAACTTCATAAACGCATTCAAATCCCCCACCGCCCCCATCGCACTCCGGGCGTCGATCGCCTTCTGCACCTCTTCCGGCGGCGTAATCGCACTGATGAAAAAGTCCACCAGCTCCAATCCATACCGAGCAAAATCCTCCGCCGCCCGAGCCCGAAGCGCCGACGAAACCTCGTCATACCGCACCGGCAGTTCCAGCATCTCGATCCGCAGTGTCCCCAACACATCGGCCAACCGGGCTACGATTCCGTCCCGTAATTGCGATGTAACCTGCTCCGTGGTGTACCGGCCTTGAGTGCCCACCAACGTATTGACCAACAACGCCGCATCCACACACCGAAACGAATATTTTCCAAACGCCCGAAGCCGAACCATCCCAAAATCGGCGTCCCGAAACGCAATCGGCTCCCGCGTGCCCCACTTCTGGTCCAAAAAGGTCTGCTTGCCAATAAAGTACACCTGGCACTGAAACGGCGACTTCTCCCACGGTAGCGTCAACAGCCGGGTAATCAGCGGCACATTGGCCGTGGTCAGCGTATATCGGCCCGGCCCGAACCGATCCATCGCTTTGCCGTCCCGAAAGAAAATCGCCTCCTGATTCTCCTGCACAATCAATTGGGCGCCGAGTTTAATGTCGGCCGATCCCTCCGGCGGAATCCGCTGCACCAAAGTCTGATTCGTCGGGTCGAAAAACTGAATCACTTCCAATAAGGCCATGAATCGTCTCCTCATTGAAGGCCTGTAAAATTTCCGCCGTTGGAGCTAATTCCCCCTTTGCCTGGCCGGCGAGAGGCTGTCCTGGCCGGAGCCAATGCCGAAGGTCAGGCCGAAGGGGGCAATCCCCCTTTACGGGAAAATGTCCTCCCAGAGGCTCCTTCACTGGATTCCCCGAAGGATTTCCTCCCGTTGGGTCAAAAGCCGGTCCAAGCCAGCCAGTTGGTCCAATATCCCGGCCAATTTGTCGGCGGCGGTTTGCGGCTCAGCGGGCAACTTCTCCATCGCCTCGCACAGGCCGGCCACCTGTTCCACCAGACTGGCGTCATGCTGGTAAACCCGGTCCAGGACGTTTTCGTCCACACGGACCAGATCGAAAAAACCGCTATAACCCCGCATGGCCCCCCGGATTCGGCCAATCAGTTGATCGAATCGGCTCCGCAGCAGGTCGATCTGGCTCATGGGGCCCAATTGGCCCTGATCGAGCCATTTTCGGCCCAGATCGTCCAAGGGACGCTTGGCCTGTTGAAGTTGGTCGGCCAGCCATCGTCGCTGCAAAGCGTCCGCATCCCGCCGATACTCCTTTTCCAAATACCCCCGAAACCCGGGGATATACCGGAGGATCGTTTCCAGGGCCCCGCGACGTTCAAAATGTTCCGTTAAATCCCGCATGAAAAGGCTCCTTCGGGCATCTGACTCTATGCTACCCGATCCGCACAGTTCTGCCAAGCAAACCCAAAAAGACAAGATGCGCAAACAAACAAAAACAGGCAAATAGAGAGGGCTGGGCAATCTACAAAAATTCCCCCATGAAATTCCTCTTGGCCTAAAAAGCCTTCACAAGGTATAACCCTGACCGATCCCAATCCTCAAAGTTTAAAATCTTAGCCGGGAAAAAGAAAGGCTTGGAGGCCATTTCTCCGGAAACAGGAACCCAGGCCCCCACTGCTGGGTTCTTCCAGTGGAAGCAAGAATCCAAAATAGGGAAGAGAAATGCTCTTAGCTATAGCAAAATGTTACCTCCTTTCCGCACGGGGACTTCCCGAGCCATGGTAAAATCCGCCTAACATGGTAACCGAATGAAGGAACCCGCCTCTCCCCCGGCCGTCGAGAGGCCGGCCTGAGCCGCGACCGCAAGGGAGCAGCGTCCCGGCCGGGTGAGGGAGATTTCGGCGGCAGAAGGAGCCTGGATGCTGCTTGCCCAGGCAGTGACACATCGCTCTCCTTCATTTGGCGAAAGTGTTACAAATATTCCTAATCCGCATATCTTTCTCCAACTGGGGAAATGGCATTCCATTTTGTATTCTTGGTGTGTGAGGAAAAATCCTTTCTTTGTGTAAAAATCATCATGCAGGCAAAGGTATGAGAGCAACGGGCTGGAATTGGCGATGGGGGCTTGTTTGGGTTCTCTGCACGTCTGTTTGGGCGGGATGTGAAGCCCTGGACCTTACGGATCCGGGGCGGTTTTGGCCTTTCCAAAAGGAACCTTTTACCGATCAGGTGCCGGGGGTTTCTACGCCCAAAGAGCGGCTGCAAGCACTGAACCGGCTTTCCGAACGGGCCAGCCGGGCTACCCCGGAAGAAAAACACCGGATCGCCGCTGGATTAGCCCGGGCATATCGCCAAGAAGAAGACGCCGCGTTGCGGGCGGAAATCGTGCGGACCTTGGGGCGGTATCCGACCCCGACTACTGGCGAAGTGCTTCGTCAAGCCGTAACCGACCCGGAAGCGGACGTCCGATCAGCGGCCTGTGAGGCACTGGCCCAACAGGGCGGTCCTGACGCGGTCGATCTACTGTCCAGCTTGGTTCGCGGGGATGTGGACCAGGATGTTCGCCTGGCTGCCACAAAAGCCTTAGGACAAACCAAAGACCCCCGAGCCAAAGAGGCCTTGAAATATGCCCTGACCGAAGGGAATCCGGCCCTCCAGCGGCAGGCCATGCTCGCCCTACGGGAAATCACCGGCCAAGATTTTGGCGGCAACGCGAAAAAGTGGCGGGAATATCTCGAAGGCGGCCATCCTGAACCCGAACGCCGTCTCTGGATCGCTGACCGACTCCAGGACCTGCTGGGCGCATTTTAAGGTCGCCTGGAAAACTTATAGGTTAGCGACTGCCGGGACGGCCCAGGATTCCATTGAACAAATCAATATCTGCCCTCTCATTTTCCCTGCCCACGCATAGCCCATCCACCGGTTCGCTCAAAGCCGCCTCTCCTATGGGGCCGCTTTTTGGGACGAGTCTCTGTTGTTTTGCGATCTGCCTTTGGGGCCGCCGATTTGACAAGGGACATTTTATAACCTATTTATTGTAATGGTGGGAAGTAGTTTACGCAACTTATCGACGTTCACGTCCGAAGAACCCGAAAAGGCAAACCGATCGTAAGGTCGGGGCGCAAAGCTATGGGACTCCCCACGGGGAGTTTGCCAAGCTGCCGAAGGTCCTTCGAGGGTAAGAGGTTCCATACATCTTACCTGGGGAAGAGCGACCACCTTTCCTATGGCTCCGGAGGTGTGGGAAAGGTAGGACGGCGACAGAGGAGCATCGCCCATGAAACCCTACGATCGACGAGGCCAGTTGGCTCCTCTTTGGAACCGACCTGACAGGCATTCTTTCTTGAGAAGGCCGTTTATGGGGCATGAGTTTGAGAAGCGGACCATTCAAGGCCAGACGCTAAAAGGACAGGGGCAGGCTTCTAAAAATGTTCAGGTCGGGCTTCTGACTAAGTCCCAAGAGGCGTTTTCCGGAGTCTTTACTCCGTTGCATGGGGGAATCTGCTATATACCCCATACTCCAATCCTTATGATTTATAGCAACTCATGTTCGTTTTTTCTTCTTTGTGGGAGGATCTGAGTCATGAGACCTACAGCTATCCGAGCTGAGTGCTGGGAATTGTGGAAAAAAGGTCGAAGGAGTTTTTGCTGGTTGCCGGATCGGCCGGCGCCGCTGAAAATTACCTCGGCGCAGGAGCGATCGGACAGGAAGCATCGCCGAGGGGCCATTTTGGTTTTGGCGACGATGCTCATGGTGGTGTTGGTCGGGATGGTAGCTTTCGGGGTAGATTTAGGCTATGTGGTATTGACGAGGACAGAACTTCAAACGGCCGCAGACGCGGCGGCTTTGGCCGGAGCAGGCGCCGCCGCTGAGGGCAAAGAGGCGGCTGCCCAGGCGGCCTATCAGTTTGCCTGCCTCCATACCGCGGGCGGCCAAACGATCACGCCAGATCAGGTGGAAATCCGTTACGGCTTATGGGATAAAAATAGCCGTACCTTTATCCCCAGCACCACGGAATGCTCTGCTGTGGAAGTTACCTTGCGGAGTTTCGATCGTCCGCTGTTTTTTGGCCGAGTACTCGGCAAACAGTTTTTCCAATCCGAAGCCAAGGCCATTGCCACCTTCGCCCCCCGGGACATCATGCTCGTATTGGACTTTTCCGCTTCGATGTGCTACGACAGCCAATTGCGGTCCATTTCCGAATTGGGCCGCACTGCGGTGGAAACGAACCTACTTCAGATTTACCAGGCGTTAGGTTCGCCCAAGTTCGGTAATATGCAGTGGACCCCCCAGTATATCAGTTCCAATTATGTGTCCACGGTGAAAAGCACGTTGGGCCTGACCAGCGTGCCGTATCCTTATCCACGCGGCTCTTGGGATGAATACATCCAGTATGTGATGAGCGACAGCTATATCAATAGTGCGGGTTATCGGAAGAAATACGGCTATCTGACCTGGGTCAATTATCTCCAGGCCAAACGGTATCTGTACACGGATACGCCGGATTTATGGAAGGTAGCGGAACAACCGATCACCGCCTTGAAAGATGCCGTCGATGTACTGGCCGCCTATTTGGAAGAGAACAGTCCGGAGGATCGGCTGGGGCTGGCGATTTACACCGCCAGCGATGGCACGGCAGTCCTAGAAAGCCAATTAACGGAAGATTTTCAGAGCGTCGCTCAGATTGTGCGGCATCGGCAGGCAGGACATTACCATCCTCAGACCAATATCTACGACGGCATGAAGACAGGCCGACTGGAACTGCAAAACAACGCCCGGCCCGGCGCCCGACGGGTCATGGTCCTCATGACGGACGGCCAGGCCAACCTGCCGGGAGGAACGACTACAGGCAAACAAAAGGCTCTTGAAGAGGCCTATGCCGCTGCCGCCGCCCGCATCCCCATAATTGCCATTGCCCTGGGTGCCGAAGCCGATGACGACCTCATGCAACAAATCGCCGACATCACCCGCGGCGCCTATTTTAAGATCCCCGGCGGCCAATCCGTAGCCGAATACGAAGAACAACTCAAAGAAGTCTTCCGGATGGTAGCCGCCGATCGGAACCTAGTGCTGGTACAATAATCCACCAATCACCTGTTCCCTTCTCTTTTGGGTCTGACCCTCTTTCCGAAGGTCAGCGCACGCCAGGCAGGGAACTCTTCACGCACGAAGGGCCGCGACGCCTCTGGACGTCCCGGTCCTTCTTTGTTTATCCGTAGCCATTTCTCCCTTACCGACTCTTTTCCAAAGAGGCGGCGATGCAACCAAGCACCCGAGCGCCAGCCTGTTGGATATCGGCTACCGTGCGATGAAGAACACCTTTGGGCGTTCGACCTAAATGGACCACCAGATACACGCCGTCACAATGTGTCAATAAGGGCTTTTGAGCCGGATGGGGATGTCGGCCTCCATCGATGAGAATCAGCCGATAACGTTTCCGAAGTTGCCCCAGCAGCCTACGCCAAGACTCATCCGAGACATGGGACCATTGCAGTTGTTCCGGCGGGGCGCCCGCTAGCAAGAAAAGGTCTCCTAACGAAGTTTTCCGTACCGCCTCGTAGATGGGGGTTTGGCCAGCCAACACGTCTGCCAACGTCCATCGGCATGCCAAGCCGAAACACTCGGCCAGTTCTGCCCGATCCCACCGGGCATCCAGACCTAGCACCGGAGCGGGAAAGACCTCGCCCAACACAGCGGCCAATGGCGCCAAAGCCGATGTTGGTGCTGGTTCATTAGCAAGACCAAAGAATAAAAATATAGCGCTTGGACCCGGCGGGAATTGACTTAGAATGTGGGCGGCCATCTGACAATAGCCCAGCTCTCGGCCAGGCAATGCCCGATCCCGTAATCGGTCGATGACAGGGGCAAGGTCCATCCGCTCGGATGTCCTAGACGCCTCCGACACCCCCCCGAGAAACGAACTGCCCAGTCTCCGCGAAACATGTTCCGGCAGGCAGTTTCGCTCGGAACAAGGGACCGACGGCTGGGGAGTTTCTCTTTCCGAGCAAGACGTTCCGTGGCTTACCGACGTGCTGCCAGAAAGCTCTCCCAAGGCCTCACTCTTCTGGGCCATAGCAGAGAGGCGTTGCTGGGTTTCCATGCGTTGGAGGGCTCGAAAAAACCGACTCATTTTTGGCATAGGCCTCCATATGTTTCTACCCAGCAAATGGCGTTTTTCAGCCGCGCCGAAGCCTGGCAAACAACCGACGATATTCATACCGCGGCACGGCAACCGCTGTTGATTTCACCACCGGCGACGGTTCTTCCCAGTCTTCTTCAATGACAATCAGCGGCAGTTCCTTGGAACCGGTTGCCTTTTCGTTCGCCTCCCATTGCCCAGAAGGCTGGGAAATGTTTTGACCTAAGGAGAGATCGCCGCCGGGGGAAGCCGGTTCTTCAATTCGTTTTTCAGGTGGGAAGGAAGGCGATGATTCGATGCCTTTTGAGTTCCCCTCGGAGGCCCGGAATGAGGCGAAACGGGAAGTATATCCGCCATCGGTATCCCCAGAGTTTGTACCGTCTTTCTGGAGAAAAGCGGTCGTGGGCGACCACGGCCTTTGGCCTTCCATACTGAGAGACAAATAGGGGTCCTCGATCCACTCTTCTTCCAAAAAAGATTCCGCAAAAGGATTCTTTTCCATTCCAGAAGCCTCCACAGGAGAAGCAGATGATGCGGCACTGCCAAAAACCAGTTCGACTTCCGGTTGGCAGGGGCCCTCAAGCCGATCGGCTATCCCACCCGAAGAAACAGCGGCGCAAACCGACCCACGGAAAACCGAAGCCTTGCCTTCTCCTTCCGAAAGTTCTCTGAGCATATGCTTTTCTTCACCTCTTTGCACGAATGCGGCCGAAGCCCCAAAAACCACCGAATCGAAACCCTTGTTCTCCGATCGAGGAAGGGATTGCTGAGCGTCTGTTTTCTGGGACAGTTCGGCCGAGACATCTAAAGATTTTTGCTTTTCCTCTGCCTGGACGGAGGGCCAATCCACCGGCGTCTCTGAAACGAAAACATCTATCCCCCCATCCAAGCCAACCTCGTCGGAACCTGGCGTCCGAACCTGGCTCTGGGCAGAGGCTTCGGAGGTGTTTCGCGATGTCCCTACGGAGTCTCCGATTTTCAAAAGAGCCTGTTCGATTTGTTCCAGGCGTTGCCAAGCCGAGGTCGGTCCCCTTTCCGTTTCCACCGCACCGGCATCATCGGAAGCATGAGCCGTCGGATAGTCCCCCTCGGAGGTGGATTCTTGTAACGGGCCGAAGAAAAGCTCTTGCTCCGGGCCAGTATTCTCGGCTGCTTCCAGGACGCTGTCATTCGCGCCGCCCGACTTCACAGGAGAGCGATAAGTCAAAGAATCTCCCGGCTGAGAAGCCAAAGTATCCAAATTGGTACTGTCCTGCTCGCACAAGGCTCTTTCGGCGGAAAATTGGGCATCGGAATGGGCTGGGAGAGAAGAGGAAGTCTCTGGATTGGCCGGGCCTCCCTGCAGTGGGCCACTAGAGGCCTCGAAATCTTCCTCGTCTAAAACCCGGTACTCAATGATGGAATCCTGCGAGCCAGCCTGGGGCGCCTCGGCCGAGGGCGGCGGCAACTGCTGCAAGTCCGCCCAAGCCTCTTCCACAGTCCGTACATCCAGCACATGAATCCCCTGCTGGCTGGCTGCTAAAAGAACGTGATCACAAAGCTGATTCACCAGTCGGGGAATGCCCCCGGTCGCCTGAAAAATAGCATCTATTGCCTGCTCCGAAATCGGCACTTCGGCGCTGGAAAGCTTGGAAGAGACCTTTTGAAGCTGGGTACGAATATACGCCTGGGTTTCCGTCCGGGTCCAAGGTTCCAGATAACAGCGGGCCACAATCCGTTGGTTGAGGGCCTCCAACCGAGGATGGGATAACCGTTCTTCCAACTCCGGCGTCCCAGCCAGCATCACCCGAAACCATTCGGCCGAGATTCCCGGCAGGTTGGTCAGAATACGGATTTCCTCCAAAAGTTTTCCTGCCACCAGATGGGCTTCGTCCACCAAAAGGATAAACCCGGGCCCCTGCTTCTGCTGGGCCGCCAGATATTCCACCAGGGCTAACCGAAGTTCCCCTTCCTCTAAACCTCGATACGGTTGAGCCACAGCATACAGAAGGTTTTGCCATAACTCCCGCCGCCGCGTTATCCCGCCGCCGCTTAAAAGAACTGTTTGGAAGGATTTTCCTAGGTCCTGGGTCAGGCGTTGGCACAATAAGGTTTTGCCCAGCCCAGCCGCCCCAATCACCACCCCCCAGCCCGCCCCACGCTCCAAACATGCCCGGAGGGTTTGCCGAGCACGTTCCATGCCCGCCGAAGGAAAATAATCCTCCAGACGAGCGGCGGAAGAAAATGGTCGTCGGCAAAATCCAAAAAACGCTTCGTACATCGTCTCTGATCAATACGTCTTTTGCATTCCTGCGGAAGCATCCCCGTGTAGTCGTTCTTTCAGAAACCGGATGCCCACTTTCGCAGAAATGGATATTTCTCTGTTAAGGATAGAAACGTTTCAACGTTCCGGCAGATGGGAGAAAAGTTCCGGCTGATCCCTTAAAACGGGAGCATTGTATAAAATAAGCAAAATAAGCTGAGTTTTTCGACTATTCGCGTGCTCCGGAAAGACTCTCCCTTTCCCTCCTTTCGGCACTTAAAAGCCATCCTCTCAAGAAGGGAAATGATTTTTCTTTTCCGATACTTCGCCCATGATAAACCCGGAGGGTTGGAGAGCTTTTACAGCCCATCAGGAGATCAACCAAGAAGGAATACTTCGTCATTCAGGGGATGTTTTTTCCGTCCCCTACAACGATCTGTTCCCTAGAAAGAAGAGTTATCTCCCCGGAGGGAGGCCTGCCTGCCGACACGGAAGTCCAGAAGGAAAAAAATTCGGACTCCCCTGGCACACCCTATTGGGCGCCACCTTTTCTGCTTGTCCCATGATCAGGGGAAACCGGGGAGCACTTCTCCAGAGCTAGAAGATACAGAAAATATCCCTGACAAGCAGTTTTACCCATACGGGAGGTCTTCTTGGCCGGGCAGTTCCGGCGGAAGCGGCTGATGCCGGTCGTGGCGGGTTTCGTTGGTCGAAAGGACTCGGATGCCCGGCTGATCGTCCAGCGGGCAGACGTGTTCGCACACCCCACAACCGATGCATTTATCCGGATCCACACGGGGCAGCAGTACAGTGCGGGTCTGGCCGTTGCGCAGTTCGATTTTCTGCTCTGTACAATAGATCGCCTTTTCCGGCACGGGGCAATGTTCTTCGCACACGATGCAATTTCGGCCATAGACGTAGGGGATGCATCGGGTGGGATCGAAGGCGGCCAGGCCGATTTTGATCTGATGCTTTTCTTCTAAGCTGAGGGGCCGGATCGCTTCGGTCGGGCAGATGTGTCCGCAGGCGGTGCAGTTGTAATCACAGTGGCCGATCAGCGGGACCAATCGGGGCGTGAATAACCCTTCTAGACCTGCTTCGGTAATGGCCGGGTGCAGCCCGCCGGTAGGGCAAATCTTCATGCACATGCCGCAGCCGGTGCATCGGGCCAAAAACTCCGGTTCCGGCCGGGCCCCGGGCGGTCGGATCAGCCGAGGAGAATAATATACGTTAGCCCGGCCCTGTGGGGTGGCCCGCATCCCGGCCAAGGCAGCCAAACCGCCCAAAGCCGACCACAGAAGCCCCCGCCGGCTCAGCCCTACTGGCGCAAGCGGCGGCTCTTTCTGCCCCGGCCAACTCACCCACACAAATGAACAACTCTCCCGTCGGCAGGCCTGGGAGCAGTTCAGACACATCAGGCACTCGCTGGGACGCCACAGTTGGCCAGGACCGCTCGCCGAAGCCCCATGACAAGCTGTCAGGCACAATCCACACTGATTACATCCTTCTGCAGCCACCTGTCGGCGGAGCACCGGCCAACGGGCCCAAAGCCCCAACAATGCCCCCAAGGGACATACATACCGGCACCAAAACCGCCGGCGATACGCATTGGCCGCCACCATCACCACAAAAATCCCCCAGACCAGCCCCGCCCCAACAAAGGCCTGCTTGGGCAACACAAACACATGATCCCGAAAGAACCGATAAACCGGCTCGGTCAGGCTGGTTAGATGCACCGCTCCCAGGTGGGGATCGGCCTGGAAAACGCTGTGGGCCGATTCTTCCACCCCCCATTGGAAGGCCGGCGCCATGGCCGTGGCTACCGTCCGATAGAGCAGCACCAACGGATCAAAAATGGTGATCCAATGGCCACCTAACACCGCCATAGCCAAAGCACCGGCCAGCAGATAGTATTTGGCCTTTTGCCAGCCGGTGTAGGCGTCTTGGCGTTGAGAGCGGCTCTGCACCTTATCAAAAGCCCACCCGGCCAGAGAATGGACGGTCCCCAAGGGGCATATCCAGCCACAGAAAATCCGCCCCAAAAGCAGGGTGACTACCACGGTAACCAGGCTCCAAAGCAGAATGAGCGGTACAGCCCGAGCGGCCAATGCGGTCAGCAGCAAAATCAACGGGTCGGCCAGGAAGAAGGCTTTTAGCCCATCGCTTGGTAAAGACTCCGGTGCAGGTCGAGCCGCCAGCACCAACACCACAAACACCACTAAAACACCCACCTGCACCAGACGCCGAACCCACCGGGGCGTCCCAATCGAACCGGATTTCATCACTCCATCCTCACAGCCGCCAAAACTAGGAAAGCCTATCTCTGGGCACGCCGGGACCGAAGCTACTCTTCTCGGCCCAGCTTCACCCAGCCCCTCGGCAGAGCATTCTCTAAGCTCTCCTGCCTAAACTATCCTCCCTCTCAGCTCCGGTTTCCCCATCAGAGGCCGAGGGATTATGACAAGGTGATTTCCTTCGGCTTCAGGCTCCGATAATCCATCGTACCTAGGCCGACTTCGGCGCCTTTTTTAATGGAGCCGATTTCTTCCGGCTTGCGCCGAAGCATTTCCGCTCCGAAGGCATCTAGAGCCACGATGTCGGTTCCGGCGGCCATAGTCCATTTGGCTTCCACGTCTTCCAGCCGACCTCCCTTCGGCCCATTGGCCAACATAATCCGGGTGCAATCCAGAATGCAAAGCCGAGGTTTCATAAAGCGGGTGATGTCGGCCAGCGAGGTGGGAATGTCCTGATGGAAAAGTTGTCTTTTTTCCACCACTCCCATGTAGTTTTTCATGCATAAGGTGGCCGTGGCAAGCCGATGATGTTTGGCAATCGGCACATTAATGACAATGTCCGCTTCCAGCATTTCAGGATAGATCGGAATGCTCTTAATCCGTTCGCCTTTGATGTTGACTTCCCGGAAACGTTCGCGGTCCAGATAGACGACCTCAGCGCCAGCCTTTTTGGCGGCCTCGGCAATACCGCTAGTAACATAGCTCTTTTGAGCCAGATCGCAGGGATTATCGCCCACTTTGACCTGTTTGGCGCCGGCGTCCAGACAGAGCCGAACCAATGTGGCCACCACATCTGGATGGGTATTGGCGGCCTGGTCCCGGGTTCGATCCCAGGCGATGTTCGGCTTAATCCAAACCACATCGCCCGGTTTGACAAATCGGCGCATACCGCCCAGGGCTTCCAGGACTTTTTCTGTGAGTTGAGCAGCCGCCTTTTGCTCTTCGGTGAGGCTAGCCGGCTTGGGGCCTGTCCACCGGGCAATCGCCATCTGAGCCGATTGGGCTTGGCTCTCCACGAGGGCTGCCAGTCCCCCAGATGCCAATCCCATGGACGTAAACCCTAACGTCCCCATTCCAGCCGCCGAACGATACAAAAATTCACGACGATTCAAACCATGATCCATTGCAGAGGCCTCCTCAAAAAATAAAAGACTTCTCTTGCACTATCCGATGCCCAGAGGGTGTCCACCTTCTAAATATCTCCCTCCGACTCCCTAGAGCTTTTGCTGAAACCAAGCCTTCATTTTTCCACACGGCCAACAGACGGGATTTCTCGAAGGCTTTTTACACCGCCTAAAAGGAATGCTTCTTAAGGTAGGACTACTAGGTAGGGTAAGGGAAGATTTTCCTGAAATTTTCCTTCTACCATACTATCTTCTTCGGCAAAAGGCCACTATAAGAATTTTTCCGAGCTTTTTCGGAAAGTCAAGAGGTTCCCAAACGGTTCATCAGCATTGGAACGCAGAGAATCCAGTATGAACCGGGCTAGAGAAAATCTTCCATCGCCCGATCACTCCGACTCGCCGCGCAGATAATCCAGGGCGAACTCGCCGGGCTGATCGGCCAGATCGAGCCGAACGGACGTGATCGTCTGGCCACTCCAGGCTGGATGTTGGCCCACCGGCAGCCGATACTCATGGAACTGGCCGTCGGCCTGCAAAGAAAAACGAATGGATTTGTGTTCATCAAAATGAGGCGAAACCTCCGTAGTCCAGAACAGTTGGGCGCTCCGGCCTCCACTGACCCGCAACCGAAGCCGCAACACCGGCGCATCATTGCCCGCTGCCCGCACCAGGGGCCGAATCAGATACGGATCCGGTCCGGTCATCATGCCCTGCAGGGCGCCGTCGGCCACATGGAGATTTTCCACCTGGTGGACGGGCAACCAACCTTCCGGGAAATCGTTAAACTCGAAAGCAATCTGGGGCACCAGGCGTGGGACCCGGCTGAGACGGCAGACTTCGGCCGGCCGCACCCGGACATTCACCGGCCCGCTCCGAACTACCCGAACCGATAAATAGGCGTAGCTGGGATCATACCGCCAGCCCGGCTCCTCGGACTGCTCCAAGTCTTGTCGTTCGGGCACCGGTTGGCCGTCCACGTGAACTTCTTCTGGTCGGCCTATGGGCGAAATGAGCACGACGCCCTCTTCGCCTGCTGGATAGGCCACAGTAAAACGGAGTTCCTTTTGATCCCAGAGGGCCTGGCTGATTTGACCCGGAGCCGTCAGATGGAACCGACGATCCCCTTGGCCGACCATGACTGTGCGGGGTTCCTCTGGACGATCCAAAAGTTCACATATACATTCGATTATCTGTCGAGGAGCGAACACCCATGGACACCGCTTGGAGTCGATGGTGCTGATATTATCCGGCCAAAGGGCTGCATCCGTTCCCTCCAGAGCCTGCTGATGCGCCGCACTGTGGATGATCAGGGTCGCCAGTTTTCGCCAAGCGTGCGACTGATCGTGTCGGGCCAGTTTCAGTAGGGCGGCGGCATACCGCAGTCCGTTCCATTGGACGGGTCGGCCAAACCAAGAACCGGTGTGCCAGGTAGCCCCAAAGACAGGAATGCTGGCCCCTAGCAAAAACGGCTTTTCCGGATCCTCCCAGAGATAAATGAACGGCAATCCTCGCCGAGCCCACTGCACGGCGGCATCCAACCACCGCTTCTGGCCGCTGATCCAATAGGCTTCCAGGAAGGCATCCACCGCATCGGCCGCAGCCAGCAGATCGGGTGTATGGACCGGCACCTCCCACACTTGCGCCGCCCTCGGCACATCAAACCGCTCCATCGTCTCCAGGGTGGGCCGCATCTGCTCATAGACCTCCCAATCCCCAGCTATCCGGGCATATCGAAGCACTTCATAGGCCTTTCGGGCGCAGGTGCCTACTTCCAGGGCTTGGTGGGGCCCAAGCCGATGGTAATCCATGCCCACAAACGGTCCTTCCTTTGGTTCATAATCGGCGTCGAACCGCCATGTACCGTCTGGATACCGACTGAGCAACACCTGGGCAGCATGAAGGGGATTAGCCACGGCTAGGTCAAATCGTCCGGGCCGCCGCTGGGCGTCCAAACGGACCGGGCCGCCGATCAGCCGGGCTACCTCCTCCGCCCTGCTCCGACATGCCTTTGCCAAAGCCCGATCCAGACTCAAAAGTTCCCCTAGGAGCAGATCGGCGACAAACGCCGGGGGCCGACCTTGCTTCGACATCATGCCCCCGCCTTTGGTGGTCCACCACTGCTGGGTTTGGGGGTCCCACAAAGACTGCAAATAGGCCTGCATGGAAAAGCGGATTTGCCCTTCATAGCTGCCGTGCGGAAGCGGCATAGGATCGGGCAACCCATGCTGAGCGATCCATTGTTCCAGAGCGGCTAGGGCATCCCGGGCTGCACCATCGACGTACAGTTGGCAGCGGATTTCTAATGGTTTGCCGGGGACCATGGGGTAAGGCCGGTGGGCTATCTCCTGATTGACTTCGACATAGTCCGGCACAGGGGGCAGGAAAAGCCCCACTCGATGGGTCCGCCGATTCTGCAGCCGATCCGGCGAATCGAATAGCACACCCGGTCGATCCGACCGAGGGCGATTGTCCCATAAAAGTCCCACCCCAGCCTGGCCAGTATGCAGGCCAATGGCCGGGATGGTGATCATCTGAGGATGCACCACCCGGCGCAGCCGATGGGGATGATCCTCGGCAATATCCAGACTGCTGGAAGAAACCTCGTCGTTGACCAACCACTCCAGTCCGGGAAAGATCGCCTCCCGCCGTTGCAGTACGGAAAACATCGGCCCTTGGAAATGGAGAAGTTTCTGCGGTTTCTCACTTTGGAGGGTGTACTGGATGGCTACGGTGTGATCGTCCGGCCCTAGGGAAAAGCTGGCCTGGAAGGCCCATCGGCCAGTTTGGGCGTCGGTCTTTGTCCACCGGAACACAAGCTGGCCGGTTTCTCCCAGTTCCGCCTCAGGGGGTTGCTCAGGGTAAATGGTTTCCGTACGAGGGCCGGAATCGGTCTGCCAGACCAGCCGACTTAACGGCTCCAGCCAGGCCACCGTGGTCCAGTCCGTCGCTGCACCTGCTCCAACCCCCGAACTTCTATCCGATGATTTCCTCTGCATAAGCTCGGTGGCGCCCTCCTCTGATCGAACCACCGAAGGCACCTGCTGGGAAGCGGTGCGAGCCGAAGCTTTCTGCTGGGAAGCTGTGCGGACCTGTACTTCGGCCGGACCAAAACCGTCTGCTGCCCGAACAAACACCAATCGAAGATGTTGGTTCTCCAAAATCGCCCAACTGGGTCCTGCTGTCGCATGAAGTCGGCCTGTGGGGGCAGGCGACTGATAGGCAGGCAGGACCATCAGTTCACTCTCGCCCTGAATCGACTCTTTGCCGACGGGAACTCGCAACGTCAAGGCCAACTTCAACTTCTCGGTGGGCCGGTTCGGCACAAACTCCACCGCTTGGGTCTCGCATCGGCCCGGAGGAATCGGCCCAAACGCCAATGTTTTCACTTCGGCTGGTAGTCGCAGTTGGCCGGTCAGGCCGGTCAACATGGTCTGGCCAGGATTTTCTACCACACATTCTACTCGGACCGCTCGGCCCACCACTGCGACCGGACAGGTCGGGCCAAAACTCCGAAGCACCATCTGCGGAGCAATTTCCAGCCGATCTGACGCCTCTGTCTGCCCGGCCACAGCCCGGACCACAAAAATTCCCGGCTTTGTTCGGGGCCCGTCAACAGTCCATCGCACCCAAACGCTTTCTGCCGGCTTTAAGACCGGGATGGTCCAGGGGACCTGCTCCATCGCCGAGGAACGTATTTTCTCCTTCGCTGCTGGAGAATCAGGAGCTTTCTG
>Ga0272448_1001135_pt1 | contig 37353 bp, 72 predicted proteins | sample YNPCB0191_FD_202220 | JGI IMG/M metagenome (GOLD analysis project Ga0272448, IMG submission 202220) | Hot spring sediment microbial communities from Yellowstone National Park, WY, United States - YNP-CB-019-1 | ecosystem: Environmental > Aquatic > Thermal springs > Hot (42-90C) > Sediment...
GGTCCAGTTGGGGATCTCCAGGAACTATTCCGTGCTCAGGTCCTTATAGTATAGCCAAAAAAGATAGTGCAACTTTATATGTAGCTGGTGTAACTTCTACAGGTGGTGTAGTATATTCAGTAACTTCTCCTGGACATGTCTGGACAAAAATAGCTGATATACCTTATGAAATAAGGAATCGTTGGGGCGATATTGACTATCGTCATTGGTATTATGGAGAGCATCCTTCAGGGTATGATGTTGGGATGGCATTTGTTGGGATGAGTGCTGACTTTACCAGTTACTTTATAGCATATGACAATGGAAGTCAAATTTCAAATTACGATAAATGGGGAAGGTGAATAATATGATGAGAAAAATACTTAAATGGTTTTTGCCAAAAAAGAAAGTTGAAAGAATAGTTGGAGAAAGTAAAAGGATATGCAACTTGCAGAAGGATAAGAAGGATGCAAGAGATTTTTTGTCCATCCCCCATCCAGAAGTTCTGAAAGCACTACCAACAAAAGTTAGTTTAAGACAGTGGTGTGGGAAAGTCAAAGATCAAGGACAGATTGGCAGTTGTGCAAGTCATGCTTATGCTACAAGTTTTGAGATAATGCTGAGGAAGGAGAAACCTGATTGGTTTATTGAGACCAGTGAGTTGTTCCATTACTATAATGTTAGGCAGAAAGATTATATGAATACTTATCCACAAGATAGTGGACAAACTTTAAGAGAAGGGGCAAAATGTTTAAATCAGATTGGTATCAGTCCTGAAAGTTTATGCCCTTATGATTACACAAAGTATAATGAGAAACCAGGAATACTTGCCTATGCTTTTGCAAGATTTTGGAAGATTAAAAGTTACTCAAGATGTCAAGATATTGATGCAATAAGATATGTTTTATCATTACAAAAACCTGTGATTTTAGGAATAAAAGTTTTTACAGATTTTATGAAAGGTGGTGATGCAGGAGTTATATCTCTTCCTTCTGCTAATGATAAATATTTTGGAGGGCACGCAATAACTGTAATTGGTTATGATGATACCACAAAACTTTTAGAAATACAAAATAGTTGGGGTAGATTCTGGGGAGACAGAGGTTATTGCTATTTGCCTTATGATTACTTAAAAGATTATATGATTGACGCTTGGAGTATTGAAATATGATGTCAAAAAAGAAAAATTCAGACGGAGAATTTGAAGGTTATGTTAAGGCAAAGTTAGAAGACATAGCCAGTAATATTAAAGAGATAAAAGACAGCTATAAAGAGCAGGTAGTAATGTGTGATGCAAGATTTTGTAAAATAGAGGAAAGCACTACAGATAACAAGATAGGACTTGCAAAAGTCGGAGTAATTATAGGTGGTGCAAGTATTGTGCTTTCAATAGTTATATCAAAGATAATAGATGCTATTTTCAAATAGCGGAGGAAAACAAAATGGTTGATTGGAAAGAAATTTTAATTCCGACATTAGTTGCAGGGGGAGTTGCAGGACTTTCAGTAGTTTTAACACAACTACCTAATGGATGGAAGGCAGCATTAGTGACTGCAGGCATAACATTCCTTTTAACTGTATTGCAAAAACTTCAGGAGTATTACTCTAATAAAGGCACTGCAGTATCAGTAAAGAAAGATGGCCAATCTAAAGATAGCCAATCTAAAAAGAAGTTGAAATTATTTTTAGGACAGTAATCGCATATCACATTCGGTGCGTTTTCTTCACAAAACAAACCACCCCCAATAAAAGAGGGGCATTAAAGCCCCTCTTTCATTTTTCTATGGATAAGAATAATTGAATAATAATTGAATAATATAAAGAAAAGAAAAAAAATCCAGATTGCTCTGGACTAATAATATCCGCCTGCACCGACAATTGAGTCAATTGCTACTAATGCCAGAACAACAAAAAGCAACATTATTATGCTTAATGCAATTCCGACAATACCAGTTATAAGTCCTGTAGTTGCAAAGCCGTTCTTAATACCTTTCTTGATGCTTTTGAGGTATAGAACTATTGCAACTACCCCCGATGGTAATCCAAGGTATGGAAACCAGAATAGTATAACTGCTACTATTCCGCATACCATACTTGCAATGCTTAATCCGTTGTTCTCTTCTTTAGCCATTTTCTTCCTCCGTCATTTTTCAATGACTGTGATTTTGTTTTTCTGTTCTTTACTCCCAATCTCAAACACCTCAATCTCTCTTTGCTCTGTTCTTTCCAATTCCTTCGTGTTCTTTTGAGCAAAATACTCTATCCCTTCTTTCTGTATTGTTTTATCCATCTCATCTAAAGCATTAGATATAACTTCAGAATAAGTCATATCTAACATACCAGCCAATCTCTTCAATCTTCGTCTTAAACTGACTGGAATAATAATTGTGGTATTCCTATCATCAAGTTTGCTTTCTCCTTCCATTTTATGTCTCACCTCTCAATTATGTCTCAATTACAGGCGCATAATCTTCTTTTTCATCCAACCCAAAAGTCCATTTTATAGCTCCTTTGCAAGTTTTTGTCTGTTCATTTCTAGGAACTCCTAAACAAGTAATTTTATGAGTAGAATGATCTTCAACTCTGACAAAACGCAAAATTACTCCATCTAAATCGAACTCTAACACCTGATATTTTACTGGTTTATTATCAACCTTGCTGAAATCATTAACCTCATCAAGCACTTTAACATCTTTTAAATCATTTACTATCTTTTCATAACCATAATGTCCAATAAGAACTGCTTTTTGCTCAGTATTTTTAACCATCAGAATTTCTGAACCACTCATATTGTTTTCCTTAAATGCTTTAATGAATAACTCTTTTTCAAAAAATACTCCATTAACAAAATGCATCCCAAAACCATCTGCATAAAGCACAGCAAAATCGTTTTTACAATGCAATCTGTCTTTTTCATCAAAATTGATAAACACAGGTGGCTTACTTATAAAAGCAATATTTTCAAAAGTAACTAAAAAATTTATATTTGCTTTAGAAAATTCCCTGTATTTTTCAAAAATTGGAATCTTAACTTTAGGAAACAATTCCTCATAAACATAATCATAAAACGCCAAGTAACCAAACCAAGAAGTATCTCCCCAATAGTCAAACGGAAAGTATTGTAGTTTATTTTTCCAAAGTTGTCCCCCAAGTTGTTCATCAAGTTGTTCCCCAAGTTGTCCCCCAAGTTGTTCCCAAAGTTGTTCCCTTAGTTGTTTCCTGAGTTGTTCATTAAGTTGTCCATTGAGTTGTTTTCTAAGTTGTTCCCTAAGCTGTCTATCAAGTTGTATATCAAGTTGTCCCCAAAGTTGTCCCCAAAGTTGTCCCCTTAGTTGTCCATCAAGTTGTTCACCAATCCTTTCTTTATTAAACTTTAAAATATTGATTGCCAACTGGACTGCTAAAGGACTATCTAAAATTACAATAGTTGGCTCTTTTTTACCAATTAAACTATATAACCATTTAACAAATTTTCTTGCTTTTTGTTCATCAAAAGTCAAACTAAAAAATTGGTCGTGCCACTTTTTCTGATAAACAGGTATAAGTTTCTTTTGTTTTGCTGTAAGTTTAGTAATCATTTTAATCCATTACTTGCCTTACTCCATCTAAAGCAGAAAACTCTCTTTGAATTATCACTTCATATTTGCCTTTTGGCACAACAATATTTTTGTGTTCTTGGTGTTCAAGCACACTTTGCTGCTGGACATCTACAAATTGTCTTTTTCCCATTTCACCAAACACACAAACCTGCCCACTAAAAGTATGATGGTGTCCTGTTAATTCTCCCAAGGCCACAGTTTTGTCATCCCTCTTTTTCAACCCTTTAGGTATCTTCTCAACTTTTTTTAACAACACATCTCCTTGTCGTATTATCATTTTCTCACCTCCTCTTAAATATCATTACTACTTTCTAAGCATTCCTTGCATACATCTGTTTCTCCAAACCTTATAGTTTGAGTTTTCATCTTTTCGCAATTATCACAAAATCCTGCAGTCCAACAATACTCAAAGTCACAGTAAGTGCATCTAATTCCTTCCTCAACAACTTCTAACCTACAACCACAGATTTTGCATATCATTTCTTGCCTCCTTTCTTCCTGAACCAATAAGCATCTTTAGTTTCCTCAAAAAGTTTCCAATATGATGTATCCACTTGTATTCTACTCTTACATTCTTTTCCCCAAAAGCAATATGCTCCTTTATGAACAAACTGACACTTCTTAATACAAAAAGTTTCATTATCCGATTTGATTAGTTTCTTCTTTGCAGTTTCTTCAATCTTTTTAAGTTTGGTTTGAAGTTTCTTATCTCTATCTTTAATCCAAACCATAAACTCCTTATGAGCCATGTTAGTTGCTTTTTTCATTTTGCATCTCCATTTTATAAAATCTCCAATATCTGCAAGTAAGCCCTGCCTGCCCGCATCTCAACTACCCAACCCTGCTCCATACATAAGTTATGAAGATCTATAAGTTTCCAATCTGAGACATCCTTTTCAATTTTCATTCTGTTAGTCATTCTATCCTCCTCCTTATTTTCTGTCTCTAACAACATTTGCTTTTTATATTTTCATAACACTCCAAACAAAGCCACTCATTACTGCCTTTTCTATCCAATTCACACCCCTTTTCTTTAATCTCCTTTCTACAATTTACACATTTCATTTTTTCACCTCACTTCTTGCTTCCATAACTCAGACACATTTACAACTTGCTGAATTAACGCCTTCCTTTCAGCAGTAAGATATTCAACTCTCTTTTTTATCTTTTTCATCTTTTCAATAATCTTTTTCTTTTCATCTATGCTATTTTCAGGCAGATTATAATACACTTCTGCCAACCCCTCTAACTCTTTCTCCAAATTACTTATTGTTTTTCCCCTTCTCTTTATTTTTGCTCTCAAAAGATATTCTTTCATATTCTTCTGCATATTAAATCACCTTTTTGAATTGTGTTATCACACTACATACATATTCTTTTATTTTACCCTTATTTGGTTCCTGATTTCTTTATCTCGTCTTTTGCCATTTCCTCTGTGACAAGTTTTCTAACTTTTGCTTGCCAATACTTAACCTTTTGGTCATACTCCTCCTCATCTTTGTAAAATATTTCTTGTGTCACAGAGTGCTCATATTTGTTGTAGTGCTTAATTAAACTTATTCCAATTGAAATAGTTGCTTTATACATTTTACTTACCTCCTTCAAAATCCTTCACAACTTAAGTCAGGCAGTATAGTAATTCCATCTGTGTCCTCTAATTCTAAAGTAACTCTTTTATATCCGTGATTCCCTAAAAATTCTAAAATCTCTGCTATTGTCCCAACCGCGTCACTACCACTACCTACTATTGTGTATTCTCTTTCGTGTAAAGGTATTATTAATTTACCCCAACCATATCTTGCTCTCTTTAATCTTATTCTTTTTAGTTTCATTTTTCCTCACCTCTTACTCTCTTTTGGAATCAATTTTTGTTCCGTAAATTCAGCAATTACTTTTTCTTGCTTGCTGTGCTGCTAAATCTGCTTCAATCGCTGAAACAATCTCCTCATCCGACTTCTCCAATCTAACTACAGTGCGTTTGTATTCGTTATTCCTTGCTATATAAGCATAACAGTTTATCTCATAACTTGTAAAGAAGTAAGCCTCTATAGACAAAGATGCATTTCCTCTATTATATATTCCATTAACAAACTCATACCCGAGTTTTTTTAGGTATGCAGATGCTTGTTCTATAATAAGTGCTTTTGCTTCTTTATTCAGTGCGTCTATTTTTGCCCTCGCACTTTTATATTCTTTCTTTCGCCTGTCATATTCTAAGCCGTTTTCTAACTCTTTTATCTGTTTTGCTATTTCAATCATTCTTTCTGTCTTTTCTATCTCCATTTTTTATCACCTCAATTTATTCTTTGTTTCTCTTCTTTTTAATTCATTAATCCATTTCTGCACTTCTCCAAAAGTTAAATAACCTTCCACATAATTATCATACCACGATGGCATAACTTCAAATAACCCGCACCCTCCACCATAACTTGCTTCGTGCAGTATAACACTTAAAGTTTCACCTTTACTATTTGTAAATATCCAATGTAACCCCTTCATATAAGCAGTTATGCTTACATCTAAATACCCGTTGCCTACAAGGTATTTTCCTTTGTTTTCCTTGTTTGCTTCAAAATATCTCATTTTATCACCTCAATTTATTTTATTTAATTTATATAAATTATAACTTATATATAAATATTTTTATTCTGTAATATATATATTGTAAAATATATACTAAATCATATATGTTTTTTGGGGTTTTAAGCCGTAAAACCTCAGAATTTAAGAGGTTTATAAATAAAAAAATATATATCCTGTAAAATATATATTATACAATATATTTTTGCCATAATACATATTATACAAATAAGGCAAAGATTAAGCCCTTTATAGCCTTAAAAAGCCCTTTATAACCCAAAAATAAAGCGTTTTAAAACAATATTTTAAGCAATTAATATAAAATAACCTTTCTAAAAAAATAGGAGCATAATAACCATTTAAATTGGTTTAGAATTATATACTGCAATATATAATATTCAAATATATATTTTATCCAATTTATTTCCAATTCAGATAACGTCTTTTAAACCATTCCATATCCTTGGTTCCGACAACAATCACATCAAAAATTTTTGCCTCCATATCACCATACTTCCTTAGAAATCGCCCTATTCTTTGAATTGCTTGTCTGCTCTGAGATGACCCACCAGAAATAATACCCATTTTACAAGAAGGAAAATCAACACCTTCCTCTAATGCCTTACAAGAAATAACTACTCCTGCCTTACAATTTTTGAATTTTTCATAAATTTGTTTTCTTTCATTTTTCTTCAAACCACTATGATAAATAAATTTATTTGCAGAATCAACTAAAGCAAAAATTTTTTCAGCACACTCAATACTCTCACTGAAAACAATAATTTTTTCATATTGACAATACTTGTTAATTAATTCAGCAGTTTTGATAATTCTTTCAGAAGAATTAAGCAGTATTTGTTTCCGTTTATTAATGGCATCCATTAATGCAGATGCAGTATCAAAGTTAGGATGCAAGCCATTAGTTGCTATACTGATTACTTTTTTCAAATCAAAATCAAACCTTGGAAAATATTCCTTTATGATACTTTCATACTTCTCATACTCACATCGTTCTTCAGGAGTAAGATTGATATAGATAGGAGTAATTGTATAATCTGCAAGGATGCCATCCCTTATTCCATCTTCTTGACTATAACTATAAACAACAGGATACTTATGAATTATTCTCAAATGCCCCATATCATTTCTTTGCAAAGTAGCAGTCATTCCCAGAAAGAATTTACATGGGATATCCAAAATTCTACTATTTTTATTTGAAGGCAAGTGATGTATTTCATCGACAATTATAAAATCAAACTCAGGAAGCAATTCTCTAACAGAATTAAATGTTCCTATAGTATATTTTTGTAATTCTTTTTTGCCATTACCTAATTCACCAATCAAATTCTTAGGACACCCTTCTTTAATGAGGTTTTCTTTCCACTGTTGCATAAGTTCAATTGTGGGGGTAATAATCAAAGTAGGAACTTTCAATCCTTTAATTGCCTCTAAACCAATTTGAGTTTTTCCTACTCCTGTTCCTGCCTCAATTATTCCTTTACAATTATGAAGTTTCCAATTCATTAAAGCATCCTCTTGCCATTTATAGAGTTTCATTTTTCAACCCCTTTCTTGTGCTTCTTAACTATGTTCTCCATTTTCTTAACACCGCAAGTTTCAAGGCAAGTTAAAAAATTATTAATTGCATTACAAACATTTTCATTCTGCAAAAACTCTTCTGCTCTCTTTCTTCCTATATTGGAGAAAGAGCATAAAAGTCGTATTCTAAAATCTTCATCAGATAATTTACTTTTCAATAATTCTGTATCTCTGATTGTAATTCCTTTACCATCATCTACTCGGTCTATAATTCCTTTGGCACAATAAACCAATTGTTTATCATTAGGCAAGAAAACCATTTTAACTTTTGGAAAACGGACTGCTAAACTTGCTAATGCTCCTGCATTTTGATTAGCACTCCATTGAATTTTTTGCCAATGTAAATCTTCTGCCTTTCCTGATATTAGAAGAAAGCAATACTTATAATTTTCTTCCATCTGCAAAAGTTGTTTATATAAATGGCCAGATTTAATACTATTCACTAAATCAGCATATTCTTTACGCTCTATACAGACAGATTTTTCGTCGCAAACTATATCGCCAATCGGAATTTCAACTGCTTCAAAATCTAAACCCAATTCCTCTGCATATTTAAAAATCTTTGCAGGCTCTCTCTTATCAATTTTTATCATTTTCTAATAAGTGTCTCCTCAAAATTATAAAAAGTTTTTCCTTGCGGATTGCCTTAACTGTAGCATCTTTGTCTTGCATAAAAACACAGCACTCCTCAATATCCTTAAGCAGTGCTGCAAATTTTTCATCTCCTAAATTAATCTTCTTCTCCATCACACAACCCTGCCACCAAAGCCGAACACCAGATACAATCATCCTTTGGTTTCTTTATGAACTTTCCTGACAATTGGCATTCCTCAATTTCTTTTCTAATTGCCAAAACTTTATCAATCGCTTTTTGCATTATTTTCCTATCTACTGCTTCTATAACCTCTACATCTTTATCCAAAAAATATATACCCCAAAAATCTACTTTTTGGTTATGATTAATTTCAAAAAGGTAGGTATAAAGTGCAAGTTCAAAACGATACTTGTTTATTGGATGAGATTGTCCTGATTTATAATCCCATAAAATAATTTTGCCATCTCTAATACTAACCCTATCTATTATGCCATCTATGCCATATTTTTTGTCTTCAAGTTTTTCTTCTCGGAATATTGGAAAGCCCCATTTACGATTAAATTTCAAAAGGTTGATTATTGCATCTTTGTATTCATATGATTCTGGAATTGCTTTCGCGGTTTTGATAAATACCTTTTCATCCTTGCATTCTGGAGTAGAAAGTTTATCAAATACTTCGTGAATCTTTATACCTCTCTCCATCGCAGGACTCTTTGGACTTTCCTTAAGAGAATTATCAATATAGAGTAGTTTGTAAAGAAAAGGACACTTTTCCCAAATTCCAATTTTACTTTTGCTTAATTTCATAGAGTTTTTTAAGATAATTCTTTGCTAACCCTTTCAATATAGATATGTCATTACAAGAGTTTATATAATCTACTATTTTATTATAGTTGGTTATTTCCGTCATATTTCTCCATCTCAAAAAATTTAGACAATTTAGTATTCTTTCTCAAATGTTCATCACTTAAAGTTTGGCTTAATACCTTATCTTCTGATTTCATTTTGCACCTCCGTTTAAATCTTTATACAAATAAAAAGTATTCTTTCTATAATACTTACATTTGCCCAAACATGCACCTTCCTGAAATAATTTATTACAATTAGGCAAGATGAAATCCTTTCCATATGCATACTCTATTGCTTTCTCACTTCTAAACTCTTGATACCTTGTTCTCCTACCCATCCTTTCTTTCATAGTTCCATAATACTTCTTTGCCAAACTATTGCATTCCTCTGGAGATAATCCTGAGTGAGCACAATAAAGGGCAAAAAGAAATCTATTTCTATGAATACTATTTTCATAGGTAGTAAGCCAACTTTGAACACAAGGTGGGAAGTCCTTAATTAAATCATCTTTGACATCCAAAATTTTGTTATAATCAAAATCGGGCAATTCTCCATTAGTTTTTGTTTCTCTTTCAATATTTGGTAGAGTAGTCAAATCCAATAACTCTTCACCGTAAACAAAAAATTCAGGATTGGGCTGTTCTGCTTTCTTTCTAATAAATTCAATACCTTGCTTAACATCATCTATGCTTAAATTAATACAATATCTTTCTCCTGTCAGATGCCAAGTATTCGGCATTCTACTGATTCTTGCTGTATCTCCAATAATATGCCTATCTACATTTATATTCAAAATTTTCATTAAGTATTCCTGACAATTCTTTAAAAGATTTCTATTTTTTACTTCTTTACAGAAAATATAAAAGTGAAATCCTTTCTTGCCTGAAAACATCATGCAAAATTTATACTTTCTTTTTTGGCAGTAGGCAATAAGTTTTTTCAAATCTTCAAATGGCTTTTCTAAAGTATCACCATCTAAATCAAAAAATACCTTGTCAATAATTGCATTTTCAAAATTGGAAGCAATACCACCATTATATTCTGACTTATCACAACAATTATATAAGGAGAAATAGATATTTTTCTTCCCGTTATAAGCATTAACCAGTTTAATAAACTCTTTAGCAGTTTGGACATATTGTCTTTTAGGAAAGGCAATCTCTCTTGGAAATTTTTTTAGTAAAGTGTTCATCATTTTCTTACATAAAATCTAATATACTTTTTGATTTCTCATTCCAACCTAATGCCTCAAAGATTGTATCAACTTTATTATCTACAATTCGTTGAATCATTTTATCATAATCAACTACATAACCATCCCAAAGTTTATCTTTGAAGGCAATAACATTATCATTACATTTGGCTTTTTCTTTCTTTATAAATATATATCTTGCCTTATCACCTGAGGTGAAGTTAGCATTATGATACCTATTAGCATTACTTACCGCTCTGATATGAATAGGAACATTCTTATAATCATAAAAATTTTTGCTTATACTTAAAGGCAAGGCAATTTGTTCTGGAGAGAATTCCTCTCTTATCCTTCTTTTAAATTCATTCACAAATGCTATAACTTGAGATTTAGGGGCTTTTTCTAAAATTAGATTAAACAAATCTCTTTGGAATATTCTTCCTACTTCCGGCATATCACTTCTTTTACTTTCAAAACCCATTACAAGTAGTTTATCAACTTCTTCATTATCTTTCATAATTAGTTTTCCTACATATCGTTTTTTAACTCCAGTAAAGAATATAGAGCGGAATACCTTTTCAAATTGGATTTGTAAGATATGATTATCAACATTGAATTGTTTAAGAAATTCTGACCAATGATTATTTATCTTTGTTTTTAATTCTTTCATTCCTTCAATCCCCCTATCATCCATTTTTACAAAGATTGAATCGGTATCTCCATATAGAACTTCATATCCTTCTTGTTCTGCAATTTTGATTGCTTCTTTAATAATCCTTCTACCTATATAGGTGACTGTTTCAAAACACTCTTTCTTAAATAACCTAAATGTAACTAATCCAAGAGTTCCATATAGACTGTTAGCAATAACCTTGATTGCTGTCTGTTGAGAATCATAAGAATTGTATTCTATAGAATTACGGGGTTGCGAATCTCTTAATTTCTTATACCTATCCCTTTCTTCTATTAGTTTGATAATGATAGTCGGTAGTAATCCCTGAGGACTTTTTTTGTAATAGAATTTGTTATCCACATTTATACATCCTTCTATTGCATTACAAAGATAAGTTTCATAACTGATATTGAAAGAATAAATGATTGACGGGTATAGACTTTTCATATCAAATACTGCTACATTATCAATAATTCCTTTTTTAGGTTGAAGAATTAATGCTCCTTCTACATATTCTTTTTTATTATGAGATTTAGATGGAACAACAAACTTATCTTTACAGAAACAAAGGATAAGAGAGTCATTTACCTTGCTATTTTGAAATACATCTTCAAATAAACATTTTGCATACCTTCTTATAGAATCAAAATATTCTACAAGTTTAAGTTTTTCATCCAATAGTTTAAGGAGTTCTACATCTCGTATGTTATACTTTATGAATTGTTCAAAATCTTTCTCATATAGTTTCTTATCAAATGCTTCTTTCCCACCTTCTATTCCTAATTCATATCTGCTAATATAATCTAAACTATACCTTTCCCTTTCTCCTTGACTCAACTTCTTATACATTTTCATCTCATCTAACAATACTCTTCCAAATACTTTGTTAGTATAGTCCCTATCATTATCTTTCTTTGAGAATGGATGAACTCCACATCTTGCAAGTTTACTACTATCCAACTTCAAAGTATTCAATCTATTTATAAGATAAGGAATATCAAAAGCATCCGAGTTCCATCCAATAATAATATCCGGGTCTGTAGATTGAATAAAGGAAAGAAATTCATTGAGCATATCAACTTCATTATCAAACCAATAGTAACTTATACCATTACTTTTCTTTACTGCTTTACTGTTAGGGGAGATAGCAAAATTGACATATTTACCTAAAAAGGTATCATAGCACACAATAGATATAATTCTATTCTGAGGGTTCTGATTGTCTGGCAGTCCATCAGTAGTTTCAACCTCTATATCAAAATAACACTTCCTTAACTCTTCTGCAGGAATCTCTTTATTAAAGTATGTATCAATAAGGTATCTATTTCTATAAACAATATCTGCTTCATAATGAATGTATTTCTTTCTGACAATAGGAATTTCCGAAGGTTCATTTACAAAAATTTTTTTACATTTCTTGCCTTCTATTGTTATATATTCTCCATTTTCATCCTCGGCATAGAAATAAGGTTTGAAATTGACTTCTTTGATATAGGGCTTTTTTCCTTTACGACCAAATACATAAATTTTACTCTTTATATTATCTACAGTTATCATTGTTAAAAGGAAAAAATATTTTTCTGTTTTAAGTTATATCTCACATAACATAATTCTGTAAGTTGTGATTTGACACTTTCAAGTCCTTTATCTCTAACACTTCTTATAATTTGGCAGGCTCTATATAATTTTTTATGTGGTGGTAAATATATTTTAAAAAAATAGTTTTCATCCTCGGTAATCATGTTTGCGTAATCAGTGAAATCAATAATTTTTTGGATGTTATGTATTTCTATTTTATTAAAGAATTGCTCCTCACCTACCTCTAAATTCATATTCCTACACGCCCGACAATTACAATACCATTTCTTGCCCCTAAAAGGTTCTATTTTTTGATTATTACCAAAGTTAAGTCTCCTTGAAAGGAACATTGGGTCAAATACTACACCATACCTTGAAGAATTACCATAGGAGGAACTGTCAATCGTGACTGGTTGATTAATAACTTTTTGTAGATAAGCACAGATGGTGATTGCTTCTGTCCCACTTACCTGTAATATATGAAGAGGTTTGTGAATTCCTTTTGTCAACAACAGAGCAGCAAACATAGCAATCTTGTTTGCATCATTAGAAGGTTTAGGGGAAAGAGCCCAACCGTAGAATTCCTTTCCTTCTTTTTCTAAGGAATGAAGTTTATCAAACCATCTTTCAATCTGCTCATAGGTTTCTCCTTGGATAACTCCATAAAGATTGAAGTCATCATCTTTCTTTTCTAATGCTAACTTTGCATTCTCATAGGTTGCATCTAAACATTTATCAAAATATTCCTTGTTGGGGCTGTCAAAATGGGCACCCTCGGAATCCCCTTGAATATGGTATGGTGGAACATCAAGTATTAATCCATACTTTGATGTTTTCATTTGCCATCTTAAGACTTTCAATGGATCAATATATTTTTCTTGGGTAACAATTTGGAACCCTCCACTATCAAGGAGTATGAATACATCCTCGCCTATATCAAAAAATTCTCTAAAGTTTTCATACTCCATACCATAGAAAGCACATACCAGCATGTAAGGATAGTGTATTGTTCTTTTCCAGAATTTAGTTTCTTCTAATCCTTTCTTCTTAAAGACAGCCAACTTTGGTGGTGATACCGCTGGTAGATAGTAGAGTTTATTTTCCATTTATTTACCTCTATACTTTATAGGGTCTTGAAACCCGGCCTTCTCAAAAGCTTCCAACCTTTCTTGGCATGCACCACAAACTCCACAAGCAACTTCTTCCCCTGCATAACAAGTATGGGTAAGTGAGTAATCAACCCCTAATTCTAATCCTCGTTTTACTATATCTCCTTTATCAATATTAGAGTAAGGAGCTAATAGTTGAATAGGTTGCCAATCAGCCAGTGCTATTGCTTCTGAAAGTGCTTTAATAAATTCAGGGCGACAATCTGGATAGATAGTATGGTCACCAGAATGCGCGCCATAGAATAGTTTCCTGGCACCAATTCCAATTGCATAAGCAGTTGCTAAACTCAACATTACCATATTGCGGTTTGGCACAACAGTCTGTTTCATATTTTCATCTGTATAGTATCCTTCCGGAACTTTCCAGTCATCCCTTGTTAAGGCAGAAGGCGCCAAATCATTTAGTATAGACAAATCCACAATCTTGTGTTCTAAATGTAATTTTTGGCATGTCGCTTTTGCACATTCTAACTCTCTTTTATGTTTTTGATTATAGTTAAAACTTATCGGGAAAACTTCAAATCCCTGGTATACTATATCATATAGTAATGTCGTTGAATCCAAACCACCAGAAAGAATTATAACTGTCCTTTCTTTATTCATCTTCCTTTACCTCCTCTATGGTTGTATAGATTCCACCTCTCGGAGCAACAGTTAATTTCATACTTAGACTTTTAGGTTGAACTTGTTTCTTAAACTCTGTAAAAATTTTAGCATACAGGTGCTCATGACTAATTGGTAGGTCTCTGAATGCTACAAGATATTGTTTAAGGGTCTTAAGTTCTGGAATTACTTTATCCGGAATAAAAGTAATACTTAATCTATAGTTATCTGGAAGTCCAGTCACTGGACAGACTGCTTCTAATTCCGGGCAGTAGTAAGTTACTTGCTCATCCATCTGACCTATAAAAGGTATCAAAGTCAGAGGAGGCATCTTTGTTGTAAATGCTTTTCTTATTCTGTCTTCTAATTCCTTGCCCTTCATATCTTCCATCTTATTTTTAAAAACCCAATTATTCTCCTTTGACATTTTGTTCCTCCTTACAGATTATTTTTTCATAAATCTTTATCCAAGCCTTCTGCCCTTTGGATAAATTCTCCTTTGTTTTCAATACTTCCAGTTTCTGTTTTGCACTTTCAACACTTATCTTTCTTTGAAGGGGTTTCTTTTCCTTGGTAACTCCTTCCTTCACATCACTATTTTCTGCCACCATCTTTTTCACCTCGGGTTTCTTATAATGAATACATCCTAAACAATCCGGGCATGTTTCCCCCGGATTAAGATTTTCACATTCCGGGTATATTCCTATACAATCCGGATATTTTGTTCCTCGATGCTCTTCTAAAAAACGTCTCACTGCTTGGTCATGCAACATACCGATTTTCTTTCGTGCTCTTTGTAATCTGCCTTTTTTTCCCATCTAATCCACCTCTTAAATTTTTAATTGTATAAGTTATATAACATATATAAATATTATTGTTATTGTTTATATATATTTGAATATATTGTTTTGATTAACCTTTTTTCTAACCCAACCTAAAAATTTAGGTGAAGGACCCAACTCTGCCAATATCTCGGGCGAAAATTTGAAGTCACCAACTGTAATGACCATTCTTGCTGAAGTAGGATAAACATAATAGTAAACAAGCTCGCACCTTTTACTTCTTTTCTCACATTCTCCTTTTATATACTTTTCAAACAAAACCTCTTGCGGGAATCTATAAAAGTTTGCGTAACCCTTATATTTTTCAATATTACCATATCTTTTTAGATTTAATCTTCTATACAAACTCATAACCTCGCCTGAGGTAACTAGAAGGATACCATTATCTAATAAATCTAATGCTAAAGGTATTTGTTTATAACAATTTGCATAAGGGTCAAGGTCTATAAGTCGGATATCAGGGGATTTAGTAATAGTTTTTAGTATACTAATATTGTTACCTTTAAGACAAGTAACATTAGTATAATTCTTAAAATTTTTGGCTAAACAACTAAATACTTCCTTATCTCTTTCAATAGCAATTACTTTACACCTACTTGCCCATATGAAGGTTGAAAGACCATATCCTGCAAATGCATCAATTACAATATCTTGAGGTTGGAGAACTTTAGATATGATTTGATTGACCCTTCTCTTCTCTTCTATTGCTTCATCTGTTCCGGGGAGTTGATTATTACTAATAACCTCGAACTCCCGACCAAGATATCTAATTTTCATTTTTCTTACATTTTCCATATACCTAAATATTTTGGAATTGTTACTCATCTTTTCTTACCAAGGCAAGAAATTCATCTCTTGCACTTTTATTTTTAAATACTCCTCTAATTGATGAAGTTACTGTTTTACTATCTTGTTGTCTGACGCCTCTACTGCACATACAGAAGTGAGTTCCTTCACAGATAACCATCACTCCTTTACATTTTAGAATCCTATACATGGCGTCTGCAATTTGGTCCGTCAATCTTTCTTGATTTTGTAATCTTCTTGCATAAATTTCAGCAAGTTTAGGAATTTTATCAAGACCTGTGATATGCTTATTAGGAATATACCCTATATGTAATTTTAGTATCATAGGTGTGATATGATGCTCGCAATGTGAATAACAGATGATATCTTTTACTAATACAATTCCACTATATTTCTCTTTACTAAAAGTTCTATCTAATATATCTCTTGGGTCTTTTCCATAACCGCCAAACCATTCCTCGCATGCTTTAGCATAGCGATAAGGGGTTCGTTGAAGCCCTTCTCTTGATGGATTTTCGCCTATCTCTTCAAGGATAGTTTGAATGGCTTTCCATATTTTCTTATTATTTCTCAGTCCTTTCTGTCTTATTTCTTCCATTTCCATATTTAGTCCCTCCGTTAGTTTCTATACACTTTGACATAGTATTTTCCTCTTTGTTTCGTTCTTCTATTTCTTGAAGCGCCCGTTTCCGGTCTTCACTATACTCTTCTGGTGTTAGGCGTTTCACTTGCATATTAGTTCACCTCCATTTTGAGTAAGCGGCTAACATTTTTAAACCTTACTATAAACCAGTATAATAGTTAAATCCTTCTTTTCTTCATACCCCAAACTTTGATATGTTGCCTTAAACAATACCTAATATTATTTTTTACACAGTATTTCCAAACATCTTGTTCTATTTTCTTATCTTTCTTTGCATCACCTGTTGTTAAAGGCATAAGCATTGTTGCGTAAGGAATTAGTTCCTTGTTTAATTTTAAATCTGTAACTACCTTGATATCAATATTTGGAGTATATGAAGCAAGTTTGCTTACTTTCTGTGTTGTTTCTAAATCTTTTGGACTTACACAGATATAATCAAATATCGGAATAGGATTAATAAGTAAATCTCCATTTGTTTCTAAATGATGTTTGTAATGTATAGTCATACTACAGATATATTTTATATCATCAAGTTGAAGTAAAGGTTCCCCTCCTGTCCAAACAACTGTGTTTAGTTTACTACCTTGTATTCTTTCAGCTACTTTATCTACACTCATCTCTTTACCTTCCCAATGATAAGGAGTATCACAGAAGGAGCAGCGTCTGGTGCATTCACTCAATCTAATAAACAGAGCAGGTGTCCCTGCATATTTTCCTTCCCCTTGAATACTTGAAAAAATTTCACAGACCTTCATTATCCACCTCTGTAGATAACACAACTTGTAGGAGTTTCCCAAAGTTTTACTTCAACTAATCTAACATTCTTTGCCAATAACTTACCTATTGTTTTAAAAATGTCTACAACCATAATTTCTGCTGTTGGGTTAGGATATCTATCATTAAGATATGAATGGTCCAGCTTTGATATAACACTCTCATTGACCAATTTCTTTAGCTCCCCAAAATCAATAACCATTCCATTCTCCTTCACTAACCCTTCAATTACAACTTCCATCTTATAAGTATGCCCGTGAAGATTTGCACAAGGTCCTTTATAGTTCGGAAGTTTATGTGCTGCATCAAATTCAAATATTTTGCTCAAAGTTACTTTTTTCATTTTTTACCTCCTATCTCAGTTTTATAATTTTCCCAAGGAAAGATAATCCAATCGGTTTTGTGTTCTTTTTTCAAAACATAGAAATCAGGGACTGTTACTGTCCAATTACTTGTGTAGAGGCAGGCTATCTTTCTATTCTTATAACTTTGTAGAGTATATCCTCTATCACTGATATCATCTACTACAAGAGTGTTTTTAGTAGGATGGAGTAATAAAGGTAATCCTAAAGTATGACTTAAAGCAACTGCAATAGGTAATCCTCCTCTTGGTATACCATAGATACCATCAAATTTAAGTTTAGATTTTTTAATCTTATCTGTCAAAACTTTTATAGCATTTCCTACATCTTCCCAAGTCAGAAGAATTGGTGTCAATCTAACCATTTTCTTATATCTACCTCTTTTTCTTTCTTTGATTTATTCTTTTCATAACACCTTAAACCACAACCTCTAATAATACTTTCTTTGTTTTTTAATTTTCTTCTGCAATACATACAACTTACCACCATTTTGAAATAGCCTTCTGTTTCTCAACTTTAACCTTTATTTTCTCCTTCTTTATTCCTAACACTTCTAATTCATCATTTTCCAATCCACCGTATCTGACCACCCAATTAATAACTTCTTGAAGATTTTCAACAATGAATGGAAGATTTACTTTGAACTCTCTATCTCCCCAACCAAAGTATCTTTTGATATAGGGTTTTATAACCTTTATTCTTTCATCTTCTTCAATTCTTGCTTTAGGATATTTTAAAAATGAGGGTAAGGGTTTAAGACCATAATACAATAAACTTTTACTCATATCTTGAGGCACCGAGAATAGATACTGATTTACTAACTCACAATGAAATAAGTTATTGACATCTGCACTTATCCATCGTAGTAAAGGATAAAGCATACTATTACTAACATCTTCCAATCTTCCTTCCTGTAGTGCTTTAAGTTGGTCTAACATTCAAAACCCTCATAATCCTTATAAACATTGCTTCCAATGTAATTGATTTATTTGCAGAGCGTGACAATTTATCTTGGCAATCATCCATATACAATATACAATCCTTTTTTTGCTCAGGAGGAATACTTCTATCTTCCAGTATCAAGTCATGCAACTTTACTATTGTTTCTTCCTCATTCAAATTATTATCAAGATATATTTGCCTTGCCATTATAAATTTAGAGTTCTTGAGTGCCAACAAAATCTGGCTTACTATAGAAGAATTTTCTTTTCTGACTATTTCAACATTTAGATTACTTTTATATTTTTGAATCAATTGAATCATACTCCTTATATCAGGATAGTTTAATTCAATAACTTCCTTAAGAGTATTTTCATCAACTACTATACCTTCTGCTATACAAATATCTTTTAGTCTATGAAGTATATCTTCTTTCTTGATATTTGTAAAATCAACTTTAATACATCTGCTTTGAAGAGGTTCAATAATTTTGTTCTTGTAGTTAGCAGTTAGTATAAACCTACAATTGCTTGAATAAGTTTCCATCATATTTCTTAAAGTAGTTTGTGCTTCAATAGTCAGATAATCTGCTTCATCAAGCAAAACAAGTTTTATCTTATTGTTATTACTTTTTGTCATAGCAAAATTTTTAACTTTCTCCCTTATAGTGTCAATACCTCTTTCATCTGAAGCATTCAAAACTAATGAATCCCTTTCTAATCCTAATTCTTTTATGATAACCTTTCCTAAAGTCGTCTTACCAACTCCTGGTTTACCTAATAGTAATAAGTTGGGAAGTTCCTCCTTGATTATTTGAATCAAGGTAGGACTTAACCCAACTATTTCTTCAAACTTCTGCGGCCTATACTTTTCTACTAAAATCATATCTTTCATTTTCTTATTCTATCTTACTCCAATATCTTAGGAGCCATAGCCAACTTAATAATCCAACTATCATTACTTTCTTTTACTAAAATTGGTGCATCCTCTTTCATTAAGGATATCTCCGCATCATTTTCAATAACTTCTAAGATATTAGATAAGTATTCTGCATTGTATACTGCCTTACAATCCCTATAATCAACTTTATTTTTAACTGTCAACCTATCCCGAGATTTTTCATCAAATGCTTTCACATTCATAATACCATTCTCAATTACTATTTCAAAGGTATCATTTTTCATGATAGAACCTGCTTTGATTATCCTTCTTATAACATCTTTATTCAAAACAAATCCGCCAGTAAATTTAGTATTCAATTTTGCGATGTCATCATCAGATATGATGTTCTCAATATATTCCTTACTTGCCAATGCAATATCAAAAGAAAAATTCCCATCAGTAATGAATAAGTTATTCTCTATAACTTCTATAACTATTTCTCCTTCCAGCACTTTCAAATAATTTATTAATTCTGCTGAATTCTTTATACATAGTTGCAATTTTTCTTGGTAATCTTTGAAATTGCTTCTCTTTAGTATAGAGGAAGTTATCATAATGTTCTCCATACTTCTAATGTTACAAACAACTCCATCAGACCTAAAATCCAAAAACATAGTAGGAATCTTTCCACCCACACTTGCTTTTTCAATAAATTTCCTTAATGTTTCTGCTTGAATTTTCATTGTATATCCACCTCCAATTCATCACCATACCCTGCCAATTGTTGCTCTGTTCCTTTAAGTTTCAGAGTAACTTCAACTTCATCTTCTTCTTTAAACATATATGTCTTTGTGGTAGTTCTTTTAATCTCACCATTTACAGGTTTTTCTATAACATTCTTTTCTTTCAATTTCAACTCCATTTTAATTACCTCCTTCAATTGCCTTGAATATTTCTTTAGTATTCCAAGTGTGCTTTTTTTCTGCTCTTCTTACTTCACAGAAATCAAATTGTGCACCTTCTTCATTTACATTCCATTTGCATTTATCAATAGTTGCTGTAAATAAAACTCCTGTTGGTAATTCCTTTCTAACACATCTAATCTTTTGATGCATCATAGCATTAGTTTTCATAATAACACTTGCAGGTTTTTTGCCATCAACTGTTTCCATAAAAAAGTTCCTATGAGCAATAAAAAACTTCGCTATAGGAATATTTTTAATCTGTTCTAAGGTGTCCAAAAATCTCTTATTCCTCATAAGCCAATATCTTGTTTGGACTCCCCCATCAACATCTAAATGCTTGTCTAAACGCATTTGTTGCTCTGCATAACTTAAAGCAGTTGATAACCCATCAAAAACTATTGCCTTAATTTTATGTTTAGCATAGTTGTTTCTAACATACCTTATAATTGCTCTAATTCTTGCAAAAGTTTTATGATAGTCAATTTCTGTTCCTTCTTCTGTTTCCATAGTAACTAAAGGGTCTATAACTATAAGATTTTCACCCTTGTTTTTGTGATATGTAGTTTTTAGTGGCATACCGCCTCCATCTAAATCTATCGCCACTAACTTATACCCTTGCTTTGCATCCTCTTCTGTCAAGTAATCAAAGACAATCCCTGTCTTGCCTGTGCCATCATCTCCATAAACAAGACAACAGATTTTTGATGATGGTTTGCCTCCTGCACTTATCCAACTTTCAACTTCTTCATCGCTGTAAAGTATTTCTTTAGGTTTTTCTTCCTTCTTTGTCAAAAACTCTACCACCTTATCTTTTAAATCCTTCTTTTCGTCCAGCCCCCATTCATCTTCCATTTTGATTGCCTCCATATATCATACTTACCATTCTTCCTCTGGTTTTAATTCTTCTTTCTCAGCAACTTTCTTAAGCACAGGTTCTACATAAGCAAGTTTCTCCTTCCTGAATTTTTTTGGTGCCCATGCACCATAAAGCACCATAACAACTTCGCCTGTAGTTTTATTCACTCTTGGTTGTCCTATTGCTATAACATCCTGTGCTATGTCCTGAAAGTTAAAAGGAAAATCAGGGTTGCCATAACACACCACTACCTCATCACTATCTTTCTTGTTAAGTCCTAATACAGTGTTTTTCACAACCAACTTTTTAGTTATATCATCCACCTTTGTTCTACTATCATCGTCTATCATTTGGAAAACATCGCCTTTTATAATAGCCATCCTATCAAAATTATCAGCATTTTTTTCTGCATACTCTTTTAAGTTTGATATACTCATAAGATTTTCTTTGAAGTTCTGCATCAAAAGCATCTCAACTTCTTCATCACTTAATTCCTTAACTACTTCAAAATCAGTGCTCATAACTACATTAAGCAGATATTTATTTTCATCACTTTTCTTTGATTTGGTTGCTCTGAATTTTAGCACACTAAATAAGGGAGGTTTTTTGGAAATATATTTGCCTCTTGCCACTAAAGAACCTACCTTATAATTTATGTCTTTCTCTCCTTTAAACACTCCTATATAGGTTCTTTGTGTTGCTGCTTCTACATCAATAACTGCCCCTTTATCAAAACCTGTTTGCTTTATTGGCTGCCCATCCATATTAACCAAACCATCTTCTATTGCTTTCTGCGGATTTTCTTGGTATGCCTTGATTGCTGCTCTATATTGTGCTCTTGCTCCAAAATCACTTTCATTAACTCCTATGATTACACCATTAAATAATTCACTTGGATTTTTGTCAATCTGAATATAGTAAGATGTTATCCTTCTTTTAACTCTATCTATAAGGTCTTGTCCAGTGCATCCCTTCTCAATAAAATCCTTCTCAAATTTTTCCCACAATTTCTCAACTTCTACCCTGTCACTTTGTTTTTCAGTAACTCTATACTCAATAAATTCTTCCTTTGACATTTCACTAATTTTCTTCATTTTGCTCATCCTCCTCCTTAAATTCTCCATTTATCTTCTTTAATAGAATAACCAATTCTGGTTCTTCTATAACATCAACTTCAAATGCAAAATCTTTCTCTAACTTATACTTATCTACAATAGGTTTAGGTATAGAAATATACAATACCCCACTAATAGATTTCAATTTCCTTTTTGGCTTTATATCAACCACTTTTATCACCTATTACATTTTTCATAATATAGTCCCCTTCTACTCTTAATAATGAATTACTTCCTGTGCTAAAAATATCTATAAGGTAGTAGGCATAACTTTTACTATATCTAATCTGCTCCACAATTAATTTTACAAATTCCTCTTTGGTATATTTAGGTTTCTGTCTGAACCAATCATTTACAAATTTATTGAATAATGCTCTTCTTTTCTTTAATAGAATATTTTCGTCTATACTTTGCTCTATCCATAAACATAATTGTTGATATGTTCTTTTCATTAAATCACATGCATTCTGCATATCTGTTAAGGAAATTTTGTTATCTTTTCGTAATAAAGCATTCTGCATAGCAAGCACTAAAATCTTATCAACAAACCTTGCTATAAACGCTTCTGCTATTCTTTGGTGTTCTATTCTTGTGATAGTGTTATAAAGAGCATTTTCCATATCTATAACCACCTTGCTTAAAAATTGATATGCACCTTCCTCATCTTCAAATCTAAAGTTAGGATTTTGTTCTGCAAAAAATTTGAGTTCAAAAAGTTCTTTACATAACTTTCTCCGAACTTTATCACGGTCTGCATCACTAACTTCTTGCATAACCTTATTATAAATATTTTTCAAATTCATACCTTGTCTTGTTTTTGCATCAATATTTCTAAAACACGATATTGTTCTTTGCAATAAGCCCGAAGTTGCTATTGTTTCCTGAACTTCTGGTATGGGTCTTGTTGAGGAGAATAATACAAAATTAGGGTATGTTATAGTTTCCTTGCCATTCCAGGATGCTAACTTCTTATACATAGGTTGGTCTTCTAATGCCTTCAATAATATTTCTGCCTTTGTTTGTTTCTGTCCTCTTTTTTCTACAAAAATATATGAACATTCTTCTACTATAAGAGCATCAGCATCTTCAAATAGTCCTTTTACTGGTTGATTTAAATCATATCCTTTCTTGGTAAAAGCAAATCCATTATAAAAACTTTCAGCAGTTTCTGAGCCATCTAAAAATCTAACCTTATAGTTATAATGAAAACTCTTGTTAAAGACATCTATAATTCTGCCTAATTCTCTGAATGCTTCACCTTTGCCACTCCCACTATCCTGACTCCAAGTGAAGTGTAATTTTGTTAAAATTTTTTTATTGTTAATAGTTATAGGTATATGTTTGAGGAAAATTGAAAAGAAAGAATGAAATATGAGTTCAAGTGGCAACTCATTCAAAAATGAGAAGTTTGTAAGGTGTGATATGAAGTCAAACTTTAAACTTTCCTTTTTTTCTTCAACTGCCTGCTTGGCAATTTCCTTTATTTCTTCTTCTTTGAAGTATTCTTTATCATAGTCTGCTTTTATTTGGTCATAATCAATTTGGAATAGTTCCTCTTCTTGCTGTGCCTGTTGCTGTGCTATTTCTTTACACTCATCATAGAAGATTTTCCAATTCTTCTCTCTCTCTTCTGGTGTCCAATTAGGGTCTTCTGCATCTTCCCATATAGAAATTCTTTGATTTATTATAGATTGTATCTGATTATCACTAACCTCTTTTTTATCATTCGTCATAATCAAAAAATAATTTTAAGATTATTTAAATATTTTTTTATATTTTAAAATAATAATTTTAAACATATAAACTATATCATACATGATAGAATATATATTTTACAGAATAGATTATTATTTTGGTATTTAGTTTAAGTTTATATATAAAAATAAAAACTAAATATTATTATAATAATAAAAAGCATCAAGAAAACATTATTATTTCCGCATTTAGTTTAAGTTTATATATAAAAATAAAAATTAAATATAAGAATAATAATAATCAATCATTATTATTTTGGTATTTAGTTTAGTTTTATATATAAAAATAAAAATTAAATATTATTATAATAATAATTTTTGCTACTTTCATTATTATAATAATATTTAGTTTTTAGTCTCATATATAGAGTTAAACTAAATATGGAAATAATAATGAGTGATTATTATTATTTTCTTATCTGGTTTTTAATTTCATATATAGAGTTAAACTAAATACCAAAATAATAATCTATGCCCTAAATTATATATTTGAACATATATATTCCTATTATTATGTTGGAAAATATATGACAAAATATATATTGCACAGAATAATAAAAATTATAAATAACCATAGTTTTATTATAAAAATTATTTTAAAGTAAAGAGGTTCAGAAGTGAGAAAAGAAGTCAAAATAAAAGGGGCGGAGAATAAAAAATTAAAATTCTCAGAGTGGCTCTATATAGTGGCTTGGTTTATAATATTTTGGGTGTTACTTTTTGATATACTAAATCGGCTCGGTAAATTTGATTGGATTTTGATGATTGAAATATTCGCATTAATAATAATTATTAGCATAACAATAGCATCAATTATAATGGCAAATATTCAAAAAAGAGGGAATAAAAATGAAGATTAACAAAGAAGAAACAAAGAGGGAAATAATTGAAGGCAAAGACGGGCTGACAATTGTAGAGAAAGAAGAAAGAGTTGTGACAATTTCTATGGAAGAGTTGGTTGCCTTAAAAGCAAATTGGGAGAATAAGATTGCACAAATTAACATAAACAACTCAGAAGAAGTTCTCACAAATTTAAGGGAAGAAAAGGATTTACTATTAGATATTATTAACTGCCTCCGACCTATTGCAGAAAAGGCAGAAAAGGCAAAAGATGTTCCATCTAATATTGAAACTATTTATAAAACTTTAAGAGATTTATTTACTGCTTTTCAGTTTAGGATTGACCAAATTCAGAAACTTTTATCACAAGAATATATAGATGAGCAGAATAGGATAAAGAAAGAGTTAGAGAATGGTATTAAAGATATTAAACCTTATGCTGATAAAGCAATTTTGAATAAGAAGATTACAGAAAAAGTTGAGGAGAGGAAAGGGAGGTGAGTTTTGCCATCTGTCATTTGGCATTTTATAAATAATTAAAAAAAGAAGGTGAGTAAGATGAAAGAAAAAACAATAGGATTTCTTGCAGGGGTTTTAGTAACCTGTTTAGTTCTTTTAGTTTTTCTTGTAATGATTGGCTTGTATGAGACAGGCAAATCCAGAGGAGTAACAAGAATAGTTTATACAACTATGAATCTGACTCCAAATTGTAATACAACAAATACATCAATTATAAATAGCCCGAACTTTAATGTGAGTTTTGATAAAAAAGGTGATTGTGTTTTGGTGAGCAAACCTAATGATACAAAAGCAATTATGGAATGCACTTTAATAGGATGATGACTTATGAGGCGAGAAGAAATTTATGAGTGGAGTAAATGGAAAGAAGTTAAGGTTCATAGACCTGCTTGTAAATTCTGTCATTACTTTGAACCATCATTAAGTGACCCAGAAGGTGGTTATTGTTTTGTAAGAAAGAAGTTGTTGGTAGATGGTGATGTTGATTATAAAAAGTTTAATGATAAGTGTTCCTATTTTGAAGAAAGACAAGGAGGTGGATTTTTATACTCTATTGGTGAAAATATGAAAGAAGAAGAGGAGGAAATAAAATTATAGAATGATGGATGGGTTGATTAAAGATGTCAAACCGAAAAGAAATAAGAAAATATAGTAGTTGTATGCTTTGTCCTGAAACAAGGTATATTCAAAAACACCATTTAAATGGAAAAAAGGCAGATAACGGAACACAGAGGCGGACTATACCTCTGTGTCCAATCTGCCATATTGCAATTACAAGAGGTGATTTAAAGTTTGATAATCTGGATGAGTTATGGAATGCTTATAAGGTTTGGGCAAAGAAAGGGTTTGCTGTGAATGAAAAACCTTTTGGAAATATTTGGGAGGATACTAATAAGGTTATTAAGGCAAAAGTAAAATGAGGAGGAATAGAAAATGAGAACAATAAGCACAACAGTTGATATCAAGAAGGAAGGGAATAAGTTTTTGGTTAGTCAGACCAATATTGATGAATTTGAGAGAGCAGAGATGGAAAAGAATGTTTTGGCAAAACTTGAAAATGATAAGAAAAGGTTGGAAATGGAATTACTGACAGATGATAAATGGAAAGCCCAAGTTGGTGAATTAGATAGTTTTAAAAAGTTTGTGTTGGAAAGATTAAATGTTCGTCTATTCTCTGATGAGGAGATTAGTTTGAAGAAGGAACAGATTAAGCTGATTGATGATTTAATAGCAAAAGTAAAAGATGCTCTAAAATGATGGCGGTTGGAAAGGAATTAGGAGGATTAGTAAGCATCGGTTGGATTAGGATGCTTAGTAATATTTACTTGCTGAAAGATGAAGTTCCTTGCATTACTATCAGTTTGGTAAGTAAAAAGGCAAATGTTAACTATCCTTGGGCTTGTCATATGGTTTATGCTTTAGAGAAAAGGGGCATAATTAAGACCAAAAAAACTGACAGAAGAACTTTGTTGTATCTTACACCTTTTGGCGAAGAAGTATGTAGGGCAGCAAACCTTCTGGAAGGGGTTGCAAATGGATGGTATGAGCAAGGAGATAAGAAAGGTAGTGAAGATGTTACATAATGGCAAATGTGCCTTCTGCGATGAGCACAAGCATCTTCATATACATCATCTTGATAAAAATAGAGCCAATAATGATATTTCCAACCTTATACCTGTCTGTGCTATTCATCACGCTATGTTACATCCTAATAAGGCATTAAAGATTTTAATGTGGGATATGGAGAGGTTTAATAGAAAATGAAAGAACTTGTAATAGAACTAATAATAAAAAAATATATAAAACATATATTTTTAGAAGATGGTATTTAAAAAAGGCGAAGTAACAAATCCGCAGGGAAATCCAAATATTGGAGAATTATCTAAGATATTTGCTACTGGACCAAGAACTCCAAAAGGAAAATTTAAAGCAAGTATGTCGGTGCTAAAACACGGGCTTTACTCAAAAATCCTTGATGAAATACAGAAATGCAATAACTGTCCTCTAAAAGCAGTAACTTTACCAAATGGTGTAGAGATTAAGAAATGTCAATTTTATGAAAGAGATAAGGAAAATTGTCCAGTTGGCAAAGAAGAATTTATTGCGACTGTGAAGTTTTATGATATGATTGAGAAAAAAGGAGAAACAGAAGCGATGAAGTATATTGCAAGTCAGCAGTATGCATCGGCAGTTTTGGCAGCACAGGCGGAAATAGCCACAAAGCGTCATCCTGGATTTTATACAAGTGATTTTTTAAAAAATGCAGTTGATACACTTGATAGAGTGCAGAAAGCCAAGCAGGGTGATAGACATGTCAATATTAATGTAGATGTGACACAACAATTTTTAAGAGATGTATTTAGAATGCCAGATGACGATTTTCCAGAAGAAAAGGAGGAAGAGAAAGATGAAGAAGAAAAAGAATAACTGGAGCATTAGAGAATTTTTAATTATTGGTTGTTTTGCTATTGCCTTAATATTTGGCACTTTGTATGTGTCTGATAAATTGCAGAAGCCAAAGGAAGTAATTAGAGAAGTTGTGAATAACACTGTGCAGGTGGTTTATGTTAATATAACTCAACCAGCACAGGTAGTAGAAACACCGCAGCAGAATATTACAGTGGCTTACATGACGCAGATATCGGCACAGAAGCTGAATAGTAAAGACCATCCTTGCGTCAGTTGTGGTGAATGGCAAGGAATCAAGATGGTTATGATACAGGAACATTGTTATGAGGATGTTGTTGTGATGCAAGACAGAGCAGATAGCAATGCATTACTTGTGTTAAAAACTAAATGGTATAAGCAATGCAAAGCAGGCAATAAACAGGCATGCTGGTATTATGACCACTGCTTATGGTGTGGAGGAATGTATAAAGACGGAACAGGGCAGGTGTGGTGTGCTGATTATAATCCGACACCAGACTAAAATCATAGTGCATTTAGCACAAAAAATTGAACAAGGAGGTAGAGAAAGTGGTAAGGAAAAGTAAAAAGGCAAAAAATATAAACCACGCAATAGCCGATGAACTTCCATCGACAGTGGAATATCAGGGCAAGAAGTGGTTGGTAAAAGACAGAGTGATAACTGGTGAGATGGTGGCCAAGCGTAAATCTGCTGAGGGCAATCCAGAAGCAGTATTTAAGGCATTTGACCACATCACACCAAAAGAGTTTAACAACTTAAAGACAACTTTGGAGAAAGAGTATGATGAGGCAGAGTTGAGATGGGCTTGGGATATCACCACTCTGTTTAGAGAAACAATAAATCAGGATGGTATATCCAAGAATGTTGAGACAATAAGAGTTCAGAGACAATATAAAGACGGAAGTTGGAATGTTGTGAATCCCATAGACATTCAGAAACAACTTGAACAGGAAGCAGATAAAGAAGTGTCTGATGAATTAGGAGGAACACTTTGGCAAAGAATCTGCAGAATACCTTGGTGGGCAAAAGTTATAGCAATAGGTGCTTTGACTCTGATTATAGTAGAGTTATATAGGTTGATGAGGTGATTATTATGACAAATGGTAACCCAATGAACTTTGTGACTGCTCTGCTGGTAGGTTTATTTATAGTAGTGGTAGTCCTTGGAGTGCTGATTTATGTATTCAAGCCAAGTGTTGTGAATGCGCAAACTTATACAACAGTAGAAGAAGGCGATACTTACTACAACTACACAACGATTGAATCAGCAACCACAAGTGAGCAAGCATGTGATAGTGATGGCAACTGCCAATCTGTAAATAACTACTATGTAGGAACAGGCAAACCAGGAACAAGAATTAGTCCTTGTGACTTTTACGACAATATAGACAAGGATGGTAATTGCAAGGTAAAAGTGATTAAACCTTAACCTTGCTATTTTTTTTATTTTTTTATTATTGTAAAAAAAGAGGAAGAAAATGAACATCAAACATAAAAATCATTCATACTACAAAGCTGCTGTAGATAGCAACAATAATTTCGCAGGATTTGTAAAGATGAATATACTTCATAAGCAAGATGATAAAGACATTGAGAAGAAATTGGATAGTCGGATTAGAGAATTAAAATACCATCCTTATGGCAGAATTGCTAAAATGATGACAGGTGAGGATGAAAATGTATAGGAATCAATTTTATATAACACCTCATATAATTATTTAGTTTAAATTTATATAAATATGATATATAAATTTAATTAAAATAATATAGGAGGTAGTGCAGATTAATAACAGCCATTACAGAAGATGCATCTAAAATATAGGAGGGAAAAATGGTAGAGCAAAAGCCAATAATTTATAAGAAAAAAGGGGCAGGTGTTGTTTGTGAAGGTGAGAAAGCAGATGATAAAAATGTTAGAACTCCAAATACAGCAATCGCAGTAGGACAATTAGAGTTAGCTCCTATTGAGGATAGAAGCAACAAAGGATTAGCAGCCAGCACGGATATTAGCGGCTGGTGTGTTGATAAAAAGCCAATAGATGAACCTACTGAACCTCTTGGGATGGAGCATAACAAACTTGCCGAAGAAAACAGCACAGAAAACAAGGAGGGAAAAAATGAACAATAGTGGTAATATGAACTTGGAAGATTACAAGTATTTGATTGCACTCAAGAAGAATGACCCAGAAAGGTATCAAGAGTTGCTGAAAGACATCTCTGATGTCTCTGGAGATATAGTTGAGGCAACAATTAAGATGATGAAAAGGAGAGCAAAGGAGATTGAAGAGGCGGTAAAAGAGGAATGACGCTAAACAAAAACATACAATTATTTGAAGAGAAGTATAACTATAAATTAAATGATAGACAATTAAAGTTCTTGCTCTTTCTTCATAAAGTTTTTAATGTTAAAACTGTGTCTGGTAAAACTATGCGTTATACTCCTGCACCTTTTCAAATCAACTTTCATAAGGATTTCTTTTTGGCTAATCCAAGTGCTCCTAACAGGATTTACAATAAAGCAAGGGGCATAGGATTTTCTATGATGATTATGATGGAGTTATTGGTAGTGGCTAAAAAGTATAATGATATGATTTTGCCTGTTGTGTCATACCGAGCAGAAGCAGCAAAGGACTTAATTGCTTGGGGCTATTGGCTTGCAAAAAATGCTGCCATAGATTTTGGTGTGGTAAGTGATAATGCTTATAGTTTAAAGTTAGATACAAATTGTGAAATTAGGGCTATTCCAGGAGGCAATCCTGATGCTTTAAGAGGTATCAGAACGAAGTGTATAGTGTTTGATGAGTTTGCTCACTGTGATAGGCAAAAAGAATTACTACTTGCTGGTGATAGGTGTTTATCAGAAGGCGGGCAAAGAACAATAGGCAGTAGTCCTAATGGAAAGAGCAACTTATTCTGGGAATTATGGAATAGGGCTTTAAACAGAGAAATATTGGACTTGCCTTATAAAACTACTGTGTTTGATGAAGAAAAATTTAATCCAAAAGTTAGCATCTACGAGCAGATTAAGAATGGCTTAACACCCGCAGTGCCTTGGATTAATTTGCAGAAGTTAGAAGAGGCAAGAAGACAAGATTTTATAGGATTTATGCAAGAGAATATGGCAGATCCACAGGACGAATCAGCAAGTTTCTTATCTTGGGATTTAATTGATAGATGTGCCAAACCAGATCTCAAGATGGTGAATTTGGATTATATAACTCCCAATCCTCTCTATATGGGAGTAGATGTTGCAAGAAATAAAGACCTTACTGTGATAACTATTATGGAAAAAACAGAAGTAGGGTATATCATGCGTTATTTGGAAACATTCACTAATGTGGATATACCTAATCAGATTGATAATATTATTGCCATATCAGAAAGAATGAGAATTACAGGAATTAGGATAGACCAGACAGGTATGGGCTTGGGCTTATTTGAAGGATGCAAAAGAATTTTAGGACATAAGGTTAAGGGCTATCAATTCACAAAACTTGAGAAGGAGAGATTGGCTGTTAATCTAAGAACAAAAATGCAGGATGGTAGGGTTTTCATTTTTGATGACCCTTATTTGAAAAAAGATTTGAATATGGTAAGGTATGATGGGCTAAAATCTGAACACACGAATATTGGGCATGCAGACAGATTTTGGAGTTTGGCTTTAGCAGTAGACGATATATTTGATACTCAGATACCTGCTGCCTTTGCCAAGTATAGTCCAAGAAGTAGTTTAGATGCTGAACAAAGATTTAGGCAACTGCCTACAACTATGGGTGGTGTTGCAGAGCATAGAAAGTATCAAGATATTCCGAGAGAGCAAAATGACACAATTATTTTATAAAGAACCAAAAGTTTATATATTAGAACATTTATATAATTTTGAAAATTTAAGAGAGGCAAGTATGAAGGAAGTATATAATTCTCAGGAGGTGTTATAATGGCAGATGATAATGCGAAGATTACTGTGTGTGATATCTGCGGTAAACCAGGAAAGATGGTAATGGTGCTTGAGGGCGACAGAAAGGTATGCGAGAAGTGTGCTCCCAGAGTTCAAAAAGCAAGGGAGTATGCAGAGCGAAAAGCAGCCGAAGCAGCACGGCAAGCCAGAATGATTCAGGAAGGATTGTGCAATTTTTGTGCTAAAACTTCTTTCTGTGAAATGGTTGCAAAATTTGGAGAATGTAAACCAGGTGATAGATGCACTGATTTTGTCAATAAAGAAGGAATGAAAAGAAAGGATATTGAACAGCTGAAAAAATATCACGGCAAAGTTCCTATTGCAAGTGAAAGTCCTAAACCTAAAAATATACAAGCACAGCCACCAAAAGAGGAAGACATCTATAGTTGGATACTTAAGCAGGACTTAAATGAAGAAGAGCAGAAAAAAGTTGCAAAGATGATTGACGAGATTGATGACGAGAGGGTTTTGAAAAAAGAAATTACTAAAATGCTTTTAGGAAGGAAAAATGAATAAAAAATTAAGAATGAAAACACAAGGAGATTTAAGCATAGTAGAACTTATAACTAAATTTGCTAACTTCATAATATTACTTCAGTTTGTTCCGAGAAGAAAGATGAGGAAATTTAAAAATATAATCATGAAGATGAATAAACTAATTGAGAAAACAATTCTGAATGAAGCATACAAAAGAAAGATTATCACAGCAAAGGAATATAGCAAAAAATTTCAAGGCAGGTATATAGAAGATGATATTGATAGTTTTCCTGTGCTTATGGGATTTGTGCTTAAAGGAGCAAGTCAGTTTGTGACTCATAACAAGAGGATGCTTAATGAAAGACAGATGTTGGAAAAGAGATTTGGATTAAAAATTTTAGATGCTAAAAAGTATATCCCTGAGTATGAGGAAGAATTACAGGAAAGACCAAGTTATATAAATTGAGGAGGTAAATGAATATGAGTTTGGCAAAACTTTTATATGGCAAGAGAATTTTGAAAGATTTGGCTGAAATTTTAGGCATACAAGATTTTGAGGATTGGTATTTCGAGCGATTAAGAAATTTTGGAATTGCTTACTGGAGCATTTATGAAAGGGATGCAGATAGAGTAAGGGATGCTTTGGTGTATGCCAATAATGAAGCAAATCTATATCTTCAGCAGTGTTTAACATACAAAGAAGAAGCAGAAGTAAATGATGATTATCAGTTAGGAGGAAATGAAAATGATTGCAAAACTAAAAACTCAGTGCCCAAAATGCACAAGTGAAATATTCATAGAAGAAAAAGATAAACCTATAAACACAAGCGTAAATGGAAAAACTCACTATATCACCTATAAGTGCCCAGTGTGCGGAAGTAATATAACATTATCATTTATATAAAAATGGTAGTGACTGTGCGTATATCAAAAGCAGAATTAATAAAACTTGTAGAGAAATACTTTCAGTCACCTATTGACGAATTGGTTATTGTTGAAACTAACAACCCAAAATATCCGCAGGGATTCAGCATTAGTAAGGGGAAAATGCTACCAGGTGATGTTGTAGTAAGGAGGCAAGTATGACAAAAAAATATAAAACTTCACATCCCAGAAAGTCACATAACACGACAAACAAGGAAAAAAGAATTAAAGAATTAGAGCAAGAAAAATCGCGACTTGAGGAACAGATTAACAATATTATGAGAGAAAAATCTATACATTGGTTCCCTCATAAACTCAGCAGAATAAAGATAGGAGCATTATCTGACACACATATCGGAAGCATTTATGATAATTTGCCATTTCTCAACTTTGCCTATGAGGTATTTGATAAAGAAGGATGTGATATTATACTACATGCTGGAGATGTTGTAGATGGGCAGGGCAATTACAAAGGACAAGAGTATGAGCAGTATGCAATAGGTTTTGACTCTCAATTGGAAGTAGTGGTAAAAGAATATCCTATGATAGATAAGCCAACCTACTTTATAGAAGGCAACCACTCATTCAGAAAAATGAGTGGAGCAATTATAGGCAAAACAATCAGTCAGGCAAGAAAAGATTTAAAATTTCTTGGAGTTGAGGATGCTGATATTATGATTAATCATAATAAAAAAAGTATTAAAGTAAAACTCATACATCCAAGCGGGGGGACTGCCTATGCCTTATCATATCATAGTCAGAAGTTTATTGAAGCACTTGAAGGAGGAACAAAGCCAAATTTACTTTTAATAGGGCATTACCATAGAGCAGAGATATTGCCAGGATACAGAGATATTTACGCAGTGCAGTGTGGTTCAATACAGACACAAACTCCATATCACAGAAGCAAAAGAATAGCACCTATGGTTGGTTTCTGGATACTTAATGTAGATATAGATAATTGGGGTGTTAATAATATAGAAAGCAGATTTTTTAAGTGGTATGAGAGAGGACGCAGCGTAAATGTGGAGTTGAAAAGAATAGGAGGGTGAGAATGAGTAGCATAAATGAAGTTAATGTGAGAAGACGTGAAATTAAGACACAGATAAGACAGCTGAAGAATGAATTAAAAATTTTAGATAAGGAAAAAATTGATTTGTTGGCACAGGAAAAAGCCAATAGAAAAGTAAAAGCAGAAGCAACGGAGGATGGTATTGCACCATTATAGAAAATGTTCAGAAAGAAAAAAGAAGAGCGGAAAAAGGAATATGGTAGAGCAAGAGAGCAAGAAGCATTTGATACCAGCATAGAAGAAACTGTTAAAGGACTTGCAAATCAGGTAAATATTTTATGCAACCAGATGGTAAGACAACGGAGTCGTATGAGTGATGCCGATATAGCAAGGATTTTAGTTGAGGAACAGTGTTTTTATAATATCATAACCTGTCCATTTCCTCAAACAATCATGGATCTAAGTGCTCCAGATGAAGAAAGGCAGATAATAATGGGGCTTGTGGATGATAACAATAAACAAATCTATCTCTGGGATGGGATGAATCTTGAGGAGAAGCGACTGACAATAATTCATGAAGCATTACATACACATGCATACTTGAATTGTCTTAACTGGAGTGAGCGGGAGGTTGATAGAAGAAGCAGAGAAATATTCAGACAACTATATGGGTTTAGAGCAAGAGTATAGGAGGTGTGTATGTCAAAGATAAATGTCTATATTGCAGGACCATATTCAGGCAAGAACAGACAGGAAGTAAGTGATAATATCAGAGTTGCTAAAAAATTGGGGCAGCAATTAATGCTTATGGATTATAATGTTTATATTCCGCACTGCCATACAGCACACTGGGAAGAAGAGACAACTATTGCTTATGATGACTTTTTGAAATTGCATCTGACTTTTCTTAAGGACTGGGCTGATATACTTTATTTTATTAAACCAAGTTCAGGAGCCAATTTGGAAAGGAAAGTTGCAGAAATTTTGGGAATACCAGTGGTTACTAACATAATAGATTTAGAGGAGGTAAAGACAAAAATGTTAAGTTATAACAGGCGTTTTGTAAATTCGGCAAAAAGGCGCGAAGGGGTGGATGAAGAAAGCATCGAAAATATTTACAGAAAAGGTAAGAAAATATTGGAGGAGGAAGAAAGATGAGTAAAGGAAATTTTAGTAATCCACCAGTAAAGGCTGGTGAAGAAATAGAGGTTGAAATAATTTCTAAAGGAAGCAAAGGAGATGGAGTTGCAAAGTATCAGGGATTTATAATTTTTATTCCTGATGCGAATGTTGGGGAGAAGCATAAGGTTAGAGTAACGAGAGTTTTAGCAAATATGGGTTTTGCTGAAATAATTAAAGAGGAGGTAGATAAAAATGGATAAATGGAATGTAAAAGTAGTTAGAATAAATTTTGGTATAAGTGGAGACATCGACAAGCAGATAGAAACAAAGTTAAGACCTGCACTTGCTGGTGTGAAGGGAGAAATCCATAGTGTGATTTACACAAATCCTACAGATATTCAGAAAGCCATAATTTTTATAATCTTTAAAGGCGAGTATGAGGAGACAGCAACCAATTCCAGTGTTGTGGAGAAAGGTGGAGTAAAGGCAGAAATTATTAAGGGGTGAGAAAGATGTTAGCAGGCGATGAAGACAAACAATTAGTTTTTACTTTGTCTTTTATCAATAAAGACACAGGACGGGGATTAAACGAAGATATCATATGTCCTAAAGGTATGAACAGACCAAAAGATTTAGCAAGGTTTTTGTTAGATGAGGCAACAAAGCGAATTAAGAAACTGATTACTCCTAATAATACAGAAACTTTACTTATTAAATAAAAGCAAAGGAGATAAAAGTTCCTTTGTTGTTTTTGTTTTTTTAAAAAAAAAATTAACTTTATATATATGAAGTTAAATATAAATAACTATGAAATGGTGGAATAACTTTAAATCACAAGTTAAGAAAAAACTTCAGGAAGATACAACACAGAGATATCTTTTAACTTCAAGAATGATTATAGTGCACTGCCCTATTGTCTTTTTAGCATTATTTTTCTTTTTGAATCTTCTCAAAGACATTATAATAAGTTCATGGTGGATAACTATACTAAACTTGTTAGGGGCAGGATGTTTATACTATTTATTTATTGATTTAAGTGAGTATATTGCAAAATTAGGGAAAGGGAGGGAGTAAAATGCCAATTAAGAAACAATCAAAGAAAATTAAATTGAAAGAGCCAGTTGTTGTCAAGGATAGTTTGGGCGATAAGGGGGCAAAAAAGTTGAAGGAAACAGTCAAGGCAAAAGCAGCAAAAGACGAGAATGTCTGCCCTTATTGCAATTATCCAGATCCGGAAATTAAGAACGGGAACTACACTTGCTGTGGTAGTCCTTTTATAAGTTGAGGTAAACTATGGAAAAGAAAAACAAAATTATAGCGGGAATAATTGCCTTGCTGGCGATTATCGCAGGATTTTTTGCAGTTACTGTTCCTGATTGGAATGGCAAGAATGAAACAGCAGGTTCAAATAATACAGTAGGTTCAATTTCTGTAAGTGAAGAGCCAATACCTTTGATATTGATTAACTATAACCAAAAAGGCGGATCGCCTGATAGTTTTGGAAGGATACAGAATTTTGCCAACCCAGCAAATAAGGCACTAATAACTCAAGGTGTAAAAGGTGAGGATTGGGAAATATATACTACAGAGATAAACTACTCAGGAGAGATTAAGAATGTGACTGTGTTAGGAATTCTTAGAGATTTGACTACAACAATGCAAGTGCCTCAGTATTTTCCTAAAAGGTTAGATATTGCATTATACTATGGGATATATGC
>Ga0272448_1001137_pt1 | contig 37297 bp, 31 predicted proteins | sample YNPCB0191_FD_202220 | JGI IMG/M metagenome (GOLD analysis project Ga0272448, IMG submission 202220) | Hot spring sediment microbial communities from Yellowstone National Park, WY, United States - YNP-CB-019-1 | ecosystem: Environmental > Aquatic > Thermal springs > Hot (42-90C) > Sediment...
TGAGCAGTGCGGTCGGGAGTTTTGAGATGGAATGTGCAATACCGAAAAGCATACTCCAGGACATGGGGAACAGAAGCGTCATCCGATTCGCCACAAAGAACTGGCTGAACGCAGGGGACTGGAGTGACAGTGCAATTTATATAGACCTCAAGGAGCGTGCACTCACATATTCATTCACAAAAACTGCACAGGAGGCAACAGTAGCACCTGGTGGTGTGATACATTATGTAATCACCCTTACCGTATATCAAGGAACACAGTATGTGTTCATTTCAGATACAATTCCAGATGGGACTACATACTTGAGTTCCACACCACCGAGTGGAAATTCGGGCAATACATATTACTGGAACGAGTCTAACCTCCCAGCATGGAGCAACAAGACAATCTATCTGAATGTTACCGTGAATTCTGATGTGCCCAATGGCACTTTCATAAACAACACTGCAAATGTTGTTATGAAGCAGGGTAACACCCCATATACCGACAGTGCCTCAGCCAGCACCACGGTGGTCGACGAGCTTGGAAATCCCATGCAGATTGTGCCAGTGCTCATTGCTATATTTTGTGTAGCATCTCGGAATTATTTCTCGCTCTTCCCCAAACGAGCAAGAAATAAAAAGTATAAGTTGTAAAATGAGATATATATGGTCTGTCTCTATATCGCCTTCAACTTCTTTCCGATTTTCTCGTATGCAGCGAGAACCTCGTTCAGGTCATCTTTGGTGTGTCCAGCATTCATGATGTTTCTTATCCTTGCCTTGTCCTTTGCCACCATTGGATACACAATTGGCAGTGCGAACACACCCTCTTCAAACAGCATATCGCTGAATTGCTTTGCCACATCACTTCTTCCCAGAATCACTGGTATAATCGGGGTCTCACTATTTCCCGTGTCAAATCCCATGCTCTGCAATTCCTTCCGCACATACCTTGTGTTTTCCCAGAGCTTCTGCACATGCTGTGGTTCCTTCTCAAGCACATCAATTGCTGCAATGCACGAAGCAACGGTGGCAGGTGGTGCACTTCCTGAAAGAAGCCAGGTTCTCGATTTATTGTATGCGAAGTTAATCAGGTCCTGGGAGCCCGCAATCATGCCCCCAACAACACCCAGTGCCTTCGAGAATGTGCCCATCTCCACATGAATCTTATCCTCAATTCCGAAGTGCGACCCAATGCCCCTGCCTCCCTCGCCCAGCACACCCTCTCCATGTGCATCGTCGAAGTAGGTCATTGCACCGAACTCCTCAGCAAGATTGCATATCTCCTTTGCCTTTGCAATATCCCCATCCATGCTGAACACTGCATCTGTCACGATGAGTATGCGTCTCGCTCCTTCCCTGTCTGCCTGCTTGAGTGCATTCTCCAGTCCTGCCATGTCATTGTGCGGGTATATGTATCTCTTTGCCTTGGTCAATCTCACGCCATCGATGATGCTTCCGTGGTTCAGTTCATCTGTGAGAATTGCATCGCCCTCGCCGGCGAGTTGTGGTATCAGCCCTGCATTTGCAGCAAATCCTGTCTGATAGTAGAGTGCTGCCTCTCGATGCTTGAACTTTGCAATTCTTTTCTCCAGTTCGATATGCAAATCCATCGTACCTGCAATCGCTCGCACGCTTCCAGAGCCAGCGCCATGCGTGTCAAGTGCCTTCTTTGCCGCCTCTATCAGTTTCGGGTGGTTGCTCAGGTTCAGATAGTTATTACTGCAAAACATTATTACCTTCTTTCCATCCACTGTCAATCTCGGCGTTGATGGTCCCTGCACCACTCGTATTTTCCAGTCCAGTGCCTTCGCTACAAGGTCCTCATACTCTTTTCTCAAAAATTCTGTTGGATTTCTTTTCATTTTTTCACCTCACCTTTCCATGTACATCACAACCTTACCAGATTCTCCGGAGCGCATTTTCTCCATTGCCTCGAAGAACTGCTCGAATTTATACCTGTGGGTTATGATTTTTGAAATCTTTTCCCTGAACTCGGGGATTCTATACAATCCCGCCATTCTGTACCATGTGTCGTACATCAATCTCCCGTTTATTCCCTGGATTGTAGCATACTTGAATACCACACTTTTTGAGAGGTCGATTGTGAGTGGCTTGGAATACACGCCAAGTAATGAAATCTTGCCACCAGGTCTGAGAATCGAAAGTCCGAGTTGCACCGCATCCGGTGTGCCTGCGGTTTCAAGCACAACATCCACGCCCTTGCCATCTGTCTCCTTCTTCACAATGCCTTCCACATCATCCTCAACAGAACTGAGTGCAAAATGTGCACCTGCATCCTTTGCCAGTTTTATCCTGAATGGATTCTTCCGCCCGATTGCAAAAATCCTGGATGCTCCGCATGTGCGCAGGATTGCCACACACATTGCACCGATTGGTCCGAGTCCAATAACTGCTACATCTCTGCCAACGAAGTCAGTTGAAAAGACCGTGTGCACTGCGTTGCCCAGCGGGTCCTGGACTGAGCAGAGTTCTGGTGGGAGTGATGGGTCGTTATGCCATACATTTGATTCTGGGATTGAAATGTACTCCGCAAATGCCCCGTCTCTATCCACACCAAATATTTTCGTGTTCAGGCATATGTGGGCAAGCCCGTTCCTGCAGTTGTAGCAGTGTCCACATGCGATGTGGCATTCACCTGAAACAAATTCACCCACCTTCACAAATCGCACATTGCTTCCAACCTTCACAACCTCACCCGCAAACTCATGTCCGTAAATCAGCGGGGGCTTTATTCTGTTCTTCGCCCAGTCATCCCAGTTAAATATGTGCACATCTGTACCACAGATGGATGCCACCTTCACCTTTATCAGTACATCGTTCGCTGAAACCCCGGGTTCAGGAACCTCTCTGAATTCCGTGCCATTACTTTCACCCTTTACCTTTACAATTGCTTTCGTAATATCACCTCTGCCAGTTCACACCTGCACCATCTTTATCATGCTGGTATGATACCCTGTGATAACCGGGAAGTATTTCACTACTTTAAGTTTATCCATGATTTCTCGCTCGGGAATATCAAATCTCAGGGCAGGTATTGTGCTCAATTTTGCAGGCGTGGCAATGACCATGATGTTCTCCAGACCAATTCGCTTGAGCACTTCCGGGCTGATTTGCTGGTTTCCCCGCCCGATAACAAAACCCTGGCCTCCAATCGGGCTCAATACAAGCACTGCCCTCTGATATCTGCCCAGAAGCCCAAGGAGTTCTTGCTCTGCCACATCCCTTGCAATCAGTTTCTTTGCATGCACGCAATCGATGCCAAGCAGTGTTTTTTCAATTCCCAGTTTAGATGCCACATGTGCAACCGTTGTGCCAGGACCAAGAATGAAGAGTGCATCTGCCATTTCATCCATTTTTTCAATCACATGCTCTGCAATTCCATCAAGTATCTCAGATTCATCGACCTCAATCATGGTCTTACCGCTCTGCACAAATTCCGGCTCAACAAGTGTTTTGCAAATGCCATACAGTTTTACATTCCAGATGCCCTGTCGATACGCTTCCTCATCCACATCCAGAATATCTCCATTGCCGATACGCACATTTCCATTTATGAAATCAGACAGCACATGGGCTGCACTCTCTGGTGTTGTAGCAAAAACACTGGAGTACATCTTCACGCCTGCGGGAATTCCCAGAATCGGAACGCGGTCTTTCACGACTTCCACAATATCTCTGGCGGTCCCATCACCACCACAGAACACGATAAGTTCACAGTTTTCTTCAAGGAACATCCTTACTGCATTCATGGTGTCGTTTTTTGTGGTATGTGCAGAAACTGGAACATAGGATGTTTTATATGCCACCTCGAATTGGCTGCATATGCTTGCACCCATCGGGTCACCCGCAGTTAAAATGAAGAGCGCATCAATGTGCTCGGTATGGTTTGTAGTAAAGTGCTGTAAGAATTCTCTTGCACGAACTGGCGCAACTGGCTTTGCACCGCGTTCAATTGCTTCCTTTAGCATTCCGTCCGTGCCTTTTAGACCGACGCGGCCACCCATGCCTGCGATCGGGTTGATAAGAAATCCAATTCGATGCATGTTCTCGGGTATGCAATTGCCGAATATATCTTTTGGTGAGACCGTGCTGCAGAAAGTGCACTGCTGTGTTGCACGAGTCCGTAAAAGAATTTATGTGTGCCAATCAACTGGAATGCCTCCGTGGTAATGCTTAATTGCAGGTTAAAAATTCGGAATTAAAGTGTGATAAAGAGGAGAGTATCTCACTTAACCGCAGTTATGCAACACGGCAACATCACCAAAAACTGTATATATTACACTGTAATTACTGTATTGGGTGTAATAATGGGTGATAAATGGGAAGAACTTTTCTCCCACAGGGCACAGCAGATGAAGGCATCAGATATAAGGGAACTTCTAAAGCTTGTTCAGCAACATGACATAATCTCGTTTGCTGGTGGACTTCCAAACCCGCTTGCATTTCCCACCAAAGAAATCACAGAGATCACTCAAGATATTCTTAACAATGATGCTGCAAATGCACTCCAGTATGGCCCAACCGAGGGAATTAAGCCACTCAGACAGAAAATTGCAGAAAGAATGCAGAAAAAAGGAATTGAGTGTGATGAATCACAAGTAATAGTTACAACGGGAAGCCAGCAAATACTTGACCTGGTTTCAAAGGTGTTTCTTAACAGAAAGGATATTGCAATTGCTAGTGCTCCAAGCTATCTTGCTGGTCTAAGTGCATTTATGAGTTATGAAGGCAAGGTGGAACAGACGCCTATGGATAGCCAGGGAGTGCTGACGGATGTGCTAAGAGAACGAATTCATTCAATACACAGACACGGTGGGAATATTAAGTTCATATATGTCCTGCCCACATTTCACAATCCTGCAGGCGTGACCATGCCTGAAAAGCGAAGAAAAGATGTGATTGATATTGCAAAGGACTATGACTTGCTGATTGTAGAGGACGACCCATACAGCGAACTGAGGTACACGGGCACTGAACTGAAACCGATTAAGGCCTTTGATGACGAGGGCAGAGTAATCTACACGAGCACATTCTCAAAAATACTTACACCGGGTCTGAGAGTTGGCTGGAGTGTAGCAGACCCTGAAATAACACGAAAAATCGTGATTGCAAAGCAGGCTACAGACCTCTGTACAAGCACATTTAACCAGTACATCGCATACGAGTATATGGCACGGGGATATATAGATAAGCACATTCCAAAGATAAAAGAACTGTACGGTAGAAAGATGCGTATCATGCTTGATGCAATGAAAAAATACTTTCCAAAGAGCGTTAAGTGGACAGAGCCCGAAGGTGGAATGTTCATCTGGGCAAGCTTACCAAATGCAGGTAAAATTGATACTCGTGAAATGCTCAAGGAGGCACTGGTTGAGAAAGTCGCATATGTGCCCGGAACTGGATTCTATGTTGATGGCAGTGGAAAGAACTGCATGCGCCTGAATTTCACACATCCTGAGGATAATGATATCGTTACGGGAGTAAAACGGCTTGCAAAGGTAATTGAGAATGAACTTACGAAGAGCAAAGAATACAAGTTCTTAGATACCGCTCCAATCGGCGTCTAAATAAATCCTTTTTCCCTCATACTTGTATATCCATCTCCCAGCACGATGTGGTCAAGCAGGTTTAGATTTAAAAGTGTACATCCATCTATCATTCTCTTCGTCAATTTAATGTCCTCATCACTGGGTACGGTTTCCCCTGAAGGGTGATTGTGGGCTATGATTATTCCACTTGCTCGCAACAGCAGTGCCTTCGAAAAAATCTCACGGGGATCCACAATGGACATGTTTGCAATTCCCAGTGTTGTGGTCTCTGCTTTAATTATTCTGTTCTTCCCGTTTACATATATTGTGATGAAATTTTCCTTCGTCTCATCAACAATATATCGTCTGGCTACTGCTACAGCATCCTCCACGCCATGTATCTGCTCCTGCACATAACCACGCTCCTGTGATATTCTCTTCGATAGTTCGAACGCAGCACAGAGTATACAGGCGGCGGTATATCCGATTCTGAACCGTGCAGCAATTTCCTGCGGTGAAAGTGTAGTGAGTTCCAGGATGGATGCACTCGCCAGAATTCTCCGTGCTGTATCAAGTGCGCTTTCATGCTTGTTTCCCGTTCTGAGCAGAATTGCAAGTAGTTCCGTGTTACTCAATTTTGAGGCACCGAACATGAGCATTCGTTCTCGAGGTCGCTCTGACGGCGGCATGTCTTTTATTTTAACAGCCCACATGGTTGACACATTGTAAGAGATGCATATAAACAAAATCCCTACATGTAGTCGATACTTATAGAGCAAATTCCCGACTGTTCGTTTATGCGCAAGACATTATGTTTTTACTTTTTATTATGTAGAACTGGCTCCTCCAACCACATCTTTCGGTACCTCATAGAAACATATCTAATATAGATGCCAGTAATCACAGACAAAATGATTACAACACATAAAGGTATCAGCATGGGTAAATAATCGGATATTGAATTGATGATTTTCACACTACCAGTAATGTTATAGGTGGTATATATGCGTGGAACATTTTCAAAAACACTTGTTACAAATGTCTTAATACATATTGTATATGTGCTGTTAGAAATCAGCAGTGTGTCAAGTTTAAATGAGATTGCTTCACTCGTAGATAAATCAAATTTTTTTGCCAGGAGCAGATTATCATCAAGATACACATTCACACCAACACTGAAGAGTGAATATGGCGCATGGTTCACAATCCTTATTGTGAGGTCTAAAACCTCACCCTTGGTCACATTTTGCCAGAGAGGAGCATCGGGCTCAAGCAAAACATTCTGGCAGTGATTTGTTATTGTTAGATAGACCTCCAGCTGGATTGCTACGCAAATTGTGATACTGATATTTTCAATTTCACCATCTGCATTACATAAAAGGACAAAATTATGATAGCCACCAGACCTGGGAATCCAGTGGAATGAAATATTATACTCTGTATTAGCCCTTGTATTTTTTAAAACCTCCATGCCAACCGTTATATTTTTTGAGTTTTCTGTTGTGTTCAATGTGACATTAATCTCAGCATTGGCTGCTGTGCTGAACACGGTGACATAAAAGTTCACGGTCTGGTTAATCTCTGGGAACTCTGGTGCATAAGATACCTTTCCGAGTTCTGCATTTTTGACTCGATACATTAAAACTTTGCCAGGTGTGTTATCTGGCACACCCGTCTCAGTAAACATAAAAAGTTCCTTCAAAGACCCTTCCTTCCTGTAAAAAATTGCGCTATTTGAGAAACCAATATCCGGCGGGAGCTTTTCTGTGGTGAATTTCACAATCTTTTTTTCAGTATCTAATATATACGCATAACCTTCATATCCATTAGATGCGGTGCATGCAATGTCTGCAACGCCATCACCCTCAAAATCCCCAACCGCTACACTAAGTATCTGCATGCTCCCTACAGGTATTATCTGAACTGCGGTGCTTCCTCCGCTTGCATTACCCAGTGAAATTACCCAGATGTTGCCATCACCGCTTCCAACGATAATTTCCGCAATTCCATCGTGATTTATGTCACTAACCTTAAGGGCAGAAAGTATACCTGGTATGAAGGGACTTATATATTTTTGTGTGAACTGACCATAATAATAGTCAAGAACACGAACCGTACTCTCTATACCACGCCAGTCAACAAAAACGATATCCTTCCTTCCATCTCCATCCACATCGCCCACACCCACCTCAAATACCGCATCCTGCACCATCGTGAGACCTTTGGTAAATAAAATTCCTGCATTATAATTGTAAACACCAATACTGGCAGTACCCGTGCCAATCACAATTTCATTTATCCCATCATTGTCCAGGTCTGCAATTTGCAGTCCAAAAATTGCGCCGTTTGTAAAGTGAGATTTATCCCAGTCCAGAAGAATTATGTTTTCCCGTGGGTCTATGATGTAGAGATGTCCGTCATGTGTGGTTGCAAGAACCTCAGGTCTATTATCACCGCTCACATTTCCAATTGCAATTTTTCTCACATTTCCATTTAATTCCGGGGATTGCCATACTCTCGTTCCATTATCCATATCGTATCCGATAACACTATTTGCAGAACCAGCAAGGATCACGGTAGAATTATCATCGAATATATGCCCCGCCGCAATTCCCCAGCAGTACGGTGGAACATCGTCGCTTACCCACGCTGGCGAAATTATCTTCGTAGTTTGAGATTGCCCGCTACCATAAATGTGCGGTACCACGAGACAACAAAGCACCAAGATGAGCTTAATCAGTGCATTGTATTTCATGTTCTTCATGCCATACAGGTTCAGACCGTATATAAAATTTACTTGTACTTTACTGCATTGCCGTGCTATTGCTGCAAAAAGAAAAAGCAAATTGAAGGGCAAATTAATGGCAACGCCACGAATCCAGATAAGGGACATGGAAGAGAACATGGCATGGGATATTTTATATATCTCCTCCTCTATAAGACCAAAACCACGAAGGAAAGGTGAAAAAATGAAACTTCCCAGGGTTATAAAGACCTACTGTCCTTACTGCAAGTCCCACACAGAGCATGATGTGGAAAAGGTAAAGAAAAGAAATAGGAGTGAACTGCGCTGGGGACAGCGAAGATTCAGGAGAGCTACCGCAGGATATGGAGGTTTCCCCAGGCCAAAACCCGAAGGCAGAGAAAAGCCAACCAAGCGTGTGGCACTCCGGTATGTGTGCAAGAAATGCAAGAAGGCGCATCAGAAACCTGGTAAACGCGCAAAGAAGTTTGAGTTGATTGAAAAGGAGAAGTGATGACATGACATCACACAAATTTGTGAAGGTTAAATGCAAGGATTGTAGCAATGTCCAGATTGTATTTACACATGCATCGACACTTGTAAAATGCGAGATATGTGGTTCAACTATTGCGAAACCATCAGGTGGAAAGGCAGAAATTAGAGGAGAAATTGTAGAAAAACTTTCATAACAGGAGAAAGTATGACGGAGAATGGCGAGGAACCATTTCCCGAGGATGGGGAACTCGTAGTTGCCACAGTGATCAAAGTAGAAAACCATGGTGCATATGTGGCACTAGATGAATATGGTGGCATGCAGGGATATATTCCCATCCAGGAAGTTTCAACTGGATGGGTCAAATTCATAAGGGATTTTGTGAGGGAGGAACAGAAAGTTGTTGCCAAAGTAATTCGTGTGGACAGAGAGAAAAAAATGATCGACCTATCGTTAAAGCATGTCACGGAGCACGAAAAAAGGGAAAAGATTAAGCAGTGGAGAAACGAGAAGCGCGGAATGAAAATATTTGAAATTGTGGCAAAGAAACTTAACATGTCATTTGATGAGGCGATGAAGAGTTTCGGGAGGAAGTTGATTGAGAAATATGGGGGAATCTATCCTGCCCTGGAAGAGGCAGTGCGCCGCAAGAAGGCACTGAAAGAGGATGGGTTTGAAGGAGAATGGGTTGATGTATTTGTGAAAGTAGCGCGAGAGAACATTGTTCCGAGTTCAGCTGAGATAAATGGAGTTATAGAACTCTGTCACAACGGAAGTGAGGGGATTGAACATATAAAAAAGGCGCTCAGAGCATTGATAGAAACAGATTCGGATAGCATTGGTGTCCAGTATCTGGGTGCACCGAAATATTTGGTTACGGTAAAGGCAAAGGATTATAAAACTGCTGAAAAAATCATGGAGAAAGGGATAAAACGATGTTTATCTGTAATTGAAGATGTTGGAGGGCATGGCGAATTCAAAAGGGTTGAGGAATAAATGAAGGGACACATAAAAAAGTGTGCAAATTGTGGAATATATACACTTAAAACGGTCTGTCCAGTATGTAATCTCGAAACGATTTCACCACATCCCCATCGATTCTCGCCTGAGGACAGATTTGGAAAGTACCGGCGGGCACTGAAAAAGGACGCTGAGAACGCATAGACAATGTGAGGAACGCTACCTGCACACAATGATTATCTTTGGAGTGTACTTGATGTTCTCCTTATTTTCTACTTTCTGGGGTGTGGGATTATTGGAAACATCTATGTACTTTACTACCGTCATTGTGCGCACCAATTATTAGATATTCAATTAGGGATATTTTAAGTTTTCTCTCATGCTGCTGTGTTGCACGAGTCAATAGAAGAATTCATATGTGCCAGTTAACTGGAATACTTCCGTGGTAATGCTGAATTGCAGGTTAAAAATTCGGAATGATGGTGGGTGAGAGTGCGAAGAGTATCTCACTTAACCGTACTCATTCAACACAGCAAAGTGCACACAAAACTCAAATATGATTTTTCTTCTCACGCTGCAATGGTAAAGATTGATGTAAAGATTGATGAAATAATATATTCGAAGCGCAAGACAATAGGACTGGAAGTCAAACCTGATGGGCGTCTGGTCGTGCATGCCCCGTTTAAAACGAGCAAGAGAAAGATTCTGGAAGTGGTATTGCGGCACCGCAGATGGATTGAGAATGCAAGGAAGAAAATGAAAAAACGAGAGGAAGCGTTAAAAAAAGAGAGCAAAAAAAAGGGCTGTAAGGAGGCATATTTCCTCGGAAAAAAGTACAGGGTACGCATCGTGCTCGGGCAGAAGGAGCATATTCTCATGTCCAGCAGTGAATTCTTGCTTTCTGCGGAGTATGCGGGGCATGAAAAGGAATTGCTGAAGTCATGGTATAAAATCTGGGGATACTTTGTTATATCCGAGCGTGTGAAGATGTACGCAGAGAAAAATGGATTTAAATATGCGAAAATCACAATTACAGAAGCGGTCCGCAGATGGGGTTCGTGTTCAACAAAGGGTAATCTGTGCTTTTCATGGCGTTTAGTGATGTGTCCAATGGAGGTAATTGACTATGTGGTTGTTCATGAACTCGTGCATCTCAAGGTGAAAAATCACTCAAAACAGTTCTGGGCCGAGGTTGAGAAGATATATCCGCAATACAAAAAGCACAGAGAGTGGCTGAGAAAGAACGAGTATAAATTGCATCTTTAGGCACCCTTTTTCAGGTTCGCTTCGCAGAGCCTTTTTCAGGGAAGCCTTTTCAGGAGGCTTCGCCTCCCGAAAAGCCTTCAGGGAAAAATAGCCAGGGGGTTAAGGAGGGGGTGAAACCCCATCTCCCGAAAAACCCTCGGGAAAAACAGGCGATTGCACAGCAATCGCCACGGGGTTAGGGAGGGGCACAGACCGTCCAACAGTTAGGAATTTCGTTCTCTAATAACGAATAATGCTTTATTTAGATGGTCATTTTACTTTACAAATGACGCATTTGTGATTATTATAAAACACAACGACGAATTATCAGACGGTCTGGAGGGGGGCGGAGCCCCATCTCGCCGAAAAGCGTTTACGGAAAACCTTTTCAGGGAAACCTTTTCAGGAGCCTTTTTCAGGAACTTCGTTCCCGAAGTTATGTTTAAATATCTTGTGGAATATCCTTTTTTGTGGGCGTATGGCTTAGTCAGGATATAGCACTGGCCTCCTAAGCCAGCGGTCGAGGGTTCAAATCCCTCTACGCCCGTAAAATACAGTTGCATGGCTATGCAAATAAAATTAATATAGCTCTATAATTTATTTTACATCATGGCATGGTACTACTACACCAATATGGTAGAGGTTCCGTGCTTGCAGAGACTCGTGAATCCAAATCGTATCTGGCTTGCTGCAGAGATTCGTGTCAAAATTCTTAAGGAGGGAATTGAAAAGGCGGGTGGAATGAATCCACTTGCCAGAATTCTAGGGTATCGTTCGAAAGTACACCCGGGCTGGAATGTACAACTTCTACTGCTGGGCGAGCGTCCATTTACCCTTGCACGACTTCAAACCCTCTGCGAATTTACAGGATACCCGCTTGAGGAAGTGCTGAAGCACATGGTAAGAAAGGAGCAGATAACCGCAGTTGCAAACGCACGGGCACTGCGAGATTACGGTTTTGGGTACCTGCTCAGGTAAATCAGTACTTTGTGTACTTGATTTTTTGAGGTACCATGACAACACCTGCGCCCTTTCTCACCTCACCCACAATCTCCCCATCTGTTTCATTAACGATTTCTTTTGCATCCTCTGGGTTTGCAATGATACAGAAACCCATACCCATATTGAATGTCTGATACATCTCCTCAGCAGTAATGTTGCCCAGTTGCTGGATATATCCGAAGATTCGGGGCACTGGCAGTGGTTTATCAATTCGAAACTCCATCTCTGGTTGTAATCTAATGAGATTTCGTAAACCTCCGCCTGTAATGTGCGCAAGTCCATGAATCCTGAATTTTTGAAGTAATGGGAGAATGTCTGGCACATAGATTCTTGTGGGTTCAAGCAATATTTCTCCTATTTTTTTCTCGAAGCCATCAGGGAGAGCGTGGTAATCAATTCCATTCTTTTCAAGCAGTTTTCGTACGAGCGTGTACCCATTTGAGTGCAGTCCAGAACTTGGAAAACCAATAATTTTATCGCCAATCTTTATTTCACTGCCAGTAATAATCTTTGTTTTTTCTACAATTCCCAGTGCAGTACCAGAGAGGTCTAACTCATTTACTACATCCTTCATTATTGCGGTTTCGCCACCAATAATACTCACATTTGCAAGCTCAGCGCCCTTGTTCAAACCGATTGCAACTTGTTTTATAACATTATCATCTATTTCTGGCACCGCAATGTAATCCACAAATGCCACCGGCTCAGCACCGATGCAAAGCACATCGTCAACATTCATTGCAATGCAGTCGATTCCTACTGTGTCCCACTTGTTCATTTCCTTTGCAATCAGGAGTTTTGTACCTACACCATCGGTTGAGAGCACCAGTACATGATTCCCGAATTCAACACCCCCGGCAAAATGGCCCTCAATAGCCAGTGCCCTGAAAGAACCTTTTCTTCTAAAGCTGAGCAAGCGAATTATACTTTCCACAGAAGACCCTTTTTTATCTATATCCACACCTGCATCTGCATAGGTAAAACCACACATACTGCCACCATCAGTGTGCTATATGGGCCCGATGCGATTTGAACGCATGGCCTCCCGGTTATCAGCCGGGCGCTCCAACCAGGCTAAGCTACGGGCCCTTTCGGAATGCAGTAAACTTTTGTGATATATAAGGATAGTGGGCGAGCATTTATTGCGTTCTGAGGGTATTATATGTTTAATAACGGGGTACATGTCTCTCTCAGCTTCGTTCATGTCCCTTCTGCATTTTTTATTCTTCCGAACTCTTTTTCTATTTTTTTTAGAGATTCCTTTGCACCAATTTTTGTAAAGAATTCTTTTGCTTCATCAAGTAGCTTTCTGGCAATGTCGTACCTTTTCCAGTCAATATACACTCCTGCCAATCCTACAAATGCTGCGTATCTGCTATCCAGGATATCGATTTCCATATATATGTCAAGTGCTTTTTTATAGTAGGATTCGGCCTCCTCAAATTTTTTAAATCTGCGCAGTATATCGCCCATAGCCATGTACGCTTCGCCGATGAGGTCCTTACCTCTTGTTTCCTCAGCGACTTTAATTGCTTCATCTGCCTTTTCCATTGCGACCTGGAGATCTCCAATCTCTGCATATACTGTAGCCATATGTGCAAGCACTCCTGCATACAACCGCATCTCCTGTAACTCCTTTGATAGCTTAATCGCATCTTTATAATATTCTAATGCCGTATTATATTCTTCAGTCTCCTGATAAATCTGCCCGATATTTGCTTCTCCGAGCAATATTGAAAGCTTATCTCCAATCCTTTTTGAGATTTCAATGTCATTTCTGAAGAACTCAAGTGCTTGTTCGTTCTCACCCATTAATGAATAAATGCGACCCAGATTGTTATATGTGCGAACCACACCAGATAAATCGCCGACATCTTCAAAAATCTTTTTTGCAAGGCCATAATATTCAATCGCTTTTTGTATTTCGCCCATATCACTTAAAACTAATGCAATGTTGTTGTATGAGCTGGCAATGCCATCTTTCAAATTGTGTTTTTTTCTTATCTCAAGTCCTTTTTCCAGGTACTCTCGCGCCTTTTTCAGGTCACCTATGAACCACAAGCCAGTGCCCAGGCGATGATACGCTTCACCAAGTGCAATCTCGTCACCGGATGCCTCAGCCAGTTCCACGCTTGTGCGGTATTTGTCAACAGCTCTTGCGTAGTCCCCTTTCCTTTCGTATACCCAGCCCATGTTTCTGAGTATCTCGCTCTGCATTGCACGGTCATCTTTGCTTACCATATTAAGTGCATTTTGCAGTGTTTCAAGAGACCTGTCAAAATCTCCTTTTTCCATGTATGGGTAACTCAATTTTACCATGAGATTTACCTTTGTTCTCTGATCAACGGCAATGTTGAGAGCCCGCAAATATGCTGAAATTGCGCTATCAAAGTCACACAGTATTGAGTAGCAATCACCCAGCATCCGATATATTTGGAGCGAATAGTCCTTCTTAAGCGTTTCATCCTTAAGCTCCCCGATTACGCGCTCAGCATCGATTATATTTCTCAGGCAATCCTCACTTGCGTAATTTGACAGTGCATACTCTCCCGCCTTTATTTTGTACTCAATGCCCTTCTGCATCTCGCCACCCAGCAAAAAGTGCCTGCCAAGTTCTGAGAAGTACTTCTTTTCATTGCCATGCAACTTTTCAAGTTCTATGCCTGCCTTCCTGTGCATCAACCTGCGCCTGGGCCCAGATGTCTCAGTGTAGATTACCTCATAAACTGGGTTGTGTACGAACTTATACATCTCCGCATTATCAGATGTTTGCTCAATGTATCCCATGGCAATGAGTTTGTCGAGAAAATCCAGCAGTTGCTCCTCATCCATTTCAACCGTGTTCTTTACCGCTTCATACTCAAACACCCTTCCGAGTATCGCACATGCCCTCAGTACTTTTTTTGTGTCTTCATCAAACCTTGAAATACGCTGCGAGATAATGCTTTTTACCGTGCTGGGGAGTTTAATATCGTCTATGCTTACTTTTAAATTGCGTGTGTTTATGTCAAACAAATCCTGTTCAAGAATTGCCCTGCCCACCTCCTCTACAAATAGCGGGTTGCCTCCAGTTCTCTCATGTATCTCGCTCACCAGTTCTTTTGGTAGCTTCCATGTTCCCAGTATTGCCCCTAGAATAACAGAAACATCATTTACTCTCAGTGGTGCAAGTGCAATACTCATACAATTCCGCTCAATATTTATGTTCTGGATTGTATTAGCAAATGAAGTATTTGCTCCCGCTCTCAAGTATTCCTCTGGATACCCAATGAGTGCGAGAACCTTCATACTAAATATTGCCCTGGATAAATAATGAACAAATGAAAGAGTGCCCGTATCAGCCCACTGCAGGTCATCCAGTACAAAAACTACTGGCGAGGTTTGAGAAATTTCCTGAAGCTTTCTGAGATACGCCTCGAGAACCCTTGTTTTCTCCCTTGAAGCATTTGCACTTGTTTCTATGCCTGGCGTTTCAGTGCCTGCACCAATTAACCCGAGTGGCGTGTATGCCTCCGCCTCACTATTCTTTGCATGCCTTTCAAGTACATCAATTATAGGAAGATACGGCACAGCTTTTTCATCAAGGCATCTTCCAAACAACACTGTAAAACCTTCGTTTTCTCCAATCTTGCATACTTCCTGAATCAATCTTGTCTTTCCAATTCCAACTGGACCAGTAATGAAGTACAATCTCCCATGTCCACCTTTCACAGATTTCATTCCAGAATGCAACTCTTGTAGTTCCTTTTCTCTGCCTACAAACGGGATTTCCATAGTTGCAGGATATATATCATCAAGAAAAACTTTCCTCTGGTTAAAACACTTAAAACCCGTGGAATAGAAAATATGCGGGATTATCAAGAGCATTGCAAACGCTTCTGAATGTAGAGCAACCTTCTGGTATTTGTCTACGACCCTGGTTGATAATACAAACAACATAACAGTATAACAAACTATTTAAACAAAACATGTTATATGCACATTGATGCAAATAAAACCCGGCATGGAGAAAATCTCAAACAGCAAAATGCTCACTGAAATGTTTGGTGCATATTCTAAGTTCACCATCAATGTAAAATTGCTCATTGCGCTTACCTTTGCAGGAGGTATTGGTGGAGGTATGACCTGGTTTATGCTCACACTATACATGCAGAGTGTGGGTTTTTCGTTTGAAAATATCGGCTGGATTGGTGGCATTGGTGGCATTGCCACAACATTGACATACCTGATTACCCCTGCGGTCGCAAATTCATTCGGAAAAAAGAACACATTGTATGCTGGCTATTTCCTCGGAATTTTGAGTGTAGTCATCCTTCTTATAAAGGTTGACCTTGTGCTATATATTATATCCAGTATTGTTGGTGGCATCGGCAGTGCGCTTGTGGGCCCGACTTACATCACGGTGCTCTCAAATATGGCTGATAGAAGGATTGGCATATATGTCTTTAGCTTCCAGTCATTTTCACAGCAGATTGGTATGTCAATTGGAACAATTATGGGGGGTGTGCTCCCCGCAGGGCTTACCCATCTGTCAGGGAATGTAATAATTGCATTCTGGTGGAGTATCGTGCTTGCAGTTCTTATAAACACACTTCAGATTGTATTTCTCTTCTTCACAAATGTGGAGAATGGAATAAAACTGCATGGCTTCTCTCTAAAAATGAAAGACAGGATAAAAATAACTAAATTTGGAATTACAAATATGTTTATCGGGCTTGGAGCGGGATTTGTGATTCCGTGGTTTCCACTGTTCTTCACGAATAAATTCTTTCTTTCACAGTATCCTGATTTTAACACTGCATATGCAAACGCACTACCACTGGTGAGCTTGATAATGACAATATCTTCAATAATCATGTCGTTCTCATTTCTGGTTGCACCCTTCTTTGCAGAGCGCTTTGGACAGGTGAAATTAATTGTGGGCTCACAGTTGTTATCCGTACTCTTTCTATTTCTCATTCCGTTTGCACCTGCGTTTCTATTTGCAGGTACACTCTATATAATACGCACGATTCTGATGATGTTTTCATCACCTATTGCCACTGCCTTTATGATGTCCGCAGTTGATCCAGAAGATAAAACAAACGCAAACTCAATTACCATGTTCGCATGGAACGCTGCCTGGAGTGTAAGTTATTTCAGCAGTGGCTGGATATGGGCAATGTCACCTGACTATCTGCTGCCCTTCGCACTGTGCTCTGTGTTCTACATCACATCATCAGTCCTCTACTTTGTATTTTTCATAAATATCGAGAGGAAGGAAAAAATCGCAGAGAAGACAAAAAGGAAAGAATAACATATATACTTCTATCAAATATAACCGCTCATGCACAGGTACATCTTCGTGCTTGCGGTGTTCATCCTTCTCAATTCAACAGCATACGGCGGACACGCAACCAGCACCACTGCCCTCCCAGTCGGTATATCAAGCAATGCTCCCGCTGGGTTGCACAATCTGACAGAAAAGGATACGATTGAAAGCGAGAAATCACTGCCAGTTTCCAAGCAGATAGACCCGGAATTTCTTGGTCTCTCACTTACAGATGAGCGAAAAAATGTGAAGGTATTTATTGCCACTGAAAATCTACCAGGACTGGCAGAGGAACTGCGCGAAATTGGATTAAATGTATCTTTCGGGCAGGTAACATCGTACAGCAAGTTAATCTTCCCTGTTGTTGAGACCGAGACCTGGAGGATTCCACAGCTTGCCACACTGAAGAATGCGCTCTACATTGGAAAATACCCGGAAACGATAAACCTGGAAAATGAAATTACTGCGGGAAATTCAAACCAGATGCTTGGTGAGAGCACAAATTATACGGGCGATAACACCACCACTGCACTGATAACTTCTGGCATCGAATTTGGACTGCCAGTGCTCAAAGGTAAATATGCAATCTGGGGAAACGATACGCAGTATGCAGGTTTTCCAAGGGTATTTGATTTCTCCGCAATCTATGAATATCTTGAGAGTGGAAAAATTTCAAACAAATCATGGTTTGTTGACACAGGTTACAATACCAGTGCGTATGTGAGAAACAACTCGGTGTATGTGGACTTTGACAACACCACATACAATGTCACGGGAATTCCCACGCTTTCATCGACATTTCATATCGGTTATATGCCAGAAAGCGTATCAGATGCACACCAGGGAAGAAGAATGGCAGTTATCGTTACGGATGCACACAACCTCTGGAAGTACGATGCAGTGTATGTTGACCTCGACAACGACCTCTCGTTTTCAGATGAGGTAGAGCTTAACAACAGCAATCATATTTCTACAAAAGACCTGAACGGTGATGGAAAACCGGATATTTCTTCGGGTTTACTGTACTGGGTTAGCGACGGAAGCAATACTATACCATACTCCAGATTTGTTGCCGAGCGCTTTGGATTTAATAACATTGTACCGGAGTCAGGTGATTTACTTTGCTTCTTTGGGGACTATTATGGCGGATATGGGACGCAGGTGGCAGAGGCACTTGTAAGCTGTGCAAACAGAACCGCAATAATCCCTGTTGCAGTGCACAACGACACAAATATGTTTGAGGTCTGGCAGTTTTGTGCATACGGGGCTGACTATCTGCCCAATTCCGGCGATGAATTTGATGTGTGCATGTCCAGTTTCATGTTTGAAGTGCATACAAACTACTGGAATTATATTGACCGCTATCTCACAAGCTTGCTTGAAAACACACCCACGGTATTTGTATTCCCTGGTGGAAATCGTGCTGGTATAAGTGCGCCAAACTCAATCGATGCAGTATATCCCGCACCCTACACAATCTCTGGCAATGGCACATTTATTGCGAGCAATGGCGAGCAGATGTGCACATTCCTTGCACCCAGCACAGTTTCTGCATATGCCTCATTTGCGCACAAAAACTTTGAATGGAACATGCTGCGCTGCAACTACTCTGGTGCTGCAATCAGTGCGGCGATTACTGCAGGGAGTACTGCAAAGATAATAGAACTACTCAGGGCACAGGGAACTCCTTATAAGGCATCCAGCATACGAAATATGCTCATCAATGCGTGCAATGATACGCTGATCGATGCGGTTGCACAGGGCAGGGGTGTTTTCAGTGAAAAACAGGCAATAGAAATTGCCCTGGGAAGTGCAAACACGGTGCTTGCAACCCCGTTCAAGGTGAGATTTGGCAGTTACAATGGCGTTGATTACCCGAGTTTTGAAAATGTGGTCTATGCGGGCACAACTTCAACAAAGGCAATCAAACTTACAAATTGCGGTGATGATAAGAACATTCAAATAAGTGCCACGATGTTGAGAAAGCAGGCAATCATGAATTTTAGTTTTACTGGTGGTGATGCGAACAGCACATACTTTTTCTCACTCTCTGATTTTATAAACCGCAATTCATCGGTGTGCAGAATAAGCATCAGCAGTAATGATGGTATTGAGAACTGCGGCGCGTATGTGGGTGCCCTTTACGGATGGTTTGACTATAACGAAAACATGATTGAAGACCCTGGTGAAATTGAGAAAATAACTGAGGCGCAAATCGTGAATGGCATGGGCTCATGCATGTTTGCAGTCGCAAACTGGTCAAATCTTTCTGCACTGTACATGAAATTTATACCTGTGCAGGGCATTGCAAATCTCACATTCCACGGAGACATTGAGTACTTTTCATATGCACCAGCAGCGTATATTGAGAATGTGTCTGTGTTCATTCCAGGCAATTTCTCCCTTGATGTGGATTTGAATTTAACGGTACCTGCGGATGCACTACCGGGAATGTACGAGGGAAAAATTCTTTTGAGTTATGGCAGTACAACGAAATCAGTACCATTCACGCTGAATGTGATTGCTGAGACGGAAAGGACCTATAATATGTCGGAAAGAAACACATACTACTTCGACTATGTTCTCACTGCGGAACCTGGAAGCTCTTCATCACGCTGGCTATTCATCAACCTGCCAGATGGCACCACAGAGGGCTGGACGCATGAAGTAATCCGCATCAAAACCTCCGCACCCGTTGTGGTAGAACACTACCAGCCATACAATGATGCATTCTCAATTCTCAGCAGACCCGTATTTGGTCCATGTACACTTATTTCATCACAGCGTATTGATGCACATGAAGATACAGGAACGCTGAGCAACGATACAATATTCGTAATCCTGAAGGACGGTTTAAATGCCATCAGATTCACAAGCAAGTTTTTCAAAGATACCTCAAGTGCATCCGTGCTGTCTATCGAGATTTTCAAAATGCAGATAACGGGTGAGACGGACTATGAAGGAATCTGGTGGCGGGATAAGTACGAGATTATGTGCATGGCATCAGACACCGTGAACTTTACATTGAATGCATATGGCACTACACCTGGCAATGTGCAGGAAATCCTGAACCAGTGCCTCACTGAAATTCCGATGACTGTTGAGGAGAATGGCACTTTTGTATGTCGCATTGAAGGGAGTGCGTGGGCAACGCTGTATCTTGAATCCACGGGAAACATTTCGAGTTTGTATGCTTATTCAATTGATGGAAAAATATTTGTGCCTTCTATGCGCCCTGGCAACTACAGGATGCAGGTGTTTGCTACCGAAACCACAAATGTCACATGGGCACTTATAACAGGTCAGAATGTATCCGCAAATCTTGTGCCAGACGGTGAAATTCCACCATATTCTGATTTTTATATCGGTGCAGAGATGCCGCCACCAGAAAAGCCGGGAACATATTTTGCAGTTGTGTGCTTATCAGATGGTACCGTCACAACACCCTGTGAAATCCTGCTTTCCCAGAAGATTCTCGACCTCCCGCCTGAAATCACAGAACTCTCACCAGAAAATAATTCGGTTGTAAATAATGCAAGAATTTACGGAAAGTACGCAGACCAGGAGGGCACACTAAAAAGCAATATTTCCATGGTGCTCCTGTACCTCAACAATGTGAATTACTCCGCACTCTGTTTGTGGAACAACACGCAATTCACACTGCCTCTTGTCCTGGACGAGGGATATTATGTCCTTGTGGTTGAAGTTTATGATGCAAATAACATGTATACCAGAGCAGAGGTGTGTTTCACGGTAGACAGAACCGTGCCATATCTCCTCGTTGAGACGCCTGCAAACTATTTCCTCACCAACCAGAATTTTATTATCGTGACCGGGAGATGCGAGCTGGACGCGGTGGTGTTTGTGAATGGATTTCAGGCGGAATCTGACGAACCAGGCACATTCTTTCAGGGCATTAACCTGATGGAGGGATGGAATGTAATTGAAATAAGTGCAAGGGATGCAGCAGGTAATGTGGCAAGAGAAACGCGATTTGTGTGTCTTGATACCTCTCCTCCAGCCCTCTCTGTGCTTTCCCCTGAGAACAACTATGTAACCAGGAGTTCGTATCTAATGGTTTCAGGGGTATCAGAATACGGTGCACAGATTACGGTAAATGGTGTGCCTGCACAGGCAGATATATCTGGAAGATTCGAGGTGGGGATTGAGATTTCTGATGAAGGTGAGAATCTCGTGAATGTGATTGCAAGAGATGCAGCAGGAAATGAGAACACCCAGAATTTTGTGGTTGTTCTGGATAGAACCCCGCCGGAGCTGACACTTGAGGACTGTGCCCCGCTTACAGGGAATCCAGTTTGCACAATATCCGGGACTGTGCGCGATGCAAATCCGGAGGATTTTGTTTATGTGAATTCGATAAAAACCAGTTTAGTAAATCAGTGGTTCTCAGTAAAACTTATGCTTTCTGAGGGTAAAAATATAATTCGGGTTGTGGCTACCGACCGTGCAGGAAATGTGGACATCAAGACCTTACAGATAATTCTGGATACAACGCCACCTTCCCTGAATCTCTCACTGCCTCAAACTGTGACAAGCAGGGAATACCGCATCAATGGCACCACTGAACCAGGGGCGGTTGTTCAGATAAACGATGTTTCCGTGTATGTGCAACCAAACGGTAATTTTTCATATGTGGTGAATCTCTCAAAGGGTGTAAATTTCATCACAGTACAGGCGCGTGATACAATTGGAAATACAAAGGTGGTTACATTTGCAGTGCTGTATGTGGACCCGAATGACCTGAACATCGACGATGTGAAAAGATACAATTCACTGGATAAAAGAATAACTGAACTCATGGACACACTTGTTTATGCAGTCCTTGCACTCCTCATTATACTTGTAGTTGGAATCGCAGGGCTTTACAATTTCCTGGCATGGCAGAGAAGAAAGGAAAGAGAGGAACCAGATTTGAAAAAGGTGTTTGAGGAACCTAAGAAACCTTAATCGTACACCTCAGACCAGCGTCCATCAGAGGGCTTTAACTGAAGTGCATCCTGAAATACATCGAGTTTCTCACCATTCAGAATTATGAGTTTGATGCCTGCCCGTTTTAGAATTTTTGCACCCAGAAGGTCGAATATGTTGTTTGTCCCTGCCTGGAGCTCGCTTTTTGTAAGAATGTTGATCAGGTCATCGTATGTGCAGTGATTTATTTTCTTTGCGTCTGGGTGCGTTTTAGGGTCCGCCTCGTACAGTCCATCCACATTTGTGACATTTATTAGAATTTGTGCACGAAGTTTTTCTGCAAGCATTGCGGATACTGCGTCTGTTGTATGGCCTGGTGTGGTGCCACCCATTACCACAAGACCACGCAAACTGAAAAACTCATATGCCTCTTCGACGCTGCTCGCAATTCTCGGATATGCGGAAGGAAGCGCAAGCATGAGCAGGCGTGCATTTATTCGGGTGACATAAATTCCGAGTTCGTCAAGTGTGGTGTTGTCGCCTCCCAGCTCCCTGCCAATCTGAATGTATTCCCTTGCAACCCTGCCTCCGCCCACGGTCACTGCAATTCTGTTTTCTTTAGCAGCACCATCAATTATCCTCGCAATCTTCATTATGTACTCCGCCCCTTTCAGAAACACCGAGCCACCGATAGAAATTACGATTGTATGCATGTTACGGGAGAAGATGTATGCGTATTTATTATTACTGATGAACCGCTTACTTTGGTGGGCACTGACACATATACTGATTTTTCCGCATTTGCAATACCCACAAACACAAACTATTTCTAATCAGCATGTTTATCACATCATGGAATGCTCAAACTGGTGAATGTAAGCAAGAAATTCGGTAATCGCTGGGCTGTGCGGGACATCTCGTTTGATGTTCAGCCAGGCATGGTATTCGGAATTATAGGTCCAAATGGTGCAGGCAAAACCACAACCATACGCATGATGCTCGGACTTCTCAAACCCACATCTGGACGGATATTGATGAACGACATTGATGTAGCAGATGAAACACAGGCGGGGAATGCAAGGGCGCACATTGGATTTCTGTCCGAGAATCCAGGGCTCTATGAAAATCTGAGTGCCTACAAGAACCTGTTCTATTTTGCTCAACTGTATGGAATTGAAAAAAAGGAAATAGATGAAAGAATCACCGCAATTATGGAACTTCTGGGAATTGGAGAGCGGATGCATCACAGGGTAAAAACATTTTCAAAGGGAATGAAGCAGAAGATTGCAATTGCACGGGCAATAATACACGAGCCAGAATATCTTTTACTTGACGAGCCCACTGCATCGCTTGACCCCAGCTCTGCAAAAACGGTGCGTGAGTTCATTCTTAACCTCAGAAACTCAAAGCGGGGAATTGTGCTTGCAACGCACAACCTGCATGAGGCACAGGAACTCTGCGATAACATCCTTGTCCTCAATACCGTGAATTTAGGTATGGGAAAGCCGGGAGAACTCGTGAGCAAGCTCTTTTCGCAGTGCACCGCGGTGAGCGTGGGGCATGTTTCCAGGGATGCAATTGAGAAAATCAAGGCAGGATTTGGCGATAAATTTATTTCATACACGCAGGACAAGCTTATGTTTGCAGTCCAGAATCCAGAGCATGAAAATCCGAAGATAATCCAGTTTCTGGTGGAGAATAACATCGAAGTAAGGTATGTGGAGAAGGAAAACAGAACACTTGAAGATGTGTATATTAAGCTGGTGCGTCAAAATGAAGCAAAATAAAAAAAGCAGGAGATATGCAGTAATCTTTCACAAAGACATCGATGAATTTCGCTCCAATTTACTTATCACAATACCGCTGTTTATTCTTCCCGTGGTAATGGCAGTGGTTCTGCCAGTGGTAACTATATATCCAATTTCAAATATGGATATGAGCAACTACTCAATCGACACGGAACGCCTGGAAAACACATCAATACATTCTCCAATTCCCATCGAATCACTCTCACCCAAAGGACTCCTTGTCGTGCTCGTGCTCAACGCATTTGTGCCCTTCTTCATGATAATTCCCGCAGTTATTCCATCAGTGATTGCAGCTCATAGCTTTGTGGGTGAGAAAAATCACAGGACACTGGAAGCATTACTTGCCACGCCAATAACTGAAAGTGAACTTCTGATTGGCAAGGCACTGTCCGCATTCATTCCCTCAATTCTTGCCTCCTACCTTGCATTTGCAATGTTCTGTATATGCACGGACATTCTTACATATCCAGTATTCGGGGCATATGTGCTCCCCGACTTGTTCTGGCTTTCACTTGTGGGAATACTGACACCGCTCATCGCTACATTGAGCATCGTTTCAAATATTCTGATTTCTACCAAGGTGAGTGATGTGCGGGCTGCACAGCAGCTGGGAAGCCTGGTGATTGTGCCTGTAATTGTTGTATTTGTGCTCTCCGGTGTACGCATCGTGTACATCGACGCATTCATGCTGTACATCTTTGCAATCATTATTGCACTGCTGGACTTTTTAATCGGATTTATCGCAGTTAAAACATTCAAGCGGGAAAAAATTCTCCTCGGGCGGTGGTAGTATGCTCGTACTGGCTTCAAGTTCGGAAAGGCGTGTTCAGATTCTCAAAAATTTAGGACTTGACTTTGTGCAGTGCACACCCGACATTGTGGAAATTTCTGATGGGGACTTCGTCTTCCGTGCAGTTCAAAATGCACTGAACAAAGCCAGATGTTGTGCAACGCAGTATCCCGGGGATGTTGTGCTTGGCTACGATACACTGGTTGTTGTTGACAACACCGTGCTGGAAAAAACCGAAGATAGCGCAGTTGCAAAAAAGTATCTCATGTTGCTTTCTGGCAGGTCTCATATCGTAATCACAGGAATTGCGATAATCGCACCAAAACGGAAAATCGAATACACTGCGCATGAAATCACCAGGGTGTGGTTCAAAAAACTGGACGAGGCAGAGATTTCCTGGTATCTGGATTCAGGCGAATGGAAGGGAAAGGCAGGAGGATATGCAATTCAGGGAAAAGCAGGGATGTTCATTGAGAAGATTGAGGGCTGTTATTACAATGTTGTGGGTTTGCCCGTGCACAGAACATATGAAATACTGAAAGAACTGCAAATTCTACAATTTTAAAAGGTCATCAATCAAACAACTTCTTTACCTCATCCACCTTCTTCTGGATTTTCATCATGCTGAACATCTTTAGCGCCTGGCTGAGTAGCCAGTTCGCCTCTTCCCTGTTTCCATTTTTCTTCTCAAGTGCACCCCATGCCATGTATGCACAGGCAGTCCTGTATTCTCCGCCATAAAAACAGAGTGCCTCCACACCTCTGCGGAAGTATCCCCTTGCCTCGTTTATCTCACCAGATTCCCACCGTAACCTTCCGTAGGTGATGTGTATATACCCTGCCCACTTCGCAATTTCTGCATCTGTGAAACGCTCGAGCACACCCTTGCAAATGCGCTCCGCCTCCTGTGTTTTTCCCATCAGGTAAAGAATATCTGCACGGTCTGAGAGTGCGTTCAGGAGTAGAATCTTGCCACGCTGGTCCTCCTTTATCTTCTTTATTTCGAGGAGCGCCTTCTCTATAAATTCAATTGCACGCTCATATTTTTCCTGTTCTCTGTACACAGACACATGTGAGAGAAAATGACTTGCAAGGTAAAGGGGCACATCCCGCTTGATTATATAACTTCCAGATTCCACGAGACATTCCATCGCACTGTCAAATAGCCCGTGCTTGGCATATCCCTTTGCAAGTTTTCCGTAGGTATTCACAAGTGCATAGATATTCTCAATTTTCTTGAGATACCCAATCTCGGTTTTGTATGTTTGTACAGATTTCTCCAGTTCTCCAATTGCAAAGTAGAGTTCACCCATATTATCCAGGGGAAATATCATGCCCCAGATGTGCCCGCATTTTTCAGATTGATTTAAACTCTTCTGGAAATATGCAAGTGCAGTGCTGTATTCATGCATGTACCGATACACTATCCCGATATTGTTGTACGAGCCAGATATTGAGAGATAGTCGTTGATTTTCTCACGAATTGCAAGGCTCATCCTGTAGTAATCCAGTGCTTTTTTCAGCTCCCTTTTTTCAAAGTATACATTTCCGAGATTGTTGAGTAGAAGTGCTCTATCACGCTCCTCCGCCCCGAACTCCTCAAATACGGAAAGCACTTCGAGGTATATTGCCTGCGCCTCCTCAACCTCGCCCTTCCTGTAGTACAGCGTGCCTTCCAGTAGTTTTATTCTTCCATACTCCTTGTTTGATTTCTCAATCTGTTCAAGGGCTTTTTTTATGTATGTAATGCCCTCATCGTACTCTCCACGGGCATGTGCACATTCAGCCATCTTTCGGTAGATGCGTTCTGGCGTTTGCACGAATTTAAGGAGGGTGTGATAGGTATTTATTGCGTCCCTGTACTTGCCAGTTATCTGATAGAGGTCTCCTTTATTTTCCAGTAATGAAATGTATATCTCCTTCAATTCCGGGTCCTTTTCACAGAGTTCAATTGCGTAATCGATATACTGGAGCGCCTCCGCATTTGCAAATCTTGCTTCTGCATTTTTTATGGCTTTCAGGAGATATGGCAGTGCCTTACCTGCATTTCCAGCCATGTGATAGTGGTATCCGATTCTGTTGATATTTCCGTCTGGCTTATCCTTATAAACCTTTTCCATTGCTTCTGCAATCCGTTCATGGTACACATTTCGCATGGGTTTTGGAATGCTATGATATATCACCTCTCTTGCAATCGTGTGTTCGAACACGCAATTCTCACCAGAAAAGTGTATTATTCCGTATTTTTCTTCAATATTTCGTAGTTTTCTCAACAGGTCAAATCTGTCCATGCCGAAAATCTGACTCAAAATTTGAGGGTCAAACACATCTCCAATTGCTGACGCACATTCGAGGATTTCCCGCATGTGCTCATCCATCATTGCAATTTTCTTTTTGAATATGTCCTCGATTTTTCTTGGAAGTGTGTGTTCCTCTCGTTTTGAAATCAGCCATCTATCATCCTCACGCCAGAGTTCATGTTCCTGCATCATGTATTTTGTGATTTCAATCAAAAAGAGTGGATTTCCACGGGCTTCCTGCAGTATTGCTTCTATGGCTTCCTCGCTTGCACCAATACCTGGAGCAATACTTTCAAGGATTCGGATTGCATTCTCTTTATCCATCTCCTCCAGTTCGATTTCCACAAGTTTTCCTGCATCCACAAGTTCGGACACAACATCTTCCGCAAAGCTCTCGGCAATTTCGTGTTTTCTTGCGGTAAGCAGTACGAACAATCTTGTATCACGCAGGTTCTGGATGAGATATGAAAGCATTGAAATTGTGGATTCGTCTGCCCACTGAATGTTCTCCAGTACAATGAACAACGGTTTTTCAGCTGCCTTTCTGCGCATACCCCGAAGCACATTTTCAAATAGATTTGTGCGCTGGGCAGCAAAGTCACCCTTCCCGTAGTCAATTCCATCGTACTTGCCAGATGTAATTATGTGTTTAAATTCGTCTTCTATGCCAGCAACTAAATCCATGTCACCATTCCAGTTTTTCAATACATTACCATATTTTTTCTGGATATTGAACAGTGCATTTTTCATGTCCTCAATCAGGAATTCGGTTTCTCTGCCAGAAAGCACTGTGACCAGATTTAGTTCGCCAAGTTTTTCGATGACAATCCACCAGCCCTCATACTCAAGGCGTCCTATGCCTCCAGTTGTAGTTTCATTTATCATCTTGAGTGAATCCTGAACGAAGCGATTCACGAGTGCAAGCATCGCAGTAAAAATTTCTGGTTTAATCTCAAAGTTAGCCCGTTCCACTTTAGCAATCAGCAGTCCTTTGTTTGTCATCAGGTAAACGCAATCCACTCTCGGTGGTTTTTGTGCGTGAAGCAGGTGCTCTATTCCGAGAGCGGAGAAGCACTCAGAGAGTGCCACAAACGGTATTTTCACGCCCTTTACGCCCTCTCCTGCACCTACCTCAAATCCCTTTTCTCTGGCAATCTCAATTATTTTCTCAGTCAACCGTGTCTTTCCAATGCCCACATCTCCTTTGATAATTGCCGCAGTAGTTCTTGAATTCAGTGCCTCATCCAGCAACTCAGATACAAGTTTCAGTTCATTTGTGCGATTTACAAAAGGCACATGGTCATGTGATTCAATCATCATCGTTTTCACCAGAAAATTTACGGAGGTACACAATGTACTGTGCAATCTCATTCTCAGAAAACACCAGATTTCCATCTTTGTCTTTCAAGCGTTTTGCATATCTTATCAGGAGCATCACCTTATCCGGTTCCGGTTTATCTGGATTTATTCCAAAACTTTCCATTTCAGTGCAGGCATTATATAAAATTTCCTTTGAGCCCTTGAGGTTCCTGCACATCCTGCTGAGTATTAAGTCAATCAAGTCCACAAGATTTTGTGGTTCGTCTGATTTATTGCTTGACATTGTCTATAGGAGTCCCATGTCTTTTATCAACAATTCACCTAATTTTTCAAAGCCCACCTGTACATTTTCACCAGTTTTTGCGGATGTGAGATAGAAGGGTACATGAGAGCCGTCCTTCATCTGGAAACTGGCAAGCAATGCATTGATGTCCTTTATGTCGGTTTTAATCTCCTCCTTCAGGTCAACCTTGTTTGCCATAAGCACCATCGGAACCTTGCCTGCGTACTCGAAAAATGTGGGAATCCAGTATTCTCCCAGGCTTCTCAGTGTTTCTGGCTTTGTGAGGTCACACACAAGGATGCCACCATTTATGCCCTCAAACATGTCCTTATGAACGCGCTCGTAGTTTTTCTGACCCATGATATCCCAGAGTATCATACGGAGTTCAATTATTGCATCTTTGCCAATAACCCGAATGTCCTTTTCCATGGGTTTTGCGCCCAGTGTTGTGATGTAACTATCATCAAACTGGTCAACCACAAAACGCCTCACCAGACTCGTCTTTCCCACTGCTGCATCGCCCAACATGATGACTGATTTTATCACACTCTTCGTTTGCATATTCTCACATGTCCCGCAATTGTGTGGAAATATATAAAACTAATTATGATGTGCGTCCAGGTGTGCGCAGGAGAAGTCATAGGGGTGAGGGAGGGGGCTATTAGTTTACTTGACTGGGATGTGCATGCGGGGTGTGCGTGGGCGAAGCCCTGGGGGTTGGAAGGGGGCTATGCCCCATCCTGGCAAAGCCACGGGGGTTAGGGAGGAAACTATCAGTTTACCTGACTGGAATGTGCATTCGGGATATACCGAAGGTATATCCCTTGGTAGGGAACTTGGGGCGATAGCCTAGGGTTAAGGAGGGGGTGAAACCCCATCTCCCGAAAAGCCTGCACGGAAAAACCCTTTTCAGATGCTTACGCATCCGAAAAGCGTTTACGGAAAAAAGAATAGAACCTAACTAGGATGTGCATTCGGGATATACCGAAGGTATATCCCTTGGTGGGAAACTTTGGGCGGTAGCCCAGGTAGGTACCGTAGGGCGATAGCCCCGAGGGAACTTGGGGCGAAAGCCCAGGTGGGTACCGTAGGGCGACAGCCCCGAGAAAAACAATTATAACCCATGAAGTCATAGGGTACTCGGGATAAGATGAAACAAGAAGTAAAAGTGGTCAGGAATCCAGAGGTCATTGAGATCGGGCTCGAGGAAACAAGAAGAAAAATTCTTTCGCTTCTGGCAGTGAGCGATATGACGGTGTCTCAGATTGTGGAAATACTGGGTAAGGACCAATCAACAATATATCGACACATTGAAAAATTACTGGATGCAGATTATATTTATGTGGTCGGCGAGAGAAAACGAGCCCATATCCCTGAGAAAATATATGGCAGAACTGCAAGTGTGTTTATTTTATCACCGGATTTAGAAGATAAAAAGGAGAGCACAATTCTCTACGAGTTTAAGAAACATCAGGCAGAAGTTCTGGCCAAGGTGTTCTACGGCTGTGGTATCGGAAAGAGCGATGGTGAGGACACTCAAAAGGCAATAATTGAGATAATTGATGAAATGGAAGCGCGTATCGCACCAGTACTGGAAAAAATCCCGAGTGAGATTTCACTGTCACCTCAGGACGCATGGCGATTGAAAACGATGCTGATTCTCTATTCAATTATGCACGATCGTGAACTTCACGATAGGGTGATGCAGTTTTTTAAAGATATTTTTGTGTGATACGCACTTATATGTGGTGCATCATCGCAATTTCTTCCACATTCAGTTCTGTCTTTTTCTTGTAGGCATGCACAAGCACAATGCCAAAAGACCTCTTTTCAAACCCAATTTTTCGAACTCCTACCAGATATTCTGCAATGTCCCAGAATTCATCCGCATTCATCACAACGAAATCTGTTTTGAGGTCTGCAATGACCTTGTGTATTTCGCTAAATTTAATATATGTGCTGGCCACTGGAATTGCACCTCTCTTAAAGCTCTCTTCAATGCTTGCAAAGAACTCCATAGCCATCTTAATTTTTCTTTTTTCAGGTACAACATTGTAAATCTCAACTTTTGAGTTATACTCCTTTGCGAGCATATGCACCACTCTCAGTGCAAGGCTCATGTCAGACCCGAGCTTGTTGATGAGTGTGATTTTTTTATGCACAATGTTCTTGTATGGCTTGTACACAATCGCATCGGTCTGGAGTTTCTTCAATATTGCTGGTATGTGTGTGCCAATCACGAAGCCCGATTTAATTCTTCCTTTCCAGCCCAGCACCACGATATTCGATTCGTATTCCTCCGCAGCATCTGTTATGGCATCAACAAGATTGTGCGAGACCGTGATAAAGTCCTCAGCGCTTACATCGTACCTGGCAGTAATCCTCTTCAGTTTTTCTAATTTTTTGATGGAGCTTTCTGCATCCCTGTATGTGACGCTTTTGAGGGATACCTGATTTGGTACTTCTATCACAGAGTGGAGTATCACCATTCCTTTGTTCTGTCTTGCGATTCTGGATGCAAGTTCTACAAGTGGTTCTGCATGATTCGTTGGAGGGACGCACACATGGACGCTGAATTTCTTTCTATCAATCGTAATTATCTGGCTCAGCACACTCTTCTCCTCCTCCATCTTCTCAACCTGCTTTTTTCCGCCTGTAAAGTAGTGCACTACTGCGCCCACCTCAATCCATAGAATCGCAATGTACCATGCAGCGGGACTGAACTGGTAGAGCATCACGGCAATTGCACCCATCGCAATTATTGCAGCAAGAGGGATAACGGGAAACAGTGGAACCCTGAATGGTCGTCTGACATTTGGCTCTCCGTATCGCAGGAGGAGCAGTGAAATATTCGCAAGAATAAAGAGGAGCAGGAACATTATATCTGCAGATGCCACGATGTCGTATATTGGAAGTGCAATTGCAATAGAGGAGATGAGTACTGCTGAAATCAGGGTAGAGATGTATGGTGTTTTCATCTTTGGATGCAACCTGCCAAACCATGCTGGAAATGTTCCGTCCCGCCCCATTGCAAATGAGACGCGGGAGGATGAGTATATTGTGGCATTCAGTGTTGCGGTGGTGCCCACGAGTAAGCCAAGTATCATTATTCCTGTACCATACTTCGGGAAGATGATGTCAACTGCCTGGATTACTGCTGACTCTCCCAGTGCTGAAATTTCATTTACTGGCAGAATTGCGAGAAGTGCAAAAAGGAGCAGGACATAGAGCAGGGAGACAATACCGATGGAAAGCAGGATTGCTCTGGGTATGTTTTTCTGAGGGTTTCGCACCTCTTCAGCTGACTGGGCGATTATTTCATACCCTTCAAATGCGATGAAGAGAACACCCATTGCCACGAAAATTCCATTAGCGTTTGGAATGAACGGAGTGTAGTGAGACCACGCTCCATGGTCTCTTACCAGTGCCAGCACACCCGCAAGCACGAAAAAAATGATGATTGCGACCTGTGAGAGTGTGATAATTGTCTGTGTTTTCCCGGTGGCTTTAGTTCCCATGATGTTAACGGTGGTAAATATAGCAACAACTGCAAGGATGAGCAACTTTTCGAAGTACGGGAATACAAGGTTCACATGATAAATCTGGAGGAGCCAGGTTATCCCCATTGCAAAAACTACCGTGTAGAATGCACATGCAATTGTGTGACCAAACCACGATATCCAGCCGCTCACAAAATCAAAGGGTTTCGGGAGGCTCTTCTTCACCCAGAGATAACCCCCGCCTGCCTCAGGATAGCTTGCACCCATCTCCGCATAACCCAGTGCGGTAAGAAGCGTTACAAGTGCGTTGAGCAGTATCACAATGATTGCTGCAGGACCCGCAAGCCCTATTGCAGTGCCTGCAAGGATGAATATACTCGCACCTGTCATTGCACCTACACCAATCATTGTGGCATCCAGTAGCGAGAGTTCCCGCCGAAACGATATTTTCGGTGTGCTGTGCGTTTGCATTGGAATGCATATAAGGTAGAGGTGTTAAAATAACTTTGTGCAAGCGAAACCTTGCAGATGATGCAGAGCAAAACATGCAACAACACATCTCCCCTTCCAAACCCTTATATTCCTGCCCTCTTTCCCTGTTTTCATGGCTGACCTGAACTCAATTTTAATTGCGGTTATCGTAATCAGCATCTATTCCATCATTGTGTTTATTCTCTGGAAGTACAAATGGCTTGAAAAACATAATTTCACACCATGGGCAGGGCCCATCCTGATGTGGAAGACGACGAGAGGCAGGGAGTTTCTTGATAAGCTGGCGAAGCAGAGGAGATTCTGGAAGTGGTATGCAAACATCTGCATTGTGATTTCACTTGTTTCCATGGTGTTTATCACCGCCCTGCTTGTATGGTCAGTATCAAAGGTAACGCTTATCCCCAAGGACAAGGCACCAACACCAGAAATGCTGCTGGGAATACCGGGCATAAATCCATTCATCCCTGTATTCTACGGAATTATTGCACTGGTTATCGCCATTGTGTTCCATGAACTCTCCCACGGTGTTCTTTCCAGGGTTGCAAATCTTCATGTAAAATCAATGGGGCTTCTCCTCTTCATTTTTCCCATCGGTGCATTCGTGGAGCCAGATGAGGAGCAACTGCTGAAAACCACACGCATAAAACGGGCACGCGTGGTTGCAGCTGGCCCTGGAACAAACATAATCATTGCATTTATTGCCCTCGCTGTTTTCTCCCTCCTGCTGGCACCTGCAATTGAGCCAAATGCAGAGGGTGTGGGAATCCTGGGTGTTGATGAAAAAACGCCAGCGAGCCGCACAACACTCCAGCCCTACGATATTCTCATCACGCTAAATCACACGCCAGTGAGGAATTACGAGGAGTTTAAAAGTGCATTGAACAACACAAAGCCAGGGCAAACCGTGGAAATCTCATTTTATTCGAAAAACAGGAACACAGTGGTGCATGAAAACATAACGCTCGAAGATAGATATAACTACACACACCTTGAGGAGGACAGGAATAAGGCATACATGGGAATTGTGCCATTCAATCACAGGGGCTTTCGTGACCTGCTCGTGAACCCGTTCAGTAACGGAATTTCTGGCTTTCTCTCCTTTCTCAGTTTGCCGTTTTTAGGGCTTTCACCGATGGACGAGAATTTCGGTAGTTTCTATACGATAAATTCACCACTGCCAGCACCTGCATTTTACATCATGCTCAACATATTCTACTGGATATTCTGGATTAATCTCATGGTCGGGCTTACAAACACACTGCCCACACTCCCGCTCGATGCTGGGTATATGACACGGGACGGGATTGAAATTGTGCTCCAGCATACGAAAATGAAGAAGGAGAGAAGGGAAAAAGTTGTAAAGGCACTCATGCTCCTCATCGGACTTTTGATTCTCTTCATGATACTGTTCCAGATAATCGGACCAAGAATTTTCGGTGCGTGAGATTTACCGCTCTCCCCTTCTCACCACGACCTTCCCCTTCTTTATCACGAGTGCAACACTATTTCTGGCAATAAAATATGGAATCTGCTCATGGTTCTGCACATCGAGCACAAGCATATCCGCCTGCTTTCCCCTCTCAATGCTTCCCACCCTCTCACCCATCCCGATTGCAAATGCAGCATTGATTGTTGCAGCGTTGATTGCTTCTGCTGGCAGCATCTTCATCTTGTAGACAGCAAGTGAAAGCACGAACTGCATGCTCATACAGTATGCGTTGGGATTAAAGTCGGTTGCGAGTGCAACTGGCAGTCCGAGTGCAATCATCTTTCTTGCATCAGGATATGAATTCACAAATGAGGTAAATGGCGTTGCAGGGAGCAGCACAGCAATTGTACCAGCATCCCGCATTGCAGCAAGTCCCCTTTCACCTGCCATCAGCAGGTGGTCCGCAGAGGTTGCATGCAGTGCCGCAGCCAGTTCTGCACCTCCCAGCTGTGTGAACTCATCCGCATGAATTTTAAGTGCAAATCCCATCTTTCCTGCTGCTTCGAGAATTGCCCTGGATTGCTCTATCTCAAACACACCCTTCTCGCAGAATACATCGCAGAATTTTGCATGTTCCTTCACATCTGGGAGCATGCGAATAACTTCCTCCACATATTTATCTCCCGCACCCAGGAACTCAGGGGGTACCGCATGTGCACCGAGAAATGTGGGCACAATATCCAGTCCTGTTTCCTCTGCGGTGCGTTTTATGGCTTTGAGAATTTTTATCTCCGTATTTTTCTCCAGCCCGTACCCGCTCTTCGCCTCAAGCGTTGTGGTGCCGTGCTCGAGCATCTCTCTAACCCTGCTCACACCATCAGCAACGAGTGCCTCCATGCTCTCCTCCCTCGTTCTCCGCACCGTGCTCAGTATGCCCATGCCCTGCTTGAGAATTTCCATATAACTCAAGCCCTGGATTTTAAGCGTAACTTCCTTCTCTCGCGTTCCTGCAAATATGAGATGGGTGTGTGCATCAACGAAGCCAGGCATCACAACCCTGCCCTTCGCATCAACCACCTCATCAACCTGCACATCCCTGAAATCCTCGGTCTTTCCCACATCTACAATGACGCCATTCTCAACGAGCACCGCACCGTTCTTTATTATCCCCAGGTCTTCCATTTCAATGCCAATCTTCGGTTTTCCACTGGAGGCAGCCGTGAGCAGTGCGCCCGCATTCTTAACAAGTAATTTCATAAGGCAACGATACCAAAATACTTAATAACAATTGCGATTTATACAGGAACAGGAGGTAAAAAAATGGAGATAAAACTGCGAGAAGTGACGATGGATATACCGAAAGATGCAAATATAATTATAGGCCAGACGCACTTCATAAAGACGGTTGAAGACCTCTATGAGGCAATTGTGAACACGAACCCGAACGCAAAATTTGGCATTGCGTTCTGTGAGGCATCTGGTGCCTGTCTGGTGAGAGTTGATGGAAACGATGATAAACTGAAAGAAATCGCTGCAAAAAATGCGATAGATATCGGTGCAGGACATTCATTTGTGATACTCCTGAAGGATGCATATCCTATTAACATCCTGAATGCAATAAAAAATGTGCCCGAGGTTTGCCACATCATTGCAGCAACTGCAAATCCCCTGCAGGTAATTGTTGCAGAGACATCGCAGGGCAGGGGAATTCTTGGCGTGATTGATGGGTCATCACCGAAGGGCGTGGAAGACCAGAGTGCACAGGACTGGCGATACGATTTCCTGCGGAAAATAGGGTACAAGAAGTGAAAAAATGTACCGCTATGCAAGAAGGGGAATTACATTCAGCCAGAAAGAACTGAGAGACCTGTCGATATCCGCAGTGGTGCTTACACTGTGCTTCACACTTCAACGATACTATGGATTATGGACAAGCATCGCCGAATATCCTGGCTTTTTCCTCAACATCCTCCTCATTTCATTCGTCGCTGTAATCACCGCCTTCATCTTTCATGAACTGGCTCACAAGTATGTTGCCCAGAAATACGGATACTGGGCGGAGTACCGTGCCTCTTACTTTTTCCTGGCAGTAGCCCTTGCCTGTGCCCTCTTTTTAGGATTTGTGTTTGCTGCACCTGGTGCTGTGGTGATTGCGGGATACCTGAGCAGGCGGGAAAACGGGATTATCAGCGTCGCCGGGCCACTCACAAATTACTTCGTTGCACTTGCACTCACGCCATTTCTCCTTGTTCACGGGCTTGCAGGAATGCTCTCTCCCATTGCCCACCTGCTTGTAGAAAGCATTGTGGTTGTGAATCTGTTTATTGCTGGCTTTAACATGATTCCATTTGGAAATCTGGACGGTGCAAAGGTACTTGCCTGGAACTGGAAGGTGTGGCTTGGCACAATAATTGCAATTGGGTCAACCTTTATAATCGTGTTCAGCGTTCTCAATGGCTGGCTCACATAATTTTCTCAACGATGCTTCTCAACCTGGCAGATTGCTCATACATCCTGCTGAGTTCCCTTGCAACCTGCAATGGCACGCCGTTTTTTTGCAGTGTTTTCCTGAATCTGTATACCGCCCAGGTCCTTCTGTGAGCGAACCTGAGGTAAGAAATGAAGAGTTTCAAAAACAAAATGGGAGCATAAAAAAGAATTTTGGCAAGCGTTTCACGAGCACTCAATTTTCTCACGCTTCTTTTTCTTCGTTCCCGAGTTTCTCGTCAAGCTTCTTCGCAATCTTCTCCTTCACCTTTTCCTTCACCATTTTGTCGATTTCCTCGTCATCGCTGTCCCTTGCATGGCTTATGACCTTCCCCAGTGCACCAGCAATGTTCAGATTCTCCATGTATTCCTTTGTGAGCTCGAATGCCTGGTCTTTGCTCATCCCCGCATCCACGAGCGATTTGTAGAATGTGGCGATTGCGGTGGCGTACTTTGCGGACTGCTCCTTTCCGTAGAGCACATCCGTGAGTGCGTTCAGCAGTGCCGGCACCTTCTCTGACACCACATTGAGCACGCGTTCCAGTTCTTCAACATCATGCTTATCGTCGTCATCAAGCTCTATCTTCACCTTCTTTTCCTTTTCCTCGGTCATTTTTATCACCGATAATGGAATGGGCATACATCTATTTAACCAAGCCGAGCATTTTTAGC
>Ga0272448_1001138_pt1 | contig 37295 bp, 22 predicted proteins | sample YNPCB0191_FD_202220 | JGI IMG/M metagenome (GOLD analysis project Ga0272448, IMG submission 202220) | Hot spring sediment microbial communities from Yellowstone National Park, WY, United States - YNP-CB-019-1 | ecosystem: Environmental > Aquatic > Thermal springs > Hot (42-90C) > Sediment...
ATGGCGAAACGTTGGTCCTAGAAAAGAACTCTTGCCCGAAGCTCCGGTCTTTCACTGTCCAGAAGCCTGCCGAACGTTCCAGCCGGTCAGCTTCAGCAGCGGTTTTTCGCCGCCTGCCCCCGCCTTGGGAAACCGGGCCCGGACAGGTCGGCTTTCGCCCGGCAATAAACAGACATAGTTATCGTCCCACCAGACCGGCAGAATCTCTTCGCCGTCGGTGGGCCGACAAAGAGATAAGTGTACCAAAAAGGCGATCCGGTCGGAACGGTTCTGGACGGTTACCTCGGCCGCTGTCTCCGTAGCCTGGGGGTGAATCGCCATCTGGGCCGACACTCCCGCTGCCGGCAAGTTCTCCAAATGGGCCAGCTCCTTCAGGTCGCTCCGGGGCAGCCAGTAGAAGTTTTCCGAAACCTGCTGGCCGTTTCGATCCACAAGATCCAGCCGAACAAAATACACCGGCGTTATATCCTCCGGTACAGGGACCGGAAAAATTTCCCGGAAACCGTCGGCCGGAATGTCCACCGTTTGTTGGTGCTCCCATCGGAGTTTGGACTCCAGGTCCAGCAGACGTGCACGGACCCGAAGGCCTTCGACCGGCTCCGGTCTGCTATTGACCACCGTAACCATCCGGTCCAAGGGGGTCAGTTGCACATGGAGCGGTTCGGACGCCTTTCGGATGGCATATAAGCTCACCATCGGACGCAGATACCAATCGTAAATCTGCCATTCCACGCTGGGCCAACAGGCGTTCAGTTTCCACTGGCAAAAGCCGCTGGTGATCTCCCACATCCGGTGCTGGACCGCCTCGAACATGGCCCGATGCTGATCGTAGGTGAGCAGTTGGCTGCGTCGGCAGTAATCGGCCACGGTTTTCGGCTGCCCGAAAATCCGTCGCATCGCCTCGTCATAGGGTTTGAAATAATGGCAGGCGTCATGATGCGCCCAGGCCGAGGTAAGCGGGCAGTAGGTGCTATCGGGCCAGACCTGCTCTAAATCGGGCAGAAACCGCCGGAGACTCTCGATCGGCGGCACCGACGGCGAACCGCTCTCCAACATGAACATCCAATTCCCTTTCTCCCGCACCCAACGGAAAAATTGCTCCGGCTCCACCCAGCCGTAGGATTTCGGCGGATAGTCGTTTACTCCTACCGGCAAATCCGGCCGAATCCACTCCGGCACATCCTTCCGGTAATCCGGAAACGAGCCGGAGGGAATCCCAAGCCGAGTGCCGTCATGGTCCTGGATCGCCTCCCGCCACATCGTGTAAACCTCCCGGCGGGTTTCTCCTTCGTTCATGGCCATGTAGAAGACCAAGCTCGGATGGTTCCGAATCCGCCGGATAATATCCACGGTGCTCCGCGCCAAAAGCTCCAGGTCTTCCGGGTAGGGGGTTCCCGGCTGCATCCAATAACAGCCGTAAAAACAATTGCCGAACATCAGTCCATATCGGTCGCACAAATCCAGGAATTCCTCCGGCGGCACAGGGATATCCTCAAAAAAGACCAGATTCAACCGGGCGTGGGTAAGATACCGGATTTCGGCCTCCATGCGACGAGCGTCCCAGTCGAAGAGGATTTCCGGCTGCAAGTAGCCGCCTCGGCAGAAAATCCGCCGACCGTTGATATACAACCGGAGTCCATGGGCGTCGCCTCGTTGGTAAAGTTCTCTGCTTATTTGCCGAATGCCGAACCGGACATCTTCCTGGTCGGACAGTTTGCCAAGGGCCTCTCTGTTGGCATCGCCGCTTTTGGCAGAGGACACGCTGAAGGCCGTTTGGCCTGATTCGCCGCTGCCCACCGCGGGAGAGCCCGGCTGAGCCGAAGCAACACCGAAGGACAGGCCCGGTGTGGATAGGCCGGCTGAGAGGGCATCCTCCCCTCGCCCCCGGCGGGAGAGGGCCAGGGTGAGGGGGAGCCCATGTGTCATTCCTGCGGAAGCAGGAATCCAGGGGGTGTCATTCCTGCGCAAGCAGGAATTCAGGAAGGAAACAACTGGACTGCTACTTTCGTGGTAGTGACATACAAGGGTGGGAGAGCCCGGCTGCGACGAAGGCGACGTCGGCTGAGGAGGCAGCGCGGCCGACGGCGCCCCCGCCTTTTCCGCCTCCTTTTGTTCCCCCTGGGTTTGCAGCGACGGGTTTTGTACCACCGGAGTCTGGTCCACCGGGGTTTGGTCCACTGGAGTTTGTGTCCACCTGGTTTGTGTCCGCTTGTTTTGCTTCCCCTTGGTCAGGTAGAATTGGAGCCGAAGGGTATAAAGCGGTTGATCGCCGTAGCCGTTGGGCCACCAAAGTCGGGGATTTTCGATCACTAGGGCGGGATGGTCCTCCGGCTTGAAAACCACCTGCTTCGTGTGCCCGGGCTGCAAGGCCACCTGGGCGGAAAATGCGCCGCCGGTTTGCTCCAATCGGCCGGTAAGCACGCCTTCGACCGGTCTGTCGGAACAATTGGTCAGTTCAGCCGAGACGGTCAGCCGGGCCGGGCTAGTGGCCGGAAGCGGCAACTCCGTGCGAACAAACGGATGCCGAATATCGACCGGTCCGGTCCACTCCACCTCCACGCCTTGCCAAAGGCCCAGATGCCGGTCCGGAACCGTGGGCATACAGTCGTACCCTATCGACATGACCAAAGTTACATCTTTCATAATTTCTTTTCGGAAAGGGCGGTCCCGGCCGAAAAGTTCCAGTTGGGTCTCGGGCACGCCAGGATGATCCACCGGGTGGATGCGCAGGGCCAAGGCGTTGGCTCCTGGCCGGGCCGCCGCTGTAGCGTCTAGCCGATGCCGTGAAAATGCGCCCACGACCTGCTGAGCATCAGCAATGCGCCGGCCATTGAGCCAAACATCCGCCCGATAATTGATCCCCTTCAAAGTGAGCCAGACCCGCTTACCGGCCACTGAATCAGGCAGGTGGAAAGTTGTCCGGAACCAGTACGGGTCCAACCAGGGGTTCCGGCCATCCGGCAGATAACTGTACTTGGCCAGATCGTGCTTCTGGTTGAACTCGTCCGAAGCGTCGGGAATGCGGAAACTGTTTAGGCCGATCCGAAGGTCCGGATAGACGCCGTTTCGGATGAGCGTGCTCAGGGCGGTGGCCGGCAGCCGGGTGGGATGCCACTGGTTGGCCGGGGAATTCGGCTGAGATATTTGTTCACCACTTTCCGGGACCAGCACCGACGACTTCATCTGCCAATGCTCGTCAATGGTGATCCGGCCCACCGGTCCTGACGGCGTCTGGCCAAAACCAACCGCCAAAAAAGAACCTTGGGGAGAAAGGAGAAGCAGTATCATACCCCAAAGCAGACGGCAAGAAAGTTGCGCTCCTCGAACGGCTTGGACCTTTTTTGTCATGGAAAAGGCTCCTTGAAAAGGAGGAGAAGAGGTAAACATTTTACCCGAATGGAGGAACATGCTTGTCAGCCCGCTTTGGAAAGGCCCATTTATTGTGCCCGTCGGGCCTGACAAGGAGGGCCGAGGGTATCTTCATTCGGCTAAAATGTTACGAGAAGGAAAGGAGGAAGTCCGTAACCCTTTAGCCGGATGAAGCAACTACGCCTCTCCCCTGGCGGGCCAGGCCGTCTGAGCCAAAGGCTCAGCCGGCTGAGGGGGATTTCCGTGGCATAAAGAGCCTGGATTCCTGCTTACGCAGGAATGACATAGTGGGTTCCTCCGCACGGCGGAAGTGTTACGGAAATCCCCATTTTTAGGCGGCGGGGCCAAGACGGCCTGGAGGAAAGGTTGGCCACCTGCCAGGCGGATTCTCTGCGGATTTTCCACGAATGCTGGTGTTACGAGGCGGCCAGGGGAGCGGCTCGGCGGCCCCGACGCGCCGCATACGGCCCCAGATATTGTACTTCTTCTTCCTGCTTTTTGGGGCTGAAATAATTGGATACAAAGGTCTCAAAAACCAGCACGATCAGCACGGCCGTCAAGAATGTCTCCCATAGGCTTTCGCCTTCGTGGAGCATTTTGAAAGTGCTGGACAAATCTTCCGGATTTTCGGCAAAGACCAGCCCTGCCGGGGAGAAACGCTTTTCCAGGTCGGCCCGATCGATTTTGGTCGTGTTGGCTTCTTCGGGGTCGATATTGACGCAGTACCAGCGTTCTTTCGGCTGGGGGCCGCCCAGGAGCTTTACCGTGTAAATGCCCGGTTCATAGGTTTCATGGAAGCGGACCTCGGCCAGCGGTGCGCCTTGGGAGTCGGTGGTGGGCAATTGGTTTCGCTGTCCCGAAGGGGGCACGACTTCGACGAGCGAGGGCCGCTGCTCTGGGTCTAGATGGACCACGATCGGATGGCCGGCCAAGAGGGACGCCTGAGCCTGTTCCACACCGAGCATATCAAAACAAAGCCGGACAAAAAGCGGCAGAAACAGCGGTTTCAGGGGCATGTTGGTCCAACCGACATGGGCGCTGGTACCGAGGAAATAGACCCGGCCTCGCTCCACCGGACGTTCGACGAAGATGGGTTGACCGTCGTCCAGGCGGGCCAGCACCCGCAAGCCGCTCGCCTCAGGAGCCCGCTCGTCAATCCGCATATATTTATAGACCAGCACGGTTTGGTACAAGGTGGCCGGTTCCAGGAACAGCTTCATGGTTTTATGTTCCCGGTCCAGGGAACTGATGAACCAACTTTCCCGTCCGCTTCCCGGGGCGGGCGTCTGGACGTCCAGCAGCGGGGCAGGCAGCAATTTGCCTTGGGCCTGCTCGTTCATGGCGTTGTACTCCACAGACCGAACGTTTTCCCCGCTGATCCAAACCAGGTTGCCCCCATGCTGCACATAGTCCCGCAGCCGTTCGACCAGCCCCGCCGTCGGCGCCGGCACATTGACCAAAAAGATGGCCAGATATTGGCTCAAGTTTTCGCTGGCCAGTTCGTTCAAGGTGAGGATGCGTGGTTTTAACGCCCACGATTCGCCGCCCGTGGGCGTGAAGGCCCTTTCCAGATAGAACGTGTCGTCCAGGTAGGCGATTTCATGGGCCTGGGCCTTGACGATGGCAATGGGGATATTTTGGTTGACTTCCATGGCGAAGAAGTATCGGTCGTCCATGGCCGAGCCGTCTTCGCCCACCAGGCGTACCTCGCACCGATGGCGTCCGCCGGTGCGGAAGCGGAATTGGAAGGAATATTCTTTGGTTCCTTCGGCGGGGATTTCGATGGCGGGGCTGCTCAGTTCTCGAACACCGTCGATATGAAGTTCCAGATGGCGCTGTTGGGAAGCCGAGGCGGAATTATACAAAGTTACATCTGCTTTGATAGGGACCCCCGCTACCGGGACCGCAGCCTCGGCGGTTACCTTTTGGATGGCCACGTTCGGCTTGGGCGCCTGCTGGCAATCGACTATGACAACCGGGATTTTCAGTTCTTTCTGCTGCTCCTGGTCGAGGTCTTCCAGGCGGGTGCCTTCGGGCAGGGCTTCGTAGCCTTCCCAGCAGTGGGCCTGCATATCGGTGATGACATAGATGACTTTGTTGCGGACATCGAGTTTGGCTAGCGCCTTTCGTGCCTGACGGACACGGACGGCCAGATCGGCCCGTTCGTAGCTGGGGGCCGCCTGATTGAGGATTTGAAAGACTTTATCCGGCGAGCGATCCAGTTTTCCTTCCTCGGGAAATCGAGGGCCGCCGGTCAGAAACAGTCCCACATAGTCGCCGTCTTTCAACTCGTCCAAGATTTGCCGGGCGGCGCCCAAGGCCCTCTCAAACCGCAGCTTTTCGCCGTCCACGACGCCCATGCTGGCCGAGTTGTCCAGGATGATCATCACGCCGGTGGAAGCGCCCGCTCCGAGCAGACTGCCCAGTTGGGTCACGGTCGGTTTGGCCAGGCCCAGGGCGATGAGGATCAAGGCGGCCATCCGCACCAGGAGCAAAAACATATCCTGAATCCGGCGGCGTCGGCGGGTTTTTTGGGCGGCGATCCGCAAAAACCGGAGCGTGGGGAAGGGCAAATCCTTGGCACGCTGCCGGTTGATCAGGTGGAGGATCACCGGAATCGCCGCAGCCAAGGTGGCCAGCAAAAAAAGCGGGGCTAAAAACGTCATGGTGTATATCCGTAAATATATCTAAAAAATTACAGTTGGCTTCGTTTCGCCAGATACCGGGAGAGCATAAAATCATACGGAGTGGAAGTATCCGTCATGATATAGTCAATCTGCGATTCAGCGCACTGGCGTCGATAGGTTTCGGTAAAGTCTCGGATTTGTTCCAGGTAGGCGTCCCGCACATAGGCCGGGTCGATCTGAATGCGCTCGTCGGTTTCCAGGTCGTGGAAGGCGATGGTGTCCTTAAAGGAGAAATCCAGTTCGGCCTTGTCGAAAATATGGAAGACGATCACCTCGTGGCGTCGGTGGCGGAAGTGGTGCAAGCCCCGCATCACTTCCTCCGGATCGTCGTAAAGGTCGCTCATGAGCACAATCAGGCAACGGCGTTTGAAGCGGTTGGCCAGCCGATGGAGCGTGGCCGCAATATCGGTTTCGCCGCCCGGCTGAAGGGCCTCCAGTTGGCGCATCATTTCGTTGAAGTGCCGGGGCGAGCTCCGGGCGGGCATATCCAGACGCATTTCCGTGTCGAAGGTGGTCAATCCGACCGAGTCCTGTTGCCGAACCATCAGATAGCTCAACACAGCCGTCAAATAGCAGGCGTATTCCAACTTGGTGATTTTGGCCTCATGGCGATAGTTCATGGACCCGCTGGTGTCCAGCAGGATTTGGACCCGCATGTTGGTTTCTTCTTCATACTGTTTGATATACAAACGTTCAGTACGGGCCAACATCTTGTAATCCAAGTGCCGGGGATCATCGCCGGGAACATATTCCCGGTGCTCGGCAAACTCGACGCTGAATCCCTTATACGGGCTGGCGTGGAGCCCGCTGATAAACCCTTCGACCACGCCCCGGGCCACCAGCGAAAGGTTCTTCACTCTGGCTAGGGCTTCTGGCTCCAGAAAACGATAACCTGTATCCATAGAGGGCAATTCCTCCGCTGTCTAACCGTTGTCAGCCGATCATGCCTTTTCTCTCCGGTTGCTTACTCCATGGGCCGCCTTAGCGGAGTTGGAAGCGGCGGCGCAAAATCCATTCCACGGTCAGCACCAGGACGAACACGGCCCAGAAACCGGGCGGCCAATACAGCTTGGCTTGCAGTTGCACTTGGCGTTTCCGCACCGCCGTATCCAATTGATCTACCAGGCGATCTGCGGCGGTAATATGCATATATCGGCCCTTGGCTTGGGCGGCGATTTGCGCCAGGGTTTTTTCATCCAGATCAAGTTTTTCAAATTCCAGGTTGGGGCGGCCGACTTCGATTTTGAGTTTTTCGGCCTGGATGGTTTGATCGGCCAATTTGGCCTCGACTTCGATTTCATAGGGGCCGGAGACTTTGGGTTCGAATGTGCCGCTGTAATGGCCGGCCGGTCCGGGGATGGGCGTCAGTTCCACCAGATCGGGTCGGCCGCCTGGGCCGCGGATTTTGGCCGACACCTTCGCCTCCTTCGCCCCTTCGCCCTGCGTGTCCCGCACAATGGCGGAAAGGCGGACTGGTTCTTCGGGTTCGTAGTAGCCTTTGTCGGTGGCGGCGGTGATGCTGGCTTCGGTTTTGACTTCTTCGCTTCGCCCGGCCAGCCAACGAACTGCCTGCCCCCAAAACTGCAAGAAAGGCGATTGTTGATTCAGCGCCCGGGGGCCTTGTTGCCATTTACGGGTGGTATCGGCGGTGAAGACGGCCGTCCGGCCTTTGCCCAGCGGTTGGATAGCCAAGACCGGCATATCGTTTTCCACCGGGCAGACGGCCAGTACGGTGGCGCCGGGTTTAGCCGCCCCGACACGGGTACATCCGTCCAGCATTGGCAGCCCTTCCACTTTGGCCGCTCGTTGCCGGGTGGGAAAAAAGTCGGCAATGTTCGCAAAAATCGGATGCGGCGCCGCTCCGTCGGGCGTCAGTTGCGGCAAGAACTGGTCCGTGATTTGGCCAATATCCCGAGAACCCAACACCACCGGCAACGCCTCGCCGATGGGGGTGCCGGCGTACCCGCCCGGCCCCAAACTGTGATAACCGCCCAGCATCATCAGACCGGCCCCATTTTTGACCCGCTCCAAAATCAACCCCTGCACCTCCGGTCGCAAAAAACTGCTATCCAAATCCCCGATCAAAAACACATCGAACGTGTTGATCACGGCCGGATCGGTGGGAATCGCACTGAGTTCTAACTGGGGGATGTTGCTCCGCATGGCAAAGGTGTTCTGTTTGGTTTGCCAAAGGGCGCAGAACTCCAGGTCGGGGTCTTTGGCCAGGAATCGGCCCACAAGGGCGCCGATTTCCGCCCGGATGGTCCCTTCCAGATAAAGGACCCGGATGCCCGGTTCGACCACCAAAGACACCGCGGATCGGCGGTTGTTTTCCACGATACGTTCTTCCGGCACCGGTTCCACACGGGCGGTATAAACATGTCGGCCTTTGACCGTGGGCCGAAATTCAAATTCCACGATCTGCGCCCCTTCCACCTCGTCCAGGGTGAGTTCCTGCTGGCCGATCTGCTGTTCATCTTCTTGGAGGATCACCTTGACCACTCGGCCGGGCAACCCAACGCCTTCGACCGAGGCCTTGATTTTGGCCACATTGTTAATGAGCATACGTTCGGCCACATCCAGGCCGGTTACCTGAACATCCCGGTAGGACACATCGCTTTTGAGCGTGGCCCCGACGCCGACGGTGTGGATGGTAACGCCCAGTCGTCCGGCCTCTTCGACGGGTCGGCCCACGGAATTATGCACCCCGTCGGAGATGAGGATCACCGCTTCCATCTCGCTGCGAGGGGCTTTTTTGGAGGCGGCCCGAAGACCACGCGAAATCGACGTCGCTTTGCCGTCCGGTTGCAACGTCGGCAGCAGCCGAGGATCCGCCACATCCACCGCATCCTCCGCAAAAGCCACCAAATGCAGGTTTACCGTATCTTTCAGCCGGTCCCACCATCGCTGCACCAATTCACAGGCCTGCACATACCGGCTTTGGCCGACCGAACTATCCGCTATGCTCATCGAAGCGGACCGGTCCACCAGAAGGATCACCGATCGCTTCTCCTCCAACTCCTTCTGAAAGCTGAAGACCGGTCGAAACAAAAGCAGCACCACAATGAGGATGGCAAGAATCCGCAGAATCAGCAGGGTCTGCCATTGCAGCGGCCGAAGTTTGCCAAAGGCAAAATAGTAGAACACCGAGACCAAGGCCATGGCCGCTATCGTAACCAGCAAGGCCATCCCTAAGGTGGAATGTTCCAAAGTCAGTTCAACCACGAGCAGCTCGCCTCCTTCATCTGGCACAGGCAGGGGACGTGCACGCCGTCTGACAACGACTTGCACGGCGACAAAAGTTCCGAGCTTTCTAGTTTGACTATATCCACCCGGCCAGGCCCCTACAACTGGTAGAGGCTAAAACTCACTCCGACTCCCCAGACTGCGGCCATTGGTCCCGGTGGATACAGTCCACCTAGGGAATCCTTGGGAGTTCGGAAGACGCATTATTTTTCCTGGGAGGTGTCTTTCGACTTGGCGGCGGCTTGAACCTGTTTGGCCGAAGACGCCGCCGAACCAGGCCGGGCCGACGCTTTGCGCCGACCTTCCTCCAAGGCCTCTTCTCCCAGTTTAATACACTTGACGTAAACAAGCGACTTCAAACTTTGGCCGAATTCCCCTTTATGCCGCTTGTACAGGATAAATCGCATCGGCTCCACATCGGGCTGATAGATTTTGGACCCTGGCTCCGGTTTGGGCATATAGGGTTTGACGTAAATGATCTCGGCCAAAGGACCGGTGATCTTTCGGCCATCTTGCAGGGTGACGGTGTGGAGATATTCCCGGGCGGGATACTCCCGTCCTGTGTACATCTTTTCATCTAAAGCCAATTCCTTAAACCGCCATTCTTTTTCCATCCATTCCTTTTTCACCTGGCAATCAATCTGTTGAACCACCCGAAGCGGGATTTCCCGCTGCCGCTGGAGGCCGTCGTCGTATAGCTTCAGCCGTTTGTCCCGAGTCATGTAAATCAACCCGGGATAAATTTTCCCGTCGGAGGTTTCCACATAGCCCGGCACAGCGTCTTCCCGATCGGTAGGCCGAGCGCCGAACGGGTTAATCACGGGCGGTTCTTCCTCGGCAGCGTCAGCGGCAAGAGGGCAGACGCCCCCCAGGCCCCAAACCGCCGCTACCATCAAGACCCCGACCGACTGCCAAACCATCGTACAAAACAAACCCAACCGCCGAATCTTCCCTGAGCCGTCCCCTTTCTCCTTCCTAAGCCGACCGTGCTTCATCCCGTTGGCCATGTGCTGTCCTCCTTCTGAAAGTCTGGTCTCATCCTTTTCCCCTCCAAGGAAATCCCCAGGGACAACACGGACTCATGCCGTTCCCTACGAAAAAACTCTCTTTTTATATTATCCCTAATGGAATGCCTGTTGGGTACTCACCGAGGCGATCTGTTTTTCCGGCCTGCGCCCACAACAGGCAGCCAGGTTCGCTTCGCTCTGGAGCCGGACTCTCGACGGCCAGGCGAGAGGCAAGTGGTTCATTCGGCTAAAGTGTTATGGGAATATTTTGAGCGGGCAAAGACGAAATATTCCAGGGATAATAGGTGTGAGAGATTCCCAGAGGCGGAAACAAAGAGAGGGACAGGCCCCCCCCTTTTTGCGGGATATGTATTGACGCATTCCACACTTTTCGAGGATAATATAAAAGGTTAAATAGGAATCACGCTGGGGTAGGCCCAGCGCACGAGATTCCCTGGAGTAGGAAGAGATCGTCCCCCAGAGGGAGGAGACATCTTCATCGCCTGGGTGGTAGGGATCCACGGGGCTGGGGGACGGATGGCGTGTTGGAACAGAGAGCGTTTCCCCGACCGACGGTTTGCTTTTCTCGGTTTTCTTACGAAAGGAAGTGCCGATGCCTCCGATGGCTCAAGCGGTGGTCCGGCGGTTGGACGAGGTGCGTCAGCGATGGTGGATTTTTACCCTGCTGACGAGTTTAGTTCTTGCGGTCAGTACCTCGTTGGCGGTTCTTTTGTTCTTCATGTTGATCGACGCCGTATTTACCTTTTCGCAGTGGATTTTAGGGATTCTGTTTCTGATCTGGACGGGGATCACCATCGGTTTAGCCTGGATGGTGATTCGTCGGATGATCCGCAGCCAGCGGAGTTTGGAGGCTGCCGCTAGGCGAATCGAAGCCGAACTGCCCGAAGTGGGCAGCGATCTGATCAACCTGCTTCAGTTAGCGGAGGACCGCAAAAACGAAAATCGGGCCTTTTGCGAAGCGGCGGTCAAGCAGGCAGCCGCCCGACTCAGTGGTGTGCCCTTTGAAGACGTGGCCGAAAAAGAAACCCGTTGGGAACGGTTCCGTTGCTGTATGCAAATCCCCCGAGACCTAGGCGAAGCTTCTTTATTGCTGATCGCCTTGATCGGGGCGGCCTTTTTATGCCACCTGTGGATTCCCAATTGGGGCTCGGCCGGCAGCCGACTGATGAGTCCCTGGAAGTTTGTCCCTTCGGTCGGTCGGGTCAAGATTTTAGAGGTCCAGCCGGGCGATACAGAACTATTGGTCGGCTCGAATCTGACGGTAACCGCCAAGATTTCTAACCCCGACGGCCAAGCCTATCCGGCCCAACTGTTGATAACCTATGAAGGAGAAAAACAAGAAACCTCCCTGCCGATGCTGCCCGATCCGGAAGCCAAGCCCCCCCATACCCTCTATCGGGGCACGGTGCCGGCCGTCATGAAGCCGCTCCAATACCGCCTCGAAATCGGTGATTCCCAAAGCACCATCTACACGGTGAAATTGTGCGAGAAACCGGCCATTCAGGATGTGCAAATCCGGCTTCGGTACCCGTCGTATTTGCGTCGGCCGGATGCGGTGCTGGAACAGCGGCATGCCGATCTGGAAGCCCCCCAGTACACCGAAGCCGAACTCCGTGTTCGGCCTTCAGCGCCGATCCAACGGGGTTGGATTCAGTTAGAAGGTAAAGAATATAGTGGTCGAGTGGAACAAGGCGAAAAGGGACAAGAACTGGTCATCGCCAAATTGCCTCTGATTCGAGACACTTCCTTTACCATCCACTTGGCCAATGCGGGCGGTGCGGATCCCAATCCACGGGTTAACCGGATTCGGGTCATTCCGGACAAGCCGCCGACGGTGGAGATACTCAAACCGGCTCGGGAAAGCCGGGCTTCTCCGGGCCAGACCGTCGAAGTGCTGATCCGGGCTTCGGACGATTACGGCATTGGCCGGATTCGCTTGGACGCCTTCCTGATCGACGCCAAACCGGCCGAACAATCCCCAGAGCCCGCCGAGGCCGACCCAACCGGAGTGGACCAGACCAGCAAACCCGACTCCTCAGCGGCCAAACCAAAGCAGCGATTGGCCCCGATCGATCCGAAAACCTGGGTCAAAGAAAAAGATTTCAAGCCGGGCAATGTCGTTACCCTGCCTTACCGGCTGGACCTGCCGGCCGATAAACTAAAGACCGGTCAGGTGGTTATTTTGCGGGCCACGGTCTGGGATGAACGTATTGTTACCGATTGGGGCCTCAACCTCATGCCCCAAGAGGCTGCAAGCGCCGAACACAAAATCCTCCTGATCGACGAGGCGATTCGAACTCAAGAGGCCCTGGCCCAACTGGATCAACTCCGAGCCAAAATCTGGAAGATCCTGGAAACCCAAGTTCGCGCCCGGGTCCGCACCACGCTGATGATGAAAGATGAAGAACTTTTGGCCCGCCAGCAGGGCGCCCGAGAAGTTCGGTCCATCCAAATCGAAGTCCAAAAAATGACTACGGAAACCGCCACCTCTGTAACCGAAACCGATAAACCGGAACGGCAAACCATCAAACGCGTCTTAAACGCTCTGGCCGCCAGCGAAATGCTCCAAGCGGTCCAGCAGTGCGATGGCCTGGTGAAGCTCCAAACTCTGGAGGCCTTCGCTACGGCCGTGCCCCCCCTGCAGCAAACCCAGGACCGAATCATTGAAGCCCTTCGGCAACTGTTGGATGTGGCCCGGCAAGCCCAAACCGAACTTTTGACCGAAGCCAAAAAACGTCCCGGCGCCGACCTGCCCGACGAGACCAAACGCAAACTCGAAGAAATCCATAACAAAATGGAGGAATTCCTCAAACAGCGGAAGAAAATCCTGGAAGCGGCCGAAGACCTGGCCAAAAAACCCGTCGAAGATTTCACCGAAGAAGATAAAAAACTGCTCAAAGCCCTGGCCGCCTCCGAAGACGATTGGGCTAAATTCATGAAAGAACTCAATACCGACCTGAGTAAATTGGCCGAGCAAGATTTCGCCAATCCCACCTTAGCCAAGGAACTGGTCGAAATCCAAACCGAAATCAAAATGGCCGAGGACGCCCTCACCAAAAAGACGGCCGATATTGCGGTGCCGCTAGAACAGCTCGGCTACGAACGGGCCGAAGAAATCAAAACCAACCTGGAAAAATGGTTGCCCGACACCCCGGACCGGGAACGCTGGAGTCAGGAAGAATCCCTGACCGACGCTGACAAAGAAGCCCCCATGGCCGAACTGCCCGGCGAACTGGAAGACCTGATCGGCGACCTGATGGAAGAAGAAGAGGACCTGTTCGACGAAATGGAGGATGTTTCCAGCAGTGCCGCCGATTCGTTGGATAAAGGCGCCGGTTGGGATGTGGCCGATGGGCCCATCTCCAACATGAGCGCCAAAGGGGCCACCGGCAACCGACTGCCCAATACCAGCGAAATGAGCGGCCGAAGCGGCGAAGGCCGGCAAGGCAAATCCAGCGGCGAATTCGTAGGCGACGAGGCAGTCGGCAAAGGAGGCCGAAACACCCCCAGCCGACTCACCCCCGACCCCTACGTCAAGGGCCAGATCAAAGACCATAGCAAAGACCCCACCGGCGGCGCTACCGGCGGAGGCAAAGAGAGCGGCCAAGGCGGCCAAGGCCTTGAAGGCCCCGCTCCCAAACCCCGCAACATGGCCGATATGCAACGCTTGGCCGGCAAACAGGCCGAACTCCGCAATCGGGCGGAAGGCATCAACCTGCAATTCCAAATCATGAACTTCCACCGCACCGATCTGAAAAAACTCATCGAACTCATGTCCCAGATCGAAGAAGACCTACGAACCGGCCGATACCAAAACGCCCTCCGCCAACGCCAGGTCCTCCTGGAAGGACTCCGAAGCACCAAACAATATGTGGCCGGCGAATTCCAGGTCCGCCAAGATACCAGCGAAAATCTCCCCAGCGATATTCAAAAAGAGATCCTGGGCAGCATGTCCGAACCGGCCCCGGCCGGCTGGGAAGACCTGATCCGGGATTACTTCCGAAGGCTATCGGAAACCGGCGCCCCCGGCGCCCAAAAACCATAGGTATCATTTCCGCCGGGCGAGCCGGCTATCGTGTCATTCCCGCGCAAGCGGGAATCCAGTAGGTGTCATTCCTGCGTAAGCAGGAATCCAGGGGCCTTTGGAGGGTTGCCTACTGGACTGCCATGTTCGTGGGAATGACATACAAGGGGGCGCGGCTTGTCATTCCCGTCCAAGCGGGAAGCCGGCGCCCCTCGGCAACCTTCGCCTTAGCAGGCCGGCCAAGCCGCCTGGAACGAAAACAGGACCGTTTCATCTCTCAGGAGGGAAATTCTATGCTACCGATCATTTATGGTCGCACAAGATGGCCTCGATGGGCTGCTATGTGGACGCTTGTGTTTGTCGGCGGATGGGCCTGGTGGACCGCTGGCCAAACTACGGACAGCCGAAAGGTCATTATCCCCTTTGATTTTGAGTCGAAGTTCGACAACGGCCGGTACGGCCAAATGGTCGGCGATATGATCTGGAAAAAGCTGGAACGGGAGGGCGGATTTATCATTCCGGAGGCGATGGCGGATGTGCGGGATTTCTGCCAGGCCCGCAAAATTCAACTCGGTCCGAATACTCCCTTGGAAACCGTCAAAAAGATCGTCCGGGAGGATTTCGACGCTCATATCGGCATCTGGGGCAGCGTGGAGCGGGCGCCGGGGCACGATTGGGATGTTTACGATCTGGTGATCAAATGTGTTGACTTCTCCGGCCCAGAGCCGAAGGTGATCTACGAAGTCTCTACCCGCACGAAAACCGTTAGCGAAATCCCGCACACCTACGTCAAAGAAATGCTCGATAAACTCTACGATCGGCAACCCGGCGGCCCTAAACCTATGAACCCCATCGCCGAGAAAAACTGGAAGGAAAATCCCAATCTCGTGATCGGCGACTTTGAACAAGGTGTCGGCCACCCCAAAGGATGGGATTCCCGCGGCGGCCAACAGCGCGAACCGCTTGGTCGGCTGGTCAAATGGATTCCCGAGCCGGGCAACCCGTCCAATAAGATCATCCGGCTGGAGTTCCCGGCCAGTGTGGGCGATGCCGAAGGGGTGATGTACTACAGCGATTACTTTCCGGTGGAAGAAGGCGCTACGTACCGGTTCCAATGCCGATGGCGTTCCAGCGGCGTCCAGGGGAAAGTGTTCATTAAATGCGGCGAACCGATCGGAACCGAATATCGGCCCACCTCCGCCTATCGACCTCAACCGCCCGGCAGCAACAGCAAACTGTATCGTCCAGAGGAGTCCCAAATACGGGAAGTCTATCGCTCCCAAATCAATCTCAAAGGGCCGGCCAATACGTGGAACGTCCATGTGGAAGAGTTCACCCCCCGGCACACCAAATACACGCCGCGCTACGGCCGGATCATGCTTTACGGCTATCTGGGTGGCGGTTGGATCGACTTCGACGACATCGTCCTGAAACAAATCCTGCCGCCTTCGCCCGGCGAACAACAAAAAGAACTCCGCCACTCGCTGGAAACCAAGGTGACCCTGAAAGAAATGGAAGAAAACGAGCGCCGTAGCCGGGAGCTGGAAGAACAAGAAGACGACCCCTCCGGTAAATCTAAAAGCGGTTCAAAACCTACCCCCAAAACTGCACCCAAAGCGCCAAAATCCTCCTCCCGGAAATAACCGCTCTTGCCCACAGCCCCGGCTCTGGACTGCGGGCCGTCCGCTCTGGCCTTCGCGTGGCGATGCGATAGAATTCCCAGAAGCGTGGAGGGGTACGCTGCTTGTGCCCAGAACCTGACAAGCAGTTCCCTCCAACAAGGGGCAGGTGCGCTTCTGGCGGCCTGACGGGAGGCGCTCCCGCGTGGACCGGGGGCCTTTTGCCGGTCTGGAACTCGGCGAGCTTCCTTGGGCTAAATATTACCCTTTCTATGGGAGGCGGCAGGCAATGGCCTCTGCACATGGGCAGTACAGCCGGGAAGACTTCGATCATAGTCCGCTCATGTTTTATTACGAGACGACGTTGGCCTGCGATTTGGTCTGTAAGCATTGCCGGGCCGAAGCGCAGCCCGCCGCCCATCCGGAACAGCTCCGCACAGAACAGGCGGGGGCTTTGCTGGATCAGGTGGCCACTTTTCCACGTCGGCCCACGATGGTCTTTACCGGCGGCGATCCGCTCAAACGGCCGGACCTATTTGAACTCATGGCGCATGCCCGCTCTTGTGGCATCGAGCCGGTGCTGACGCCGTCGGCCACGCCGCTGGCCACGCGGGAGGCGTTTGCCCGGGCCAAGGCCGCCGGGGTGCAACGGATCGGCATCAGCCTGGATGGCGCCGATCCGGCCACCCACGACGCCTTCCGCGGTTGGACGGGCAGCTTCGAGCGCACTCTCCAGATGCTAGCCTATGCCAGACAGTTGGGCCTGGCCGTCCAGGTCAATACCAGCCTCTGCCGACGCAATGTCCATCAACTGGACCAAATCGCCGAGCTTCTGGCCGGGCAGGGTATCGTCATGTGGGCGGTTTTCTTTCTCGTGCCGGTGGGCCGGGCGCTAGAGGAAGAGCGTCTGCGTCCGGGAGAATATGAACAGGCGTTTGCTCGGCTGTGGTACCATGCCCAAAACCAGCCCTTTGCGGTCAAAACCACCGAGGCCCCCCATTACCGCCGCTATGTGCTCCAGCAGGGCGGCAATCCACTAAACGGACCAGCACATGGAACGCACCCCGCCCCGGAGTCCGCTCGCGGGCATCGGGCGCCGTTGGGCATTTGGGATGGCCGGGGCGTGATGTTCGTCAGCCATATTGGTCAAATTTTCCCCTCCGGATTTTTGCCGATCGAGTGCGGCCGGTTTCCCAAAGATTCGGTGGTCCAGACCTATCAGCAGCACCCGCTCTTTCAGGCCCTTCGCCAGCCGGACGGTTTCCGCGGCAAATGCGGTCGGTGTGAATATCGCCAGATTTGCGGCGGAAGCCGGGCCAGGGCCTACGCGGTTACCGGCGACCCCCTCGGGTCCGAACCCGACTGCATCTACCAGCCCGGCTCTTCTGCAAGGAAAGATGGTTCCTTGTAGTTGAAAGGACGAATGGCCCTTCCAGAGCAGAACATTTCAGCGGCACCACAGCCCCTGAGATGACCGCCTCCGCCGGAAGGGAACGCTTTTATTTTTGCCCGAATGTGGCGGTCCAATGGGCCAGCGGTTTCACCTCTGGCAGAGGCGATTGGGCCGCCGCTGCCGGCTGGAACAAAATGGCCAAGCGGATCGGCTCTTTTTGGCCTTTGAGGACCACAATAAGTTTGCACACGTCCGGGTCCTGTCGCTGCGGCAGCGGTGGATTGCCGGACACTTTGTCAAACCTGGCTCCGCTGGGCTCTAAGATCCGGAGCCGCATGGTCCGGCCGCTTTGACGCAAGATGGCCTCTTGGCCTTGGAGTTCCGGCTTGGCTTTCGTGTGCATCTGCCATTGGATGGAGTGGCCTTCGGAGTCTTCGATTTCGTCTTGCACGAGCACTTGTCGGCCCAAAAGGGCGATGCCCCGGTGCACTTTGCCCACCGTACCGGCGTAGGCGGCTGATAGATCGGCCACGGCAAAATGCCGATCTCCGTGGCTGCCAAAGGCCACAATCGGGGCCACTGCCTTGGGGTCTTGGTTTTGGCGGTCGATCCAGAGGGTGTTTTGGCCTTCGGTGGCCAGGCGGTAGTAGGTCCATCGCTGTCGGCCGAAATAGCCGGGCAGGTTGTAGTCGTCGGCCCCTAAATCCAAGGCCCATCGCACGCCGTCGGCGTCCAGGACGAACATGCCCAGTTCCAGGTGGCTGTGGTTGACCTTGTTGTCGCCAGCTTTGAAGCCGACGAACACCGCCTGGGGATCGTCCCAAGCGGATCGCATGAGCACCACGTCGGCATGGCGGAAATGGCGGGCAAGCGGTAGGTTGCCAGCCGGCTTGGGCCGGCCGTCGTACCACCACAAATGCAACGCACTGGGCCGACGCACCACCTGCCGGACCACCACCTCTCGCTCATGCCAGGCGTACCAAGGTTGGTTGAATTTTCGGGCCAGCCAGAACATGCACGGCGATGGCCCCGCCCCGGAACCGGCATCCGCAAAATTGAACGCCTGTCCCGTAGGCCCTAGCGTATGGATTCGGAAATCCCCGGCCGCAGAAAACCCGGGCGTCTGGCTTAGGCCGAAATCCGTGCCCAGGGCGGTTTCCAGGGCGGCCAGCATGAATACGTTGTACGACGTGGCGTAGTTCCAGTAGCCGGGGCCTTCCGCCCAGGCGCCGTCGGGCCCATACTCCTGCATGGCCCGCTGGACGGATCGCACCGCCTGATGGACGATAAAGGAGGCCAGTTTGGGCTCTTCGTCGGCTAAGGCCAAGGCGCCGACGGTCATGCCGCCGTTGCAGACCTGGTTCCAGTTATACTGAGTAGCTGTCCACCATCCGCCGCGCCGATAAATCTTCTCTCCCTCCCGCAGACCATGTCGAAGGATCGCCTCCCGGATCGTCTTTCGCTGGTCCGCACTGAGCACGTCGAACAGCCAATCATAACCGATAGCCAACGCATGGGTCATCTCGGCCGTGTCGAGGAAATGTTTGGGATTCCAATCGGGAAACGCTGCGGCGGCCAGCATTTCCTGGATGGCCCGTTCCGCATACCGCCGATCCCCGTCCAGACGGTAAACCGTGGCCAACGTATAGACCCGCTCCAAGCAGCGTCGGCTTTCGCCCAAAAGTCGAGGCCCCACCAGCCGGTACTCCACGGTGCGTTTGTCCCGGAGCAAGGCGTCGGCCTGGGCGCGAAGTTCTTTATAAAAGGCGGCTGCCGTGGCATCCTCGGCCAAAAGTTTTTTTAGCCGGGCCGTATCCTCCGCCAAAGCAATCAACCGGGGATGTCCCGTCCGAAGCGTGGCCAAAATCTTTTCTTCCGGAGGCACTTGAATGGGCGTCGCTGTCATCGGCGGCGTCGAAGCCGTCCGGTCTGCTAACGGCGCCAGCAACATAAGATACACAAGCGCTGAACACATGGTAGGCTCCTCCTGTTCCAGGAAAACCAGAAAAACACGGTAGGCCAATACATCACCAAAGCGACAGGATCAGGGTCAAGATCACCAAAGCGGCAAGGGCAGGAAACTCAAGACTCCCAAAGCGGCAGGGGCGGGAAACTCACGGCTATCGAGCCGACAGGCCCGGCCCAATCACGGTTACCGAGCCCACAGTGGCAGGATGGTCAAGGTGGGCAACCCGTATCATACCGCACCTTCCCGCATTCGACAACCGCCCAAGCCGGGGTCCGCTCGTCGCCTGCCGGAGAGGTTTTTCGTAACATTTTAGCCGAATACAGTGACACCTCTCACCCGGCTTCGCTTCGCTCTGGAGCCGGCCTCTCGACGGCTAGGGGAGAGGCTGATTTGCTTCATTTGGCTAAATAGTTACGAAAATACAAAAAGGTACGGAAAATGGCAAAAGTGGTGTTAAGTCAGCAAAGCAATGAATTGACCTTTCTCCTAACCGGAATTAAACTGGAAGTTGGAGCGATTTTTGGGCAGGTCTCCCTTTTGGGGGGGTGTCCATGCAGAGCGGCTTTTCCTGTAGGGCGTTCGCCGGGTTCACTCATGGGTTTACCGCCTTCTTCCTGCCGGGGGGATGTTTCTGGCAAAAGGACGAGGACTTTTCCCACGGCATCCTGGCAGGTGGAAGAGATGGGTGGGAGTAGAGAACAATTTTTTCTACGGAGATCAGCCGGTGTCGTCTTCCACGTTGGGACGTCCGACAACGCCATCCGAACCGATGCCAGGGGGGACACCACCGGCGGGGGGATCGTCCCGGTTGGAGTCGCCAGCCCGTTTAGAAGAGCAGCCGACGGTCATCTCCCAACATCCTCCTTTGACCCCGGCAGAATTGGGGGGTCGAACGGAGCGGCTGTTGGCTGGGGATCGGCTGGAATATTTTGAGATTCTGGAGTTGATTGGCGGCGGCGGTATGGCCCGGGTCTATCGGGGGCGAGACACCCGACTGGATCGGATCGTAGCGATCAAAGTGCTTACTCCGGAACATGCTGCGGAGCCGGAAACCCGCCAACGCTTCTACAACGAAGCCAAATCCGCCGCCCAACTGGATCATGAGAATATCGCCCGGGTCTATTATGTCGGCGAAGACCAGGGCGTGCCGTTCATCGTGTATGAATATATCCAAGGTCTGAATCTTCGGGCGATGGTCGAACAGCGTGGGCCTTTGCCCCTGCCGGAAGCGGTTCATTATACTCTGCAAGTGGCCGAGGCCCTGGTCCATGCCGCCAGCCGAAAAATCGTCCATCGGGACATCAAACCCTCCAACATTCTGATTACCTCGGAAGGCCGGGCCAAACTGATCGACCTTGGCCTGGCCCGGATTCATAAACCGTTGGCGGAAGGGCACGATCTGACCGCAACCGGAGTGACATTAGGAACATTTGATTACATTGCCCCGGAGCAGGCCCGGGATCCCCGGACCGCGGATGTGCGCAGCGATATTTATTCCTTGGGATGTGCCTTTTTCTTCATGCTGGTCGGACGCCCCCCCTTTCCCGAAGGCACCGTCCTTCAAAAACTTCTCCAACATCAGACCGAAGAACCTCCGGATCCTCGAATTTGGCGGCCCGAATTGCCGGAAAGTATGATCCGTATCTTACGCAAAATGTTGGCCAAAGACCCCACAGACCGCTATCAGGAAGCGGAAGACCTGGTAGCGGATCTGCTGGCTTTGGCCGAGCTGATAGGCGCCCCAGTTGCCGGGCGATCCCACACGGTGTGGATTACCCCTCGTCATGCCCGGCTTTCGTATTGGGAACGGCATCTGCCTTGGCTGGTTCCTTTGGCGGCTTTGCTGGCTGGGGTGATGGTCTTAGATTGGCTTTGGTCGTCAGGGTCTCTGCCGGAAGGAGGTCCACCTCCGGGGTCTTCTTCCTTTGGGGTTCCCCAGAACTGGCGGTCGCCAGTTTCGTCGCCCCCTCCCAAGATGGGGACGCCTTCGCAAGGAACATCCCCCGCATCGTCATTTTCCGAGGGAGCGGCCCTCCAAGAAAAATCTCCCCGTCCGCCTTCCGCGGAAAAAATGCCTCCTTCCGGCGCCGTAGAAAACGGTAAACCCTCGGGAGGCGCCCCTTCGCTCCAAGGCGGTTCCCCTTCTGAAAAACTCTCGGGTATCATGGAAGCAGATCGTGCTCCCCAGCCAGCAGATGCGGCAGCGCCAGAAAAGTTCCAAGGCGAACTGTCGGGGGCCGAATCCTTCGGAGGAGAAATCCGAGGCGAAAAAATCCCCCCACCATAACCGCCCTTCGCTTTTTCTGATTCGTAACACTTTAGCCGAATGGAGGGGCGTGCATGGCAGGCCCGCCCAGCAGCGATCCAAGGCAGATATTCTCCAAGCCATCGGACCTGACAAGCAGGTCCCTCTAAAGGCACATCTTCATTCGGCTAAAATGTTACGCTAGATTATTGAGCTTCGCAAATCTTACTGACATACAAAATCCCTGGTTTTTAGCCACCTAGTGTGTCTCTTGGTTTTGCGAAGATCAATAAGTCTCTGACCAACTGGCTGCCGCCGAACGGAGGGGTTGCCGGGCGCTGTTCTGGAGGAAGAAATCCTAGAAGTCTCTTCCTGCCAAAGTGGCATCCTGAGGGGAAAACCCCGCCGGACCGTGAAAAAGAGGCTTCTGCACAAGTTCTTTCTGGGAAAAGGGTTAAGAATAAACTTTTTTTGGCACAGGGCTTGCAGTATAAGGGGGCAGACCCGATTTTCGTCTGCCAATTGCGCAGGGAGAGTGGGGCGCTATGGGAGAGGCAATCCAGCGGCCCTACTTTCCTCACTCAGAGGGCGAAGGCCATCGGCCTTCGCGGCGTTGGGCATTTTGCTTGCAGACAGGAGGAAACCGCAGTGGCAAAACAATTGATGTTCGAGGATGAGGCCAGACAGGCTCTGGCCTCGGGTGTGGGCAAGTTGGCCCGGGCTGTGGGATCCACTTTGGGTCCCAGGGGCCGAAATGCCGTATTGGATAAAGGGTGGGGATCGCCCAAAATCACCAAAGATGGGGTGACGGTGGCGGAAGACATTGACCTGGATAACCCCTATGAAAACCTAGGGGCCCAGTTGGTCAAAGAGGCGGCCACCAAAACCAACGAACTGGCCGGCGACGGCACAACAACCGCCACCGTGTTGGCGGAAGCCATCTTCAAAGAAGGTCTCCGCATGATTGCCGCCGGGGCTGACCCTATGGCCTTGGCCCGCGGCATCCACAAAATCACCGAAGCCGTGGTCCAAGAAATCCAAAAACTCTCCAAGTCCGTCGATTCCAAGAGCAAAAAAGAAATTCAGCAGATTGCGACCATTGCTGGCAACAACGATCCGTCGATTGGCAATGTGTTGGCCGAGGCCTTCATGAAAGTGGGCAAAGACGGCGTCATCACTATCGAAGAGAGCAAACAGAGCGAAACCTACGTGGAAGTGGTCGAGGGGATGCAATTCGACCGAGGTTTCCTCTCGCCCCATTTCGTTACCGATGTAGAAAATCAAAAAGTGGAGTTGGAGGATTGCCTCATTCTGGTCCATGAAGAAAAAATCTCCAGCGCCAAGAATTTGGTTCCTTTGTTGGAGGCGGTCAGTAAAGCCAATAAGCCGTTGCTGATTATCGCCGAAGATGTGGAAGGCGAGGCGTTGGCGACCTTGGTGGTCAATAAACTCCGAGGAATCCTCCGCTGCTGTGCGGTCAAGGCGCCTGGCTACGGCGACCGGCGCAAAGCCATGCTGGGCGATATTGCCATTTTGACCGGCGGCCAACCGATCTTCAAAGATCTGGGCATCCAACTGGATTCGGTCAAGTTGTCGGATTTGGGGACTGCCAAGAAGGTAATTGTCGATTCCGAGAACACGACCATAGTAGGCGGCGGCGGGAACAAAAAGGCGATCGAAGGTCGCGTGGAACAAATCCGCCGCGAAATCGAAACGACCACCAGCGATTACGATCGGGAGAAGCTGCAAGAGCGGCTGGCGAAATTGGCTGGCGGGGTGGCCCAGATCAATGTTGGTGCGGCCACGGAAACGGAAATGAAGGAACGGAAGGCCCTGTTGGAGGATGCGCGGGCAGCCACCCAGGCCGCTTTAGAGGAAGGCATTGTGCCCGGCGGCGGGGTGGCCCTGTTGCGGGCCGCCAAAGCCCTGGAAAAATTCCATCTGGACGGCGATGAAGGATTAGGGGCCAAATGCGTCCTGAATGTTTTGGATATACCGATGCGGCTGATCGCGGAAAACGCCGGCCTGGACGGGGCGGTGGTCGTCAATCGCGTCCGCCAGATGAAAAACAAAACGGAAGGCTTCGACGCCGATCGCCAGGTCTATTGCGATCTGGTGGACGCCGGCATCATCGACCCGACCAAAGTGGTCCGCACCGCATTGCAGAACGCCGCCAGTGTAGCCGGCTTGCTCCTGACCACCTCGGCCTTGGTGACAGAAATTCCTAAGAAAGAAGAAGGCAAAGGCGGTCGAGGCGGCCCCGGCGGTATGGAAGGTATGGGCGGCGATATGGACGAATTCTAAACCCTGTCGTTCACCCTTTCTTCGGAAAGGTCTGGTTTTCGGACGTAGGATCGGTTTTGGATATACACTTTTACATCTTTCCTTGAGGGATGTGGATATGGCCAAGAGTATGAGTCTTCGACCGTTAGATGATCGTGTGGTTGTGGAACCGAAGGAAGCCGAAGAGGTTACTGCCGGCGGCATTGTTCTGCCGGACACTGCGAAGGAAAAACCTCAACGGGGCGTTGTCATTGCGGTCGGCCCCGGTCGGCTCCTGGAAGGCGGCAAACGAGCGGAAATGTCGGTCGCCGTGGGCGATGAGGTGATCTTCGGGAAATACGCCGGCGCCGACATCGAACTGGATGGCCGGGAGCTGAAAATCCTGCGCGAAAGCGACATCCTCGCCAAGATCGTCAAATAACCGACCATCTCGGCTCTGGGACGCTTCGGCAGGAGAGACCTTGGGAAGGGCTTGCTTGCCTCGGGAGTTGCTCGGCAACAGGGGCAGACGAGTCCTAAAAGCGGAATATAGGGTATTTTCAGGTTTCCTTATTTAGGAAGGGACGCGACCGTGCCCAAGCAACTATTGTTCGAAGATCACGCCCGGCAGCGGTTACTACGCGGGGTGGAGAAACTGGCCGATGCGGTGGCCGTCACCCTAGGGCCTACCGGGCGAAACGTGATTCTGGATAAATCCTTCGCCGGCCCTACGGTAACCAAAGACGGCGTTACCGTGGCCAAAGAGATCGAACTGGAAGACCGGTTCGAAAACATGGGCGCCAAGTTGGTCAATGAGGTGGCCAGTAAGACCAGCGACATTGCCGGCGACGGCACCACCACGGCCACCATTTTGGCCCGCGCCATCTATAAGGAGGGCCTTCGGCAAGTCACGGCCGGGTCCAATCCGACGGCCATTCGCCGCGGCATCGACAAGGCCGTCCAAGCCGCTGTGGAACACCTCCAGTCCATGGCCAAAAAGGTAACCAGCAAAGAAGAAATCGCCCAAGTGGGTGCCATCAGCGCCAATAACGACCCTGAGATTGGCCGTCTGTTGGCCGACGCCATGGAGGCCGTGGGTAACGATGGGGTGATTACCGTCGAAGAAGGCAAAACCGCCGAAACCACTTATGAACGCGTCGAAGGGATGCAGTTTGACAAAGGGTATCTTTCGCCCTACTTCATTAACCGGCCGGAAACCATGGACTGCTACCTCGAAGACGCCTTGATCCTCATTCATGAAAAGAAGATCAGCAGCCTCCGGGAGTTAATCCCCATTTTGGAAAAGGTGGTCCAGAGCGGCAAACCGCTGTTGATTATCGCCGAGGACATAGAAAATGAACCGCTGACCGCCCTGGTGGTCAACAAACTTCGGGGCGTGTTGCCCTGCTGTGCGGTCAAGGCGCCTGGGTTCGGCGATCGCCGCAAGGCCTTGTTGCAAGACATCGCCATCCTGACCGGCGGCGTGATGATCAGCGAAGACCTAGGCATTAAGTTGGAGAACCTCACTCTGGAACATCTGGGCCGGGCCAAAAAGATCACCGTGGATAAAGATTCGTGCACTATCGTCGAGGGCGCCGGCAAACCCTCGGAAATTAAAAACCGAATCGAACAGCTCAAACACATGATCGAAACCACCGACAGCGATTACGACCGTGAAAAATATCAAGAGCGGTTGGCCAAACTGTCCGGCGGCGTAGCGGTCGTGAAGGTCGGCGCGCCCACGGAAACCGAAATGAAGCAGAAGAAGGCCCGGATTGAAGACGCCCTGCACGCCACTCGAGCCGCCGCGGAAGAAGGCATTGTGCCCGGCGGCGGCGTGGCCCTCCTCCGCTGCCTGGAGGCCGTCGAAAAGGTCCGCTCCTCGGCCCGCGGCGACGAAAAGATCGGCGTGGATATCGTGTACGAAGCCCTCAAGGCGCCGCTCCGGCAGATTGCGGAAAACTGCGGCCTGGACGGCTCCGTAGTCGTCGAAGAGGTCCGGGAAAAACCCACCCAGACCGGCTTCGACGCCAACAGCGGAAAATATGTGGATATGTTCAAGGCCGGCATCATCGACCCGGTCAAGGTGGTACGGGTCGCCCTGGAAAATGCCGCCAGTATTGCCGGCCTGATGCTCACCACCGAAACCTTGGTCACCGACCTCAAAAAAGAGGACAAAGAAAAGGAACTGGAAGGAGCGGTCCGATAGGCCCCCTTCGAGGCAAGGAGTTGGCTCCCCCAGAGAAATGGTCGATGGACAAAGCCAAGCGGGCCACGGGCAATATCCAGAGCCGTGGCCCGCTTTTATGCCTAGACGGCCCAGATGCCGTTTTGCTTTCTTCCTGGAAGGAAACACGGCCTCCTCCGGAATCGGAAAGGCTTGTGAGAAGTTCGGTCGGGAACGTACCATAACGGTTTCCGACGCCTAAGCGACTCGTCCTTGGGATAGCCGCCTCACCGGACAAAAAGATTGGTAACATTTTAGCCAAATGGAGGGGTCTATGTGTCACTGCCTGCGCAAGCAGCAGTCCAGGCTTGTGCCCGCGCAAGCGGGCATCCAGGCAATCGGGACTTCTCCTACTTTCTGGACTGCCGCTTTGGCGGCAGTGACACCCCTCAGCCGGCCTGGCCGAACGCCAGGCCGGCCTCTCCCCGCCGTGGGAGAGGCGAGTTGCTTCGTTCGGCTAAAATGTTATAAAGATTTTTTCCGGCATGGTAGGTGCTATGGTTAAGTAGAGAGTCTCCAGACCGAGAGGTCGGCCCGAAACAACCCCCTCCTAGAGGCCGTGGTGAACTGACCGGCCATGAGAACCATGGCAACAAAACGCGATTATTATGAAGTGTTGGGCGTCTCCCGGACGGCCACCAACGAGGAGATCGCCCAGGCCTATCGGAAATTGGCCCTCAAGTACCATCCCGATCGGAATCCCAATAATCCCGAAGCGGTGGAAAAGTTCAAGGAAGCCTCCGAAGCCTTTGAAGTCCTTCACAATCCGGAAAAGCGGCAGATATACGATCGGTACGGCCATGCCGGCTTAGAGGGGGGCGGCGGCGCTCCGCAATTCCACGATATCGAAGAGATCTTTGCGGCCTTTAGCGACATTTTTAGCGACAGTATTTTCGGCGACCTGTTGGGCGGATTTCGACGCCCACGTAGTCGGCGACGCAATCAGCCGGGCGCCGATGTTCGCTGTGATCTGACGATCGATCTGTTGGAAGCCGCCCGGGGAACCACGAAAACCGTCCGTTTCCAGCGTCGGGAAATCTGTCCCCGCTGCAATGGCACCGGCGCCAAACCCGGGGTGCAACCCGAATCCTGCCGCTACTGCGGCGGACGGGGCCAGATTGTCCAACGCTCCGGATTCATTTCCATCCAGACGACCTGCCCCGCTTGCCGAGGCGCGGGGGTGGTGATCCGGGAATCCTGCCCTGAGTGCCGGGGCGAAGGCGCGGTCTTCCAACAGGTCCAGCGGGAGGTTCGAGTGCCGGCCGGCGTCGATAACGACGTCCGATTACGCCTGGAAGGCGAAGGCGACGCCAGCCTCCAGGGGGGGCCGCACGGCGATTGCTATGTATTCATTTCAGTACGTGAACATCCGTTTTTCCGCCGGGAAGGCCAACATCTGATCTGCCAAGTCCCCATCACCTATTCCCAGGCGGTCCTAGGCGCTGCCATTGAAGTGCCCACCTTGGAAGGCCATGAAGAACTTACCATCCCGCCTGGCACTGCCAGCGGCCAAGTCTTCCGGCTCCGAGGCCGCGGCATGCCCGATCCCCGTTACCGCGGTCGAGGAGACCTGCTGGTCGAAGTCGTCATCGACGTTCCGAAGCGACTCAGTGCGGAACATGAACGCATCTTGCGGGAGCTGGCCAAGATCGAACATGCTGAGGTCATGCCTCGGCGAAAATCCTTCTTAGAAATGCTGAAAACGTGGTTCACTTCTAGCCCGGATTCGCAACGGAAGGAGACGCAGTGATGGAAAAAGGAAAGCATCCGCCCCAAAGCAATACAGAAAAACATGCGTCGGATCAAAATGCGGCCCTCCCTCCGGAAGAGCCTTCTTTGCAAGGCGCCGCTGGTCCGGCTGGAGAGGGGATGTCTGAAGCGGCCTCGCCGCAGACGCCTCCTCCAACCGCGGAGGAGTTGGAGCGATTGCGTCGGGAATTGGCGGCTGCCCAAGAGGCTCGCTGCCGCGCGGAAGCAGAACTGGCCGCCGCCCATGAGGCCAAACTCCGCGCCCTGGCCGAGCTGGAAAACGTCCGCCGCCGCTCCGCACGCCAAATGGAAGAAGAACGCCGATACGCCTTCTTTCCCCTGATGCGGGATATTCTGCCCGTCTTGGATAATCTCCGTCGTGCCGTGGACTCAGCCCAAAAAAACCAAGACCTAGCAAGCTTAACGGCGGGCGTGCAATTGGTCTGCAAACAACTCCAAGAGGTGCTTCAACGGCATCACTGTGTGGAGATCAAGGCCCTGGGCGCTCCGTTCGATCCGAACCTCCACCATGCCGTCTCCCAAGTAGCCGCCAGCGATCATCCGGCGGGTACGGTGGTGGAGGTGGCCCAGCCGGGCTTTCGCCTGCATGACCGAGTGGTTCGCCCCAGTTTGGTGGTGGTGGCCGCAGCCCCAGCCGCCTCCGAACCCCCCAGCCAAGAAAAGACCGATCATCCCCCGGGCAACGGCAGCCCCGGCCAAGCAGCCCCCTGTCCCCCTTCCGATGCTTCTTCCCAGACCCAGTCAGAAAAATAACCCGTTTCGATGGGAATGTTCCTCGGCAACTTCGTTTGTCTTTTAGCCATACACCGATTCGCACAAGGAGAAAAATTGTATGCCCACTTATGAATATCGCTGCCAAGCCTGTGAACACCAGTTCGAACTTTTCCAATCCATTACCGCTCCACCGGAGCGGCGATGCCCGCGCTGCGGTCGGCTGAAGCTGCGTCGGCTGATCGGACCGGGAGCGGCCATCCTGTTCAAAGGCTCCGGCTTCTACAAAACGGACTACCGAAGCCCCTCCTATAAGAAAGCAGCCGACGCCGATAAAGCCGGCGGCAACGACGCCGACTCCACCGGCAGCAACACCGCCAAAAAAGAAACACCCGCTAAAAAATAATAGGAGCATTTCAGTCAAAATGGAGGGGCCTCTATTCGGCTGAAATGTTCCCTATTGGATAAAATGGTAGGAGAGAGCGTAGGGGGAAGCAGAAGGTTGGCGTTCGGAGGGACCGGTTCCATGCGGGCGTATCCGTGTCCGATTTGCGGGCGGCTCGTGGACCCAGATGCCAGCCCGGCCATGCCGTTTTGCAGCCAGCGGTGTCGGCAAATTGACCTGGCCCGTTGGTTGGGGGAACACTATCGGGTCTCTGGTCCTACGCAGGGGCCGGAAGAACCTGAGCCGGCGGACTCTTCGGCTGCGGAGGCCAATGCCTCGGCGCCGGCGAAAGACGAACAGCCCTCCTCGGAGGATTAACCGCCCAGCCTGGGGAGTATTTATCTTCGCAAAACCAAGGGACACAAACGTAGCCGAAAACCGGGGAGTTTAGTGTCTCTCCCATTTGCGAAGATCACTCACTCATCGGACGTCCGCCGGACCAGCGCCGGGGGATTCAGATTCCTTTTCAGGTAACACTTTAGCCGAATGAAGCAACTCGCCTCTCCCCTGGCAGGCTAAAGCCAGGGTGTCACTGCCGCGAAAGCGGCAGTCCAGAAAGTAGGAGAAGTCCCGATTGCCTGGATGCCCGCTTGCGCGGGCACAAGCCTGGACTGCTGCGTGCGCAGGCAGTGACACATAGACCCCTCCATTCGGCTAAAATGTTACCTTTTCCGAGGATTCACCGCCGAGAGGTAAGGATTTCTGGAGGGCCTGGTGTGCCTTTATTTGCTGGCGGAGCGGGGCCGGGTTAGATGCGATCCAGGCCGTCGATCCACCGGAGAAGTTCTGCCATTTCTTCGGCCGTCAGGTCCCGGATTTTCGGACCAAGATTTTTCACGCTCACCGGATATTTGGCCTCTCGGAGCCGGCCCACAAAAGCCTCAATCTGTGCTGTCTTATCGTCTTTTTCTGGCCGGGCCACGTAAAAAGCCAGGGGATACGCTGGGTCGTTTTCCGGCGGCGGCATCAGGATCGGTTCGGGGCACAGGGCGGCTACGGCCCGGATGGCTTCCCGATGCCCAAACGCCAATAAACAGGCCAACCCGGCGCCGTTGCCCTCGCCGATGGCCACAATCCGGCTAGGATCAATCCGGTAGCCGCTTCGCAGATTTTCCAGTATCTTTTTGATCACTTCCATGTCTTGCGGTTGCCATTGGGGCGGATTGCCATGCACCGCTTTCGGCGCCGCAAAAATCAGATCATACGCATCGCACAGCGGTTTCCAGCGGGCAATGAGTTCTTTGGCATCGACGGCGGTTTTGCCGTGCAACCCAATGACAACCCCATAGGCCACACGGGGGTCATAGGCTTCGGGCACATAGGCCCAGACTTCGTGCGGCATTTCTGGCACTTTGAGTTCCACGACGCCGGTTTTCAGTCCTTCTGGGGCGGGTTGGGGTTTGGCAGCCACTCGGGCGGGCGGCAAGGGACCGGCCGGAATCTCCTCCGGCAAAACTCCTAAAGTGATGGGCTCTTTCCGTTCCTGCCCATTGCGGAGGAAGACGAGTTCCAAGGTCTGCTTCGGTTCTCGGTCGGCTACCAGTTGACGGAGGCCGTTGGCGTCTTTGACTGCTTGGCCAGCGAACCGAACGACAAGATCACCCGGTTGCAGCCCGGCCTTGGCTGCCGGACTGTCCGCATAGACATATCGAACCACCGCACCCGGCGGGTGTTCGCCCGATTGGCTCCGCATGGGCAGGATGCCTAAAAACGGCCGAACATAAGGAGCGATTTCTGCTGCCAGTTCCACTTCGCATTCGATCCGCTCTTTACCTCGGAGGGCTACCAGGCGGAGTTTATCGCCGGCATACAGTCGGCTGATTTCTTCTTTGAGCTGAGCGGCCCGGCTGACCGGTCGATCGTTGACCTGGATGATTTTATCCCCGGCTTTGAGGCCTCCTTTGGCGGCTGGCGAATTGGGCCGACAACTACCGATCTCCGCCTCACTGATGTGCAGATTGGGATTTTTGAACTGGATGCCTAAAAGGCCCGGTTTGAGGTCTTTGCCCTCTTTCAATCGAGGCAGCACTCGGAGGATGTCTTCCAGGGGGACGGCAAAACCGATGCCGGAGTCGTACCACTCCACACCGGCCACCTCCGAAGTCCCTTGGGGCGAAAGCGGCGCCAGCACCCCCAGCACTCGGCCCTGGATGTCGATCAAGGGGCCGCCGTAATTATTGGGCGATACGGCCGCATCGGTCTGGATGGCCTTGCCCCAGATGCGGCTCAGGGCGCTGAGAATGCCCACGGTGATATTCGGTTTTTGTTCGCCGAATGCCCGGCCCACGGCAATGGTCCATTGCCCGACTCGCATCTGCTGCATCGGCACAGCCTCCGGAACCGGCAAGGGCTTATCCACCTCAATTTTTAGCAAACTGATCATCCGGTTAGTGTCGTTGGCCACCAACTTGGCCGCCTTCCGAGTGCCGTCCGGAAGACGGACCAAAATGGAACTAGGCTTATTGACGAAATTGAAGGCACTGGAAACGATGTATCCTTGGGGATCGACCACGAGGCCGGTGGTCGGTCCTGTGCCAAAAAGCACCGGCCCCACTTTCTCCAAACCGCCGATCGTTTCGATCATCACCACCGAGGGCGCCACCCGCTCCATAGCCGACTGAAACGCTTTCTGTTCCAGTAGTTCCAGGTCTTCCTGGCCGGGCTCGGTCGATGGCTTGGCGGAGGGAGTTTTTTGCGCCGGAGGACCTCCCTCGGCCGCCCACGCGAGCATGGCCATCCCGACCAAAACCCCCAAACAACCAACCACGGTCCCAACAGATACATTCTTCATTGATATATATTTTTTCATATCTAGGACCATCCCATGAAAAACTCAAGCATGTTCACGGTTTTGAGGAAGTCGGCCCAACGTCGGGAGGTGCCTTTAATTTCACCTCGATCAGCTCAAGCCCTCGAAGCAGCGTGAGCTTAATCTCCGCATCGTATTCGATCAGCTCCAATTCTTTTTGGAGCATCTGGCAAGAATGGATCAGCCGGTCGTTGAGCAAGATGATCAAATCATCCGGTTTGATGCCGGCGGCTTCGGCGGGCGAACCTTCCCGCACCCAATCCACATAAGGGGGCGTCCGGGGCAGAACGTCCGGCACCAGCACGATCCCCAACCGGGCCAGTTCCAGACACCGCTGCGGCCGAGGCGGAGTTTCCGGCTCCGGTTTGGCCACCATGCCCCCCTTGGCGATGATCTGCTCTACCGACGGTCGCAATGCTTCGATGGGCATCGCATAGTTCAGCCAGGTATTATTCAGAGTGTTTCGCACCTCTTTGCCGATCATCCCCACCAACTGGCCCCGATAGGTTACTACGGCGCCGCCGGCAGCACCGGGGTTATTGGTTACCGCATCGATGACATACACCGGTCCATTGTAGAGCGTTTCAAACGCTCCACGCCGGGCCGACAGATGCGTGCGGACCGAAACCACTCCCCGCTGCACGCTCACAGGTTCATTGCCCATAGCCACCTTAAACAGATTGCTAAAAGCCAAAATCCTGGTCCCGGGTTCCACTTCGACGGCCTCTTGGAGGTTGAAATGGGGCAGATGCTCTTCGTCGATTTTCAGCACGGCGATTTCCAGCCGGGGATCGGCCCCCACCAGCTTGGCCTGAAACCGTCGGCCATCATAAAGCACCACCGTGATTTCATCCGTATCCAATACATAACTCCAGACAGACAATATATGTCCCTGCTCTGAAATCAGCATACCGGTTTGATATTCTTCCAGCCCACGGAACCCGCCGGCGCCGTAGATTTTGACCATTTTGGGCTGGACCTGTTCGATGACCGCAGGGATTCGGCTGGTCGGCTCGGCCGCAGGCATCCCATCCGCAAGGCCAACCAAACTCATCAGCCAGAGGGCCAGAACCCCTCCTATCTTCCCCACCGGGAAGCAAGCGGTTGGGCTGGCCAGAGTCTGCCGGTCTGGTTGGCCCAAGCCGCCCCCGCCCGCTCGCCCCAGCCGGTTGGACCCACGCCAGGCTGAAAAGGCACGATCCCTGAGAGCCGCACCGACATGAGAACGGCATGGCCAAAGATCGGCTTGCAGGGTCATCAGGGACAAACTACCCACAGTTCGTTTCACCGATGCATCCTCCTATGAGGAAAAACGGTTTTCTTAGGTTTTCGGTTGGGCAGAGGGCTTTTCCTCTGTCGGTTTTTGTTGAGAGGGGGTGTCTTTGGCCGGTTTTTCCCGCGAGGATTTTTCCTCCACGGGTTTTTCCTGGGCCGGTTTTGCCGGTTCCGCCTTTTCCGGTTCCGGTTTTTCGGGAACCGGTTGAGCCGGTTTGGCCTTCGACGGCTTGGCCGAATCGGCTTTTTCTTCCTCTGGTTCCGAAGGTCCCTGAGGCGTCGGGGGCTTCGGCTCGGCAGCCGGGGCCGTCTGTTCCTTTCCCTTTTCGGTGGGTTTTTCCTTGGGGGCTTCTTCCGGCCAATCGCCCTTCTGAAACTCCAAGGTGCTTACCAAAAACACGCCAAACACCACGTCCCCATATCGGACCTCCATGCGCTGCGGCAGCCAACGACCATCGTTTGGCCGATATTCATGGAAATAAACTTCGCACGGATCGGCCAATTCTTCGCCGAACATCTCCAACAACAGCAGATGGCCTTCGGCCGGGTCGAAATACAATCGGCATTCCACGCCAGCGTATTGGCCTTCGACGACATCGACCAGACCCGGTCGTCCCACCATCGGTGCGGTTCCCCAATAGGCCACTTCTCCGAACCGGCCAGCGCCCAACAGGGCCAATCGCCGCCACAGATAAAGGGCCGGAAACAGGCCGCCGCTATGTTGCGGCTCCAGCACCGTACTTAAATCCGCCCCGGCCGACCAACGCAGTTCATTGGCGCCCACTTTGAGCGTCAGGCCCTGGTTGGTAAGCTCCATTTCAAACTCCGCTCCAGTATCCAGTTTGCCCCGAACTGTCCAGGGACCTGCCAAACCCTCCACAGGAAACTTCTCTTTCCAGGCCTTCAGGACCCGGTCCCGATGGAGTTTGTTGAAATAGTAATTCGCATAACCTCGTTTGGGCTCGAAATGTTTTTTCACCATTTCCGGCATAGGCGCCGGGGCGACCGGATGCATTCCGGGAATTGGCGGCTGGTCTGGCCGGGGCATGGGTATGGGAATCTGCTTCGGCGCCGGTTTGGCCGGGGGAGTTGGGCCACCGGAAGGTTTTTCTGGGGAAGGTTTTTCCTCAGCACGCTTCTCGACTCCGGGTTTTCCGGCGGGAGGCTTTTGCTCCGAGGGTTTTTCCTCCGAAGGCTTTTCTGCTGGTAGAGTCTTTTCGGAAGCAGGCTTGGGTTCCGAAGGTGTTTCGGCAGGGGGCTTTTCGGCACTGGGTTGATCCGGTTCGGATTTCTCGGCGGAGGGTTTTTCTGGAGTGGGTTTATCCGGCGTAGGCTTTCCGGGCGTCGGTTTTTCTTCCGGTTTTGGAATCGGCATGGGCATGGGGCCGCCTCGGCGACGGCCTTCCAAAAGCTCCAGCAGTTCATCGGTCCGATGCACCCCAGCCAGGCGAACGTAAATATCATGCCGCTGGCCCTCATGGACGAAGGAGAGCGGGACTCGCCAGCCTTTGGGCAAGATGCCCAGGACGTTCTTAAAGTGATTCGGCGTGGTGATGGGCCGACCAGCAAAGGAAATGATTTCGTCATCCGGGTTGAGGCCTCGGCGGTAGGCGTCGCATGTTTCTAGGATATGGTTGACGATCACCCGGCCTTTATCGTCGGCGCTGACCGTAGCGCCCAGTGTAGCATGATCGACGATCCGTCCGCCGTGCAATTGGCCGAGGAAGTTTTTGATCTGATTGATCGAGATGGCATAGCCGACGCCGACATTGACGCGGCCTCGTTTTTCAAAGGAACCTCGGCCGTTGATGCCGATGAGTCGGCCCTTGGCGTCGAACAGGGGACCGCCCGAATTGCCCGGGTTGATCGAGGCGTCCGTTTGGATGCAATCGGTATATTCCAGGATGGTGCCGGCGGGCGGCTGATACCGCTGCACCCCGGAAACAATCCCATAGGTTACAGTGGGCTGAAAGTCATTGGCCAACATGAACGGATTGCCCATAGCAAAGACCCAATCGCCCATCTGCACTTGGTCGCTGTCGCCGATTTCGGCGGCGGGGAAGTCATCTCGGCCCAGCAGCTTGATCAAGCCCACATCGCCCGTTGGGTCCAGGCCGACCACCACGGCGTCATAGACTTTGCCGTCCGGAAGACCGCACTTCATCCAGTTGCCGCACGGTCGGACCACGTGGAAGTTGGTCAGGGCGTAGCCGTCTCGGGAGATCAGCACGCCAGAACCGCCGCCAGGGCCTTGGGGTGGAAAAACGGCCACCACCGAAGGCTTGGCTTTCTGGATGGCGGCGATCCGCTCCGCTTCCGCCTGCAAGACCGCCGGATGCACCTCGGCCCACACGACCGACGCCCATCCAGCCCATCCCACCAGAAGCCCCACCATGGCACAAACGAAAACTATACTTTTATTCATATTTCTGCCTCATCCCGAACAGGTTCGCACTTCCACCTATTGGACCAACCGGATATCCCCTAAAAGCAGATGATCGCCAATATCCATGTCTTGGCCGAAATCCACCAGAATCACCAGCCGACGCACTCCGCTGATGTCCAGATCGATCGGCTTGGGCGGATCCGAACCGGAAATGGCCTGATCCAGCAGCACCTTGTCGTCGCCTCGGATGACCAGTTGGACATGGCCGGCCGGTCGGATTTGGTCGTCGATGCCCGCCACGGCCTGCAAGCGTCGGAAGGGCCGAGGCAACCGATAGACCATTTCGGTTCGGCTGTGGAGGGCCAACCCTTTGGCGTATTTTTTGCCGCCCAACTGGATCGGCCGAGGATACAAAGCCCGATCTTTGCGTGGGGCAAAAAACTCCCTCTGGCTGGCCGGAGTTTCTGCCGCGCCCAAAAACGGCGTCCACCGAACCGATTCCGGCTCCAGATCGCTGAGAAAAACGATCTTTCCCTGAGAAACGTCTAACCGCACGAGGTCTGCTAGGGCCGTCGTACCGCTCAGCCCGGCCGGGCTGGTCCATTGGAGTTGGTCGTTTTCAAGCCGGATTTTTTGGATGCTCCATCGGTTGCCCGCTTTGTCGTACAGCAGGCCCAAACCGGCCGGCAAAGAGCGACCTTCCGCACGATGAAACACGAGTCCAAACACCCGAGCCCGTTTCACCGGGATTTGTTCCCGATCCACTTCAAATCGGACGGTTTCCGCAGTAACTTCATGGATGACGCCCCGATGGTAATCCAAGCCTTGTTCGGTGCGCAGGACCAACAGGTCCGTATCCTGTTTGCCTTCCACCAGGCGTTTCCAGACGGCCGAGAGGGCTTCGGTTTCGGGCTGAAAGCGGACCCAAACCAGGTCCCGGCGGGAGCATTCCAGCCCCTGCTGGCCCTCTGCGGAAAGCCTGACCCGAACCCGACCTTCCTGGAGCGTAAACTCCGCAACCGCTGCCAAACTCTCATCCACCCACCCGGCGACGATGGCGCCGGGCTGAGCCTGGGCGGAAGTTGCCGATTTGGACGCCAGTTCTGCAACCCGTTCCATCGGCACGTTCACCGGCCCTGAGCCGGTTTGCACTGTAACCGACTGTTCCGTCAAAGCGGCCAATTGACCGATGTGCACTTGGCCGTCCAGGGTCCGCACTTGCACTTCGCCCGGAACGGTCAAAATCGCAGCGGCAAAACATGCCCAGACCAAACCTCCCATCGAAGCCTTCTCCCTTAGGACAGTGTATTCTCCCTGGTTTTCTCCCTTGCACGTGGGTTGAGTGAACTTAAGGGGATTTTTTTGTGTCGGCGGATTCACTGGCTAGTTTTCGGAAGTATTGTTCGATTTTATCTCGGTATTGTGCGGGGAAATCGCGGCCGATCTGCTGGAGGACTTCTTCCCGCTGTTTCGGCGGCAGGTTCCCCCAGCCGCTGCCAAAGCCGATTTCCCGTTTTTCCACTTCGCCGGGCCCTTTGCCGCCGATGATGCGGCTGTCGGGCGCCGGACTGCTGGAGCGGATGGTGCGTCCGCCGGCTGATCCGCTGCCGCCGCCCTGCTGTTGTTGCTCTTCCAGACGTTTGATGATTTTATCGAGGTCTTCGACGATTTTATCTTCGATGTGGCGGACTTTGGGGCCGGCCCGGTGCAAACCCAGCCGACGTTCCACGTCCCGCATCCGCCGGGCAATATGATCTAAAGTCTCCTCGCGAAGGTTTTTCAGATCCTCTTGTATCAGGCTGGCCAAGGCGACATATCGACGTGGACAAT
>Ga0272448_1001139_pt1 | contig 37283 bp, 32 predicted proteins | sample YNPCB0191_FD_202220 | JGI IMG/M metagenome (GOLD analysis project Ga0272448, IMG submission 202220) | Hot spring sediment microbial communities from Yellowstone National Park, WY, United States - YNP-CB-019-1 | ecosystem: Environmental > Aquatic > Thermal springs > Hot (42-90C) > Sediment...
CCCTCTTTCCACCCCCTCCCCTCGCCCGCCGCCGAAGGCGAGCGGGAGAGGGGAGGGGGCAGGGGGAGGGGTGAGGGCACGATTTTTTGAGACTTTAGCCCGGTACGATTTTATAGGACTCAACAGGGCGCAAAGATTTTCTATCTCTTTGCGTAATTACCTACCACAAAGGACACAAAGTACTCACAAAGGACACAAAGGGATAAAATATCGTCCTTTGTGCCCTTTGTGCGGCCTTCGTGTCCTTCGTGGTTTTTATGAAACGGTTCTTGGGTAGGTAGTTACCTCTTTGCGCTCTTTGCGCTCTTTGCGGTTTTCCAATAACCGCTGTAACTATGTTTTGGCAAAAGGACAAAGTGAATGTATAATGGGAAACAGTGATCCGTTGGCGACCATCTGTTACTTACCCCTGTGTTGAGTCCTTTGAGGTATGAAAACCGTCGTCGCCGCTGCACTGGGAGAGTGTGTCCACGTCGCCGGAATCATGAACTTCCTGCGCCTGGCTGAGGCCGCAGGCTGGCGGACCGTCTTTCTGGGCCCGGCGGTGCCGATAGACCGGGTGCTGGAAGTCGCCCGGAGCGAAGGGGCCGACCTGGTCGGCGTCTCCTACCGGCTGACCCCGGAGACCGGCGAGCGGCTCCTGGCCCAGTTCGCCGAGGCCGCCGACGACCTGCGCAGCGCCGGGGTCCGCTTCGCCTTCGGCGGCACGCCCCCCGTCGCCGAACGGGCCCGCGCGCTGGGCTTTTTTGAACGGGTCTTCGTCGGCGGCGAGCCGGAGACGGAAGTCCTGGCCTACCTGAAGGGCCAGCCCGCCGAGGGCCGCACCGAGACCGACTTCCCTCAGACCACCGTGGAGCGCATCCGCTGGAAGGCCCCCTACCCCATCCTCCGCCACCACTTCGGCCTGCCCACAATGGAGGCCACGCTGGAGGGCGTCGCCCGCATCGCCGAGGCCGGCGTCCTGGACGTCATCTCCCTGGGCATAGACCAGGACGCGCAGGAGAACTTCTTCCATCCCGAACGGCAGGACCCCCGACGCCGGGGGGCGGGCGGCGTTCCCGTCCGCACGCCCGACGACTACCGGGCCCTCTACCAGGCCAGCCGCCGGGGCAACTACCCCCTCATGCGCACCTACTCCGGCACCGACGACTTCATCCGGCTGGCCGAAATGTACGTGGAGACCATCCGCATCGCCTGGTGCGCCATCCCCATCTTCTGGTTCAACCGGATGGACGGGCGCGGCCCCTGGGACCTGGAAGGTTCCATCCGGGAACACCAGCGGGTTATGGCCTGGTACGGTCAGCGGAACATCCCCGTGGAACTGAACGAGCCCCACCACTGGGGGATGCGGGACGCGCCGGACGTGGTCTTCGTCGTCTCGGCCTATCTCTCCGCCTACAACGCCCGCGCCTTCGGCGTCCGGGATTACATCGCTCAACTGATGTTCAACAGTCCCCCCACCCTCTCTGACCGCATGGACCTGGCGAAGATGCTGGCCATTCTGGAACTCATCGCGCCGCTGGCGGGGCCCGATTTCCGCATCTGGCGGCAGACCCGAACGGGCCTGCTCAGTTATCCCCTGGACCCCGACGCCGCGCGCGCCCACCTGGCGACGACGGTCTACCTGCAGATGGCGCTGCGGCCCCACATCGTCCATATCGTCGGGCACACGGAGGCCCACCACGCCGCCACCGCCGACGACGTCATAGAGGCCTGCCATCTGGCCCGGCGGGCGGTAGAGAACGCGCTGCGGGGCCAGCCCGACATGACCGCCGACCCCGCCGTCCAGGAGCGGAAGGAGGAACTCATTCACGAGGCTCAGGTCACGCTGGAGGCCATCCGCTCGCTGGCCGGGCCCGACGTCTCCGACCCGCTGACCGACCCCGCCACCCTGGCCCGCGCGGTGACAGCGGGGATTCTGGACGCCCCCCACCTGCGCAACAACCCCTACGCGCGCGGCCAGATGGTCACCCGGATAGATGAGCGCGGCGCCTGCGTGGCGGTAGACCCCGTCAGTGGCCGCCCGCTCAGCGAAGAGGAGCGCCTGGCCCGCCTGGGGATCGGCAAATCACCACGCAAAAACTAATCGCGGAGAACGCAGAGAGCGCAGAGATTTTCTTTAAATATTGCTCTGCGTACTCTGCGGTCTCTGCGATAAAGAACCCTTTTTGCAGTGGAGTCAATATTGCTCTGCGTACTCTGCGGTCTCTGCGGTAAAAAGACCTTTTTGCAGTGAAGTCAGAAATTCTTCGTGTCTTTGTGTCTTGGTGGCTCCAAAAGGAGGATGATGAGAGACAAAGCGCACTACACCGTTATCGGCGCAGGGCACGGCGGGAAGGCCATGGCCGCGCACCTGGCCCTGATGGGCTTCCCCGTCACCCTCTACAACCGGACAGCCGAGAACATTGCCGCCATCCGGTCCCGGGGCGGAATTGAACTGGAGAGTTACGACGGCGGCCCTCGGGGCTTCGCTCGCCTGGCCAACGTCACCGCAGATATGGACGAAGCGCTGGCGGAGGCGGACATCGTGATGGTCGTCGTCCCCTCCACCGCCCACGCCGACATTGCCCGGGCCGCCGCCCCCCACCTGCGGGACGGGCAGATCGTCGTCCTCAACCCGGGCCGGACCGGCGGCGCGCTGGAGTTCACCAAAGTCATGCGGGAGAGCGACTGCGCCGCCGACGTCACCGTCGCCGAGGCGGAGACGCTCATCTACGCCAGCCGGTCCGACGGCCCCGCCCAGGCCCGCATCTTCAGCATCAAGGAGGCTGTCCCCCTGGCCGCCCTCCCCGCCACCCGCACCCGGCGGGTCCTGGAGGCGCTGGCCCCGGCCTACCCCCAGTTCATTGACGGCATCAGCGTCCTGCACACCGGCCTGAACAATATGGGCGCCATCTTCCACCCCGCGCTGACCATCCTCAACGCCGGGCGCATTGAGGCCACCGGCGGCGACTTTCAGTTCTACATAGAGGGCGTCACCCCGTCGGTGGCGCGGGTGCTGGAAGTGTTGGACCGGGAGCGGGTAACGGTGGCGGCCGCGCTGGGCATCCGGGCCCGCACCGCGCTGGAGTGGCTGAAGATGGCCTACGACGCCACCGGCGCCGACCTCCACGAGGCCATCCACAACCAGCCCGGCTACTACGGCATCAAAGCGCCCCCCACCCTGAACCACCGGTACATTACCGAAGACGTGCCCGCGAGTTTGGTGCCCATTGCGGCGCTGGGGGAACGATACGGCGTCTCCGTGCGGGGGATGGATAGCATCATCCGTCTGGCCTGCATCATCCACCGCACCGACTACTGGCGGCGCGGCCGGACCCTGGAGCGGATGGGCATTGATGGGATGAGCGTGAGCGAAGTCACCCGATATGTGATGGAAGGCGTGTTCTCATGACGATTTTGATCGGCACCAGCGGCTTCAGTTACGACGACTGGGTGGGCCCGGTCTACCCACCGGACCTGCCCAGGTCGGAATGGCTACGCTACTACGCGCAGGAATTCCCCACCTGCGAACTGGATTTCACGTTTTACCGCATCCCCGACCCCCATACCCTGGCCCGCATGGCCGATAAGGTCCCCCCAGGCTTCCTGTTCTCCGTGAAGGCCTTCCAGGGCATCACCCACGAACGGGAGAATCCGGAGCCGCTCATCCACCAGTTTGTGGACGCGCTGAACCCGCTGCGGGAGGCGGAGAAGTTCGCCTGCGTCCTGGTCCAGTTCCCCTACGCCTTCCACGCCAGCGAGGAGAACCGGGCCTACCTGCGCCGTCTGCGGGAGGGGTTCGGCGACCTGCCCGTGGTGGTGGAATTCCGCAGTCGGGATTGGATCACCCGCCGCACCTTTGACGAGTTGCGGGCGCTGAACCTGGGTTTCTGCTGCGTGGACCAGCCCCGGCTGCGGGGACTGGTCCCGCCGGTCGCCGCCGTGACCGGTCCGGTGGCCTACGTCCGTTTCCACGGCCGCAACGCGGCCAAATGGTGGGAGCACGAGGAGGCCTGGGAGCGGTACGATTACACCTACACCGACGAGGAACTGGCGGAGTGGGTGCCGAAAATCCGTCAACTGGACGCCGAGGCCCCGCTGACGCTGGTCTACATGAACAACCACTGGCGCGGGCAGGCGGTGGGGACGGCCCGCCAGTTGCGCCGGTTGCTGGAGTAAACACCAATGGGGAAAACTGTAACCGTCAAATGGCTGGAGAAACTGCAGTTCGTGGGGATAGACGCCACGAAGCCCTCCGTGGTCATGTCGGCCCCCGACGAGGAGAACGGCATCGGGATGAGCCCCAGTCAGTTGCTCCTGGTGGCGCTGGGCGGCTGCACCGCCTACGACGTGGTCAACATCCTCACCAAAAAGCGCCAGCGACTGACCGGCCTGGAAATCGCCGTGACCGGCGAGCAGAACCCCGACCCGCCCTGGGCCTACACCCACATCCATCTCCATTACCGCCTGCGCGGGCGGGGTCTGAACGAGCCGGCCGTGCGGGACGCCATTGAACTCTCCAAGATCAAGTACTGCTCCGTCGGCGCGACGCTCTCCGCCGCCGCCCAAATCACCTACGACTACACCATTGAGGAGGACACATGAGCCTGCGTATCGTCGCCGAACTCATGGCCATTTCGGCCCGGACAGCCCCCAAGGCCGTGGGACAGGACTTCCTCGCCATCAAAATCGTGGAGGGCGAGGAACTGCGCCGCCTGGGCGAGGAGATGATTGCCTACGGCGAGCGCGTCGGGAAGAAGAATTTTGATCGGGACGGGAGGAACGTCCTCAACTCCGAGGCCGTGGTGCTCATCGGCCTGAAGGACGCCCGGGTGGTGGGTCTGAACTGCGCCGCATGCGGCAACCCGACCTGTGTGGAGCCCAACACGGTAGAGGGGGAGTTTCGCGGCCCGCAGTGCGCAATGCGCCTGCTGGACATGGGCATTGCCATCGGCTCGGCCGTCAAGACCGCCAGTTTGCTCAACGTGGACAACCGGGTGATGTACCGGGTCGGCGTGGTGGCCCGCCAGATGGGCCTGATAGATGCCGACGTGGTCATGGGCATCCCCCTCTCCGCCACCGGCAAGTCCATCTACTTTGACCGCTGAGGACAACCCTTGTATCGCGCTCATTCATTGCTGGAGGGGATTCCGTTCCTGCTGATCGGGGTGTCGGTCCTGGTGGTGGCGCTGGCCTTCCTCTGGCCCGCCCCGACCGAGTTCCCGATGGACGACACCTACATCCACTTCGTCTACGCGCGCAACCTGGCCGAACACGGCAAACTGATGTTCAACTTCCCGGACGAGAAGGGGGTGGGCACGTCCAGCCCGCTCTGGGTGCTCCTGCTGGCAGGCGGGTACGCGGCCGGCATCCCGCTTCACCTGCTGGCCAAAGCCCTGGGCATCGGCGCCCTCATCATCGTGGGCGCGGCCCTCTACCTGCTCCTGCGCCCCATCTGGGGAGTCTTTGCCTCATTGGGCACCGCCCTGGCCGCGGTGCTCTCCGGCCCCATGCTCTGGTTCTCCCTCAGCGGGATGGAGACCACCCTCTTCCTGGCCCTGGCGCTGCTGGCCCTCCTGGCCTACCGGGCCGGGCGCTGGTTATGGATGGGTCTCCTGCTGGGCCTCCTCACCCTGGCCCGCCCGGAGGGACTGGCGCTGGCCCTGGCCATCGCGCTGGCGGAAATCGTCCGCCAGAAGCGCATCCCCCGCCACCTGGTCTGGGCCGGCGTCCTCTGTGCCCTCATCGCCGGCCCGTGGTTCCTCTACTTGTACTTCCGCACCGGGCACTTTCTCCCCACCAGTGGCCTCAGCAAACATGTGACCACAACAATGGGGATCCGCCTGGTCGCCAGCCAGAACCCCGTCCTGGGCACCCTGGCCCGCCTGACGCCCCTCACCTACACAGGCCTGTGGGCCGTCTATCTGGTGGAGTTCGTCCTGGGCGGGATGACGCTCCCACCGCCCCGCCTGCCCATCGGCACCGCCGTCGGCAATCCCCACTACACCCTCTCCCTCTGGGCCGTGATCGGACTGGTCGGCATGGTCGGGCCGCTGCTCTGGGCCGCCCGGCGGGCCTGGAACGTCCGCCGCTGGCCGCGCCTCCTGCAGGACCCGGCCCGGCGCCCCTGGGTCGTCTTCCTTACCTGGCTGGTCTTCCACAACCTCTGTTATATGGCCTTCCTGCCCACGCCGGGGACGGCCAGCCGCTACGGCGCCGTCAACCACATCGCCCTCTGGCTGGGGTTGGTCGCGGGGCTGCGGGCCTCCGCTCACCGGCCCCGCCTGCAGCGGGTCTGGCTCGCCGGACTGGTCTTCCTGCTGGTCGCCGACGGCATCTACTGGAACTCCGTCTACGACGCGAATCTGGAGCACATGCAGAACGTGCGCATCGCCGCCGCCCGTTTCGTGCGGGACCATGTCCCCCCAAAAGAGTTGTGCGCGGCGTTTGACATCGGCGCCGTCCGCTTCTACAGCGAACGGCCCATCATTGACCTCTACGGACTGGTGGACCCGGAAGTCGGGGACTGGTACTACCGGGGCGAGATGGACCGGTACCTGGCCGTGAAGGGCGTTCACTGCCTCATCCTGCCCGACCGTCCCGGGACCACCGAGGATGGCTGGTTTGACCTGGGCACCATGCTGAAACTGACCACCAGTCCTCTTTTTACTCCCAACCAACTGGCCCTCTTTGAGATTCGTCAGGACCGGTGGCTCCAGGGGTATCTGCCCACGTTGAACTACCAGGCGGCCGTGACGGTATACCATCTGCTGCCCGTCCAATCGCGGCGGTAACCGGAAAGAGAACCTCAGATGCGGATTGGTCTCCTCACCGACGCCTACTGGCCGGGAGTGAACGGCATCATCCGATTCGTCTCCCTGCACAAGCGCATCCTGGAGAGTATGGGACACCAGGCCTTTGTCTTCACCGGGGGGCCGCCGTGCCCGCAGGACGAACCCGGGGTGGTCCGATCCTTCGGGCTCCCTCACCCCGACCCCGGCTACCGGGTGACCCTCGGATACTCCCGCCGGGCAGTGGCTCTGCTGCGGACGATGGACGTCCTGCACGCCAACCAGCCCGCGATGAGTGGCCTGCTGGCCCTGCGGTACGGCCGTCGGTTCGGCATCCCCGTTGTCCTCACCCTCCACAGTCGCTACGACCTGCTGGTCCACAGCCGACTCTGGGTGCCTCTGCCCGTCGTCCGGGCCACCCTCGGCGCGTACCTGCGCTGGCTTCTCCCCCGCTGCGACCTGGTGACCGCGCCGACGCCGGAGGTGGCAAACGTTCTGGACGAAATGGGGGTCCAGGCCCCCGTAGAAGTGATCCCCCACGGTGTGGACCGGAATCCGCCCCGCCGCCGCAACGTGACCCGGGCCGAACTGGGCATCCCGGCCTCGGCGCCGCTGGCGGCGTTTGTGGGACGGGTGGTCGCCGAGAAGAACGTCCGTTTCCTGATAGAGGTGCTGACGGCCCCGGAACTGGGCGATGCCTGCCTGCTGGTGGTCGGCGATGGCCCGGAACGGCAGGCGCTGGAGGAGATGGCGGATCAGAGAGGGCTGAACGGACGGGTGCGGTTTGTGGGGCAGGTCGCGCCGGACGAAGTGCCGGCCTACGTTGCGCTGGCCGATTTCTGCGTCACCGCGTCCAAAATAGAGATGTTGCCCACGGCGATTCTGGAGGCGCTGGGGGCGGGGCTTCCCGTCCTGGGGCTGGACGTGCCCTGGATTCGGGCCGTCATCCGCTCCGGGGAGAACGGCCTGCTCATCCCGCCCGACGACGCCGCAGCAATGGCGCGGGCCTGGGCCCAACTGGCCCATAACCCGGAACTGCGGGCGCGTCTGGCGGAGGGAGCCCGCCGCACCGGCGAGCAGTACGATGCCCGCCAGGCGACGGTCCGTCTGGTAGCCCACTACGAACGGCTGGCAGCAGCCAGAACATAAAACCATGAAGGACACGAAGGACACGAAGATTCCTTATGGTAACTACCTACCCAAGAACCGTTTCATAAAAACCACGAAGGACACGAAGGCCGCACAAAGGGCACGAAGGATGATATTTTATCCCTTTGTGTCCTTTGTGAGTACTTTGTGTCCTTTGTGGTAGGTAATTACCCCTTATGCGCCTTTCGTGCCTTTCGTGCCCTTTCGCGCCTTTCGTGTCTGATAAACCATGAACCGCCAACGGATCGGGCTGGGCCGCCGGGGGGAGGAACTGGCCGTTGAGGAACTCCAGCGCCGGGGGTACGAGATTGTGGCGCGCAACTGGCGCTGCGAGATTGGGGAAGCGGACATCGTCGCCCGGCGGGGGCCGGTGTGGGCCTTCGTGGAAGTCCGCACCCGCCGGGGGGAGGCCTACGGCTCGCCAGAGGAGTCCATCACCCCCAGGAAGCAGGCGCGCATGCGGGCCGTGGCCGAACGGTATATGGCCGAGCACGGCCTCCATGAAGCGGACGGACAACTGCTGATGGTGGCCGTGGAGATGGACCGGGCTGGCCGCCTGCGGCGGGTGGAAGTGCTGGAAGTGGAGTAAGTCCTCCTACCGAAAACGGATCCCGTCCGGCAGGCTCTCTATCAGCGTCCGCACCGGCACGAAGACATCCCGCAGCCGCTGCACCGCCGGGTCCAGTCCTGAGGGCCCTAACTGAATAGCCACCGGAATGTCCATCTGGATGGGCACCGTCTGGCTCACCGGGACGGTCATGCGCACCGGGATGGTCTTCTGCACCGGCACCACCATGTTCAGCCGGACCGGCAAAGGCGTCCCCGCGGGCAGGACGACCGTCGTCCGTACCGGGACGTTGTTGAGGTAGACGGTGGTGTTGGGGATGGACGTGTCCCGGAGCAGAACGACCACGGTGTCCTGGTTGATGGGGAGGTCAAAATCCAGCGCCAGGGGCTGATCCAGAGGCAGGTCAAATTGAATAGGGATGGATTGGTCCACCGGCACCGTCGTATGGATGGTCGTCTCCCCCAGGCCCAGAAACGCCCGGTCCAGGTTGTAGAGGAGAGGCTCCAGCAGGTGGGTCTTCAGTTGCAGGAGAGGGCCAACGGCAAGGATAAGGACCAGGACGAGGACCAGGTTGACGATGAAGGAAAAGAGGATGGCGAAGTTGGCAAAGGCCCGCCAGAGTCGTCGCAAGCGCTCTTTCATCGTGTCCTCCCGTCGTGGACTTTTGCGGCTTCGTCTATTGTATAAAATTTTCCCAAAAACGCAAGACCCCCTGCGAATCGGGTGCGTCCCAAAGTTGTAGGACAACTGCTCGCAGTTGTCCTGCAAAGCAACCAGACCCGACAATATTGGGACAAACCCCGCGAATCTTCCCGCAGAATCGGGTGTTGGAATATGCGGATGAACACAGGCACCATCGCCGTCATTGCCCTATCGGTCTTTCTGTTCCTGTGGTACATCGGCGGTCATCTGTACAACCGCCAGCGCGGCCGCCGCCTCTTCCGCTGGCTGGAGGAGGGCCTGAAGGTCCTGGGAGAGGGGTACCAGTGGGGCTGGCTGGGCTCCCCCGCCTCCGGCGCCCGCATCCTGATCCCCCAGGCCCATCCCCCCTTTCGCCGGATAGAAATCACCCTCCTGCTGGAGAACCGCGAAATCCCCGTCCTCTGGCTGGCTGACCACTTGCAGAAGAAACGGGATGCGGTTATAATAAAAGCGACTCTCCGATCTCCGGAGAACAGGGAGATTCAAGTGGGACCGCCGAACGAACTCCGAAGCGCTGCTCTCCTGTCCTGGAACCGGGAAACAGGCCCGCATGGTCTGATGGTGGCGTACCAGGGTACCGGTGCCTCACCTCGTCTGGCGAAACTGACCCCCTGGCTGACCCGCTATGGCCCCCACCTGCGCCGCTTCGTCCTGCAACGCGAAGACCCCCATCTGGCCGTGTGGATGAATCTGACAGGACTCGTGCCGGACATTCCCTCGGCGGTTCTCTTCACCGACCTCCAGGCCGCACTGGAATCCAGAAAGGAAGAGAAATGATCTCCGAAGAAACCGTCACCCAAACCTGGCAGCGCGTTGCCCTGAGTACCCCTCAGGAGGCGCAGCGCTATATGCACCAGATGTCGCAGGAACAGCCCGCGGTCCTGGCCTATCTGCTGACGATGGACGGCGACCCCTTCAACCGGAACGAAATGGGGTACATCCTCTTCATCGCCCTGGTCGTCTGGCAGATTATGAAGCAGAGCGATCAGGGCCTGCGGTCGGTTCCCATTGAGGCGATAGAGCAGGCAGATGAGGCCAACTTCTCGTTCCTGGAACAACTTCTAACCGCTGGCGAGATGGACTTTGAGGCCGCCGTTGTGCGAATGATCGCGGAGTATCCGGAGCCGGAAGTGTTGCGGTACATCGTTGAGGCGTTGATGGAAGAAGACGAAGAGGAACCCTTCCGGGACGAATACCGGGGGCTGGCGTTTGTCAATTTGAAGACGGTGCTGGACGCCTTCATCGCCAGCCCGGCCCTGACGGGGGGAGAAACCCGCGGTGGAGCGCGCCGGCACCGGCCTTCCTCCCGAAGTCGGCGGGACTCCTGAGGGGGAGGTAGAGCCCAGGCCAGGACGTGCGCGCATGCCGCGTCACTCAAGACCACGCGGCCTGGCCTGAAAGAAGTTGCCAAATCAGGTGACTTGTAGTAAAATGGCTAATAGTTACCCCCCAAAAACGATTCCAGGTAACTGCCTACCCAAGAGTCGTTTCGTAAAAAACCACGAAGGACACGAAGGCCACACAAAGGACACGAAGGACGATTTTTACCCTTTTGTGTCCTTCGTGAGTACTTTGTGCCCTTGTGGTAGGTAATTACGATTCCAGCCAGAAGGAGGTGATCCGGGGTTTCACATCAGGTACTGTTCAACCGTTCGTCCGCCTTCCGTACCGTTTATCCACCATTGTTCCCCATTTTATCAGGAGGAAAAAGGATGAACGCGCTTGTGGTCCTGATTCTGGCCGCCATCGGTGTCGGCGTCGGCTACGGCGTCTACGCCAAGAGTATTGACCGCAAGGTCATCCAGCCCGACCCCTCCAAAGCCACGCCCGCCAGGATGTACATGGACGGCGTGGACTTCATCCCCGCCAACCGCAACGTCCTCTTCGGCTACCAGTTCAAGTCCATCGCCGCCCTCGGCCCCATCCTGGGCCCCATCATCGCCGTCCAGTGGGGATGGCTCCCGGCGCTGGCCTGGATCATCCTGGGCACCTTCTTCATCGGGTGGGTCCAGGACTACTCCAGCATCATCATGGGCGTCCGGGAGGAGGGGCAGACCTTCGGCGCCCTCAGTTACCGCCTCATCTCCCCGCGCGCCCGCAACATCCTCCTGGCCTTCATCTACGTCTACCTGCTGATGATTATGGGCGCCTTCGGCATCCAGGTGGGCTTCGTCCTGCTGACCCGTCCGGCAGTGCCCCTGGGGGTCATCATCCTCACTCTGGCGGGCCTCCTGGCCGGGCAGATGACCTATAAGTGGAAGCAGGACATCATCCTGACCACGGTGGTCACCGTCGTCATCGCCCTGGTCGGCATCTGGGTGGGAACGCTGCCGGCGGTCAAGAACTTCTTCGCTGCCCTCTACGGCCTGGACGCTGAGGGCAAAAGCCCCATCCTCTTCCTGCAGGTGACCCGGGCCGGCTTCATCGGGAGCCTGCTGGTGCTGATCTTCTGCTACCTGGGCGCGGTTTTGCCCATCTGGCGCTGGGCCCAGCCGATTAACTACGTCGCCTTCTGGGTCGTCCTCTTCGGCGTCCTGGGCGGCATTCTCGGCCTGCTGATCGGGCGCCCCAGCCTGGGAGACTTCCCGGCCTACCAGACCTTCATGGGCCCTGCGGGTCCCCTCTGGCCGATGCTCTTCGTGACCATCGCCTGCGGCGCCATCTCCGGCTGGCACAGCCTGGTCTCCTCCTCCGGCACCGCCCGCCAGTTGGAGAAGGAGACGGATGCCCTCTACGTGGGCGGTGGGGCGATGTTCCTGGAGATGGTCTTTGCGACCATCGCCTTCCTGACCGCTACGGCCGGCGTGGGCTTCGCGAAGTACACGGAAATGAAGGGCTGGACAGTCCCGGCGGCCGTCTTCCCCCAGGGTCTCTCCACCTTCCTGAACTACTGGGGGCTGGACGCCGCGCTGGGCCAGGGCTTCGGTGCCGCCTACGGGTCCGTCTTCCTCACCCTGATGGCGCTGACCATCATGCACCTGGTGGTCCGCTTCATGCGGGTGGCCAGCGCCGAGGCGCTGGGTGACCGCTTCCCCATCCTGCGCAACGTCCACGTGGGCACCATCATTGCTCTCCTTCTCACCATCTTCCTCATCTGGATCGTGCCCTTCCTGCAAATCTGGGGGGTCTTCGGTGCAGCTAACCAGTTGATGGCTTCCCTGGCCCTGCTGCTCATCACCCTCTGGCTGATGTCCAAGGCCAAGAGTTACCAGTGGACCTTCTGGCCCTTCGTCTTCATGTTCGTTACTACCGTTGGGGCCCTTCTCTGGTCAGCCTATGCGGCGTTCTTCCGCAATCTGCCCAAGCAAACAGCCTGGCAGGGTGTGGTTGCACAGGTAACGATTGGAACGCTGGCGCTGGTCCTGGTAGTGTTGGCCATTATTCTGGTGGCGGACGCCCTGGGGTCCATCCGCCGCTACCGGGCGGAACTGGCCAAGGCGCGCCGGTAAGGCCGGTCCGCTGGCAGGCAAACGCAAGGAGCAGGGCGGGCTCCCCACCCGCCCTGTTCTTGTAACGGATGAGAGAGATGCAACTCCAGGTTCTGATGCCCATCCCAACCACGTTCCGCCACTGCCTGGCCTGTGAGGCTCTTTCGGGAGATGTGGTGGGAAACGTCGCACGCGCCGAGATGGTGGAGGAGTACCCGACGGAGTTCCTGGAGGAGTTTGACCGCCTGATGCGCTGGATCAACGAACTGACCTTTCGCTTCGGGCCGGCGCTCCAGGTTCGGGTGGTGGACCCCCAATCCCCGGAGGGGCTCTGGAAATGCCTGCGGTACGGCGTCCGCCGATACCCGACGTTTCTTCTGCCCGGCGGGCGCAAGGTCGTCGGGTGGGACTGGGAGGCACTGGAAGGTGCCCTGCGGGAGATGGCGGAAGGGCGGGATGCAGGATGCAGGACGCAGGGTGCAGGATGAATCCTGCGCTACACCCCCGTAGCACAGGATTTATCCTGTGGATGCAGGATGAATCCTGCGCTACATCCACCGTAGCACAGGATTTATCCTGTGGATGCAGGGCGCAGGATGAATCTGCGCTAAAAGAGGGTCAAAGTGAATCAGAGCGAGGCGAAGCGGCAGCAATGGCTGGAAGAACTGGCATGCCGTCTGCGGGACGCCGGATGCGCCCTGCGGGACATCCTCTACGGGATGACCCTCTACGACTGGGTGCTGGAACTACAGAAGGCGCGCGGGGAGGTGGAGCGCGTCTTCACCATCCTGGTCTTCGGCGACCTGCTGGGCATCCCCATCCTGACCCCGTACTACACCATGCGCTTACTCCCGTATATGGTTCCCCGCATTGAAGCCTGGCGCCGCAGCATGCTCCGGGAACGGGACCTGACCGACCTGCTTGACCAGGAAATCGGTTAGGGGTATAATCCTAATGATGTAGGATAGCAGGAAGCACAATGGTATCAGGGTGGGAACGCGAAGCACCGAGGATTGAGCGTAAGCGCAGGGAGAATGAAAGAAAATTTGGCAATTGGGAAGAACTACCTGACGGCGGTCGCCGTTACTTCTATGAGATTCAGGGACGTGCTGGTTGGAAAACGCGCTATGTCAAAGAGGTAGATGCTTTGGAGCAAACAATCCGGTTCTACCAGGAAATCTACAATGAACGGGGACAATTAGTAGAAATTCACGAGAAGTATCCGATGGACAAAGGGCATAAGAGGGTTCAAGGAGGGCAGTTATGAAGGTTTCCCGACAAAGGGTTGCTCAAAAAATCATTGACTACCTCTATCATCGCATCACCCTGTCAGATCTGGTAGACTGGGCAGAGTCAGCAATGATGGAGGCAGATTTTGAGGAGCGAGATACTGAACTTCTCCGGGACATCATTGGCCGCATCGGTCTGGCAGATGTGAGGGCTTTTGGGATGACCTGGGAGGATTGGGAAGATTTCCTATCACGGCTGGGCTATCGTATCAGCATAACGGTTTCAGAAGCCCCAGCGCTGGCAGAGCCATAACGATTGCCGAGAAGGTTCAACCAACTCCGAGGAGGATGGATCAAAATGGCTGAGCAGAGAAGCAAATGGCAGAACTTCCTGGACGGTGTCAAGAGCGTCCTCTACGGGATGGCCGGGCACGATATGGCCCGCTTCGCCCTCAAGACGCGCGGAAGCATGGAGCACCTCTTCATCCTGGTCACCATGGGCGACCTGCTGGGTATCCCCATCCTCCCGCCCTACTACTCCCTGCGCCTGCTTCCCTACGTCGTCCCGCAGATCGCCACCTGGAAGCGGCGTATGCTCCGGGAACGGGACCTGACCGACGCCCTGGCCTGACCCACCGTCCACCAACCCACCTGCATACTTGCACACTGGCATACTCGCACACTCGCTCAAGGAGGTCACCTTGTCCCTCGCAGAAGTCTTTAAACAGCACCCCGAGCGCCGCTACATCATGTTCGGCGGCAAGGGCGGACTGGGCAAAACCACCTTCTCCGCCGCCACCGCGTATTGGCTCGCCCAACAGGGCTACAAAGTCCTGGTCTTCTCCGTAGACCCCCAGGCGTCCCTCTCCGACATCTTCCAGCAGGACATCTTCGGCAAAGGGGCCGTGGAGATTATCCCCGGGCTCTTCGCCCAGGAGATAGACGCGGACCGGCGCATCCGCGAGTACCAGGACGAAATCCGGCAGAAAATCCTGACCATGTACGGCCTGGAGAAGGTGCCGGATGAGATTGAGGACTACATCCAGGCCGCCGCCGCCGAGCCGGCAATGGAGGAGAGCGCCATCTTTGACCAGGTGGTGGACATCATCGTCAGTGGCGACTACGACTACTACATCTACGACCTGGTCCCCCTGGGCCACGCGCTCTACTACCTGAGCATGGCCAGCGTCTACGACCAGTGGATCGGGAAAATCACCAAACTCCGGGAGGAGATGCAGGAGTACGCCCAGGTGGCCGCGCTGATGCGCCGGGACGAGGAACTGGAAGAGGACAAAATCCTGGCGGAGTTGCAGGACATCCGCTACCGGATCAACACCTCGTCCAGCATCCTGACCGACAAGGAGAAGACCGCCTTCTTCTTCGTCCTGGTGCCCGAGGAGATGATTATTCTGGATACGGTCAAGGCCGCGGGGCTTTTCGCCAAATTCCAGGTCCCCATTTCCGGTTACATCGTCAACCGGGTCATCCCGACGGAACTGGAGCAGCAGCAGATTCCGGAATATCTGCGCCACCGCATCCAGATGCAGCGAAAGTACCTGGAGGAAATTCGTCAGCGCTTCGGCAACCAGGTGCTGGCCTACATCCCGGAGTTTGAGCGGGACATCACCGGCCTGGAGATGATCCGGCGGATGGCGGAGGCGATGTTCGGAGGTGCGGAATGATTGAAAAGTCCATGATGCAATTCGTGCAGGAGCACCCCAAACTGAAGTACGTCTTCTTCGGCGGCAAGGGCGGCGTGGGCAAGACGGTGATGGCCGGGACGGCCGCGCTCTGGTTTGCCCGCCAGGGCCGGCGCACCCTGCTGGCGTCCACCAACCCCGTCCACTCCCTCAGCGGCCTCCTGCGGCAGGACGTTTTTGGCAAACCTACCCCGGTGGAAGGCGTCCCCAACCTCTGGGCCTATGAGATTGATACCAAAGACACCATTGAGCGGTCCAAAAAGGAGATTCGGGAGAAAATTGAGTGGTTCCTCAAATACGCCGACATCCGGGTCAAGACCGACGAGTTCGTGGAGTCCGCCACGATGAACCCGGCCTTTGAAGAGTCGGCGATGTTTGAGAACATGATTGACATCATGTTTGAAGACAAGTACGAGGTCTACGTCTTTGACACCGCGCCGACCGCCAACGCCCGCCGTCTCCTGGGGATGTCCAGCGTCTACTCCATGTGGGTCAACAAGATGGTCCAGAGCCGCCAGGAGGCGATGACGCTGCGGGAACTCCTCTCCTACAGCAAGAAGAAGCAGGAGAAGGACCCGCTGATGGAGTACCTGCTCCGCTTCCGGGACCGTATGGCCCACGCCAAAGAGTTGCTGACGGATGCGGAGAAGACGGCCTTCTTCTTTGTCACCCTGCCGGAGGCCCTGCCCATCGCGGTCATCCGCCGGTTCATCAACTGGTTTGACGAGTTCGGCATCCCGGTCGGCGGCGTCGTGGTCAACATGCTGATAGACCCCAACGCGGTGGGGGAAAACCCGCCGGAATTCGTCCGCAACCGCATCGCGATGCAGGCGGAGTACATGGAAGAAATCCGGCGGCTCTTCCCCAACGTCCGCGCCCTGGTTCCCCTCTTTGAGACCGAAGTCCAGGGCGTACCCATGCTGGAGCGCACCGCCGCCCACCTTTTCTCCTAATCACGTTTCACGTTTCACGTTTCACGTTTTACGTTTCACGTTTCACGTTTCACTTTTCCCGAGGTCCCTGTGCACCCATCCCTGCTGATCCTTCTGGTCGGATTCCTGTACATCCTGGGCTTCAACGGCCTGTCCTACCTGCGCCACCAGGGCCTCTCCTCCCGGTTCATCCTGGAGGGACTGCTCCTGACCGGACTCGGAGCGGCCCTGGCGTTAGTGGCTCCCCTTCACCCCATCATATTCCTCCTGCTCCTCTACCTGCTCACCATGCGCGTGCGCATCCTGATAGACCTGGGCAACGGTATCGCGGGCCGGGGGCAGCCGGAGCGGGCCCTCCGGTTTTACGACCTGGCCCTCCGCCTGGGCGCGGATGCCTTCAGCCAGCGGGTTGCCCAGATCAACCGGGGCGCGGCCCTGCTCCAGTTGGGCCAGGCCGAGGAAGCCTGCCGGATTCTGCGGGAGGTGGTGACCGACCAGAGCATCCGGCTGGGGGCCAAGTACCAGGCCGCCGCCTGCTACAATCTGGGCCTGGCGTGCCGTCGCACCGGGCGGGAGGCGGAGGCCATCCAGCGCTTCAACGAAGCCATAGACGCCCTGCCCGGCTCGGTTTACGCCTACGGCGCCCGGCAGGCGCTGAAGAAAGGGCAGGAAACCCGGGATACCGAACCGGAAAAACAGCCGTAGCACAGGCCGTCAGGCCCGTTTGTGGGTTTTTATGGCGGCGGCAAAGCCGCCGCCATAAAAACCCCTCTATTGTTATCCGCCAAAGATAGCCCGTCCCTTCATCGGAGGAGGTTTCCCCATGCGCATCCTGGAATCCGGAATGGGCGAATTGCTCCAACCGATAGACCTGGACGAGTTCCGGGAGTGGAACCGGGAGAAAAAGGCCCACGGTCTGGTGGATAAACTCATGACCGAACAGGAGGCCATCTCCCGGTTCGTTTATGACGGGTGCTACATCGGCACCGAACTCTACGGTACCGTCCGCGCCCCGATGAGCCTGGCGCGAGAGGTCGTCCGCCAGGGCAAGAAAGACCTGCGGGTCGCCGGACAGGGCGTGCTGGAACTGGACCTCTGGCTGGGCGCCCACCTGGTCAAAACCCTGGACATCACCTACATCGGCCTGGAGGTCTACGGCACCTCTAACTGCCTGCGCCGCGAGGTGGAGAGCGGACGGGTGGAGAAAGTCGTGGAGTGGTCCAACGGCGGCATCACCTGGCGCTTCAAAGCCACCGCGATGGGTGTTCCCTTTATCCCGGTCCGCTCCATGCTGGGCACCGACACCTTCCGCTACAGCGCGGCCAAAGTGGCCGAGTGCCCCTTCACCGGGATGAAGGTCTGCCTGATCCCGGCCCTCATCCTGGACGTGGGGCTCATCCACGTCCACCGGGCCGACCGCTACGGCAACGCCCAGATTGAGGGCATCAGCGGCTTCGCCTTTGAAATGGCGCGCGCCTGCAAACGGCTCATCATCAGCGCGGAGGAAATCGTAGATACGGAAGAAATCCGCCGCTATCCGGACCGGACCATCATCCCGTACTACCTGGTGGACGCGGTCGTCCACGCCCCCTTCGGCTCCTACCCCGGCGAGATGGTCTACATGTACGAACGGGACGAGGAGGCCATCCGGGAGTGGGTGGAGGCATCCAAAACAGAAGAAGGGACCCAGGCCTATCTGAACAAGTACGTCTACGGCGTCGCCAACCACCAGGAGTACCTGGAGTTGGTCGGCTGGGAGCGGCTGGAACGCGTGAAAGCCGCAGTGGAGGGACGGTGATGGCTACCCCAGACTACAACCCCACCGAACTGATGATTTGTCTGGCAGCCCGCCAGATTCCGGACGGCGTGACGGCGTTCATCGGCACCGGCATCCCCATGCTGGCCGCGAGTCTGGCCCAGAAGATGCACGCGCCGAACCTGATCCCCGTCTTTGAGTTCGGCGGGACCGGCGCCATCCTGAAGCGACTGCCCCGCGCGGTGGGCGAGGGCCGCACGTTCTACCGGGGCCTGGTCGCCTCGGGCATCTGCGATACGATGGAGACCGCCGCGCGCGGCTTCATTGACTACGGCTTCCTGGGCGGCGCGCAGATAGACCCCTACGGCAACCTGAACTCCACCGTCATCGGCCCCCAGCACCATCCGCCCAAAGTCCGCCTGCCCGGCTCCGGCGGCGCCAACGACGTCGGCTCCCTCTGCTGGCGCACCATCATCATCATCCGCCACGACAAACTCCGCTTCGTGCCCAAAGTGGACTTTATCACCACCCCCGGTTACCTGACCGGCCCGGGCGCGCGGGAGGCGGCGGGGCTCCCGCCGGGCACCGGCCCGTACCGCGTGGTCAGCACGCTGGCCATACTGGACTTTGACGAAGAGACCAAATGGATGCGCCTGCTGGCGACGAACCCGGGGGTCACCGTGGAGCAGGTGATAGAGAACACCGGCTTTGAGTTGATCATCCCGGAGCACGTGGGCCAGAACGAGCCGCCGACCGAGGAAGAACTGCGCATCCTGCGGGAAGAGGTGGACCCGGACCGGTTCTATATTTGAGTCCACTGCAAAAGGGTTCTTTACGACTGACCCCTGACGACGAAATTCCTTCGTGTCCCTTCAGGCCGAGCCCTCAGGGCGAGGCCTTCGTGGTTTTTACGAAACGATTCCTGGGTAGGCAGTTACGGAGGTGCGATGATGATCTGCCCCAATTGTGGTACCGAAAACCGTCCCGGGGCGCGTTTCTGCGTCCAATGTGGGGCCGCCCTGCCAGCGGAGGTCGCGGCCCGGGCCCCATCCCCCGTTGAGCCCGCCTTCGCCGTCCCCCCTCCCCCACCCTCTCCCATCCCTGCCGGACCGGTACCGGTAGAGAGGCGGTATCCCATCCTGCGGACCCTCAGCGTCATCTATAAGGTGCTGGGCGGGATTGCGGGTGCGCTCACGCTCCTGGTATCCATCGGCACCTGCATCGCGGCGATTGCGGGGGGCGCGATGTTCGGAGAGATGGGACGGCAACTGGGAATCCAGATACCTGGCATGGGGGGCGTGGTCGGTGGGGTCATCTTGGGTCTGATCTCCCTCCTCTACGGCGGATTCGCTGCCCTCACCCTCTACGGCGCTGGTGAACTGATCAACCTGTTCATCTCTATGGAAGAACACCTCCGCTCCCTGGCCCGGCGGTAAAGCGCGCCCATTCCATCCGGGGCTGGTTTCTGCTCCCTGCGGCCCGTCAGGGGAATCAGCAGCGGCGGTCCGCGGCCTGCGCCGACCGGGTGGCCGCTGATCTATCGCGGGAGTACCATTTGCGGCGGCGGCCGAAGGCCGCCGCCGCAACCTTCCCCCAGGGACAGCATGTTTGCAGGACAACTGCAAGCAGTTGTCCTGCACGTGGCCCCCTCTGTTTGCGCAAATCCGGAGAATATGGGATAATATCACTCCGCACCGACACCGGCAAAACGATCAACAACCGACTTGTCCCCCAATCCAATACAGGGAGGCTTGCAACTGTGGCTGGGAGCCAGAGCGAAACCGGTATTTCCGTATCCACGACCAGGGATCGGACAATAGAGGCCCTGATCACCCTGTTGCTGCAGGCAGAGGAGGCCTGTCAGCGGTTTTACCTGCACCTGATGGAAGCATTCGCCCACGAGCCGACCGCAGCGGAGGTCTGGTGGATGATGGGGGCGGACGAAGCCGGCCATATCCGGCTGCTGGAACAGGTGTTGCACTCTCTGTCCCCCGAACAACGCCAGGCCCCGGCCGACCCCCTGTGGCTGGAGCAGGCCCGGTCCGCCGCCCGGTTCTCCCCGGAAAAGGCGCTGGCCCGCATTCAGACGCTGGAGGATGCCTACCAGGAGGCCCACGCGCTGGAGAACTCGGAAATCAACGCGGTTTTTGAATTCGTGATGACCAGTTACTTTCCCAAATCACTGCAGCGGTCATTTGTCCTGAACTTACTGCGAACGCACGTGGGGCGCCTGGAGGGACTGCGAACACCGGAATGGCGGCAGAGCGTTGTCGTGAAGGCATCGTAACGCAAAGAGTACAGTTGCCGCCCTCTGTGGCCCCCCTTTGCCGATGGAACTGCTCCTTGCCCTCCGCTGGTATCTGGTCCTCCAACTCTTCGGCCTGGCTGCGCTGCCGCTAACCCTTCGCCTTTTCCACCGGACGCCGGGCCGGGGGTACGCCTTCGCCCGCCCGCTGGGGCTGATGGTCGCGGGCTACCTCTTCTGGATTCTCTCCGTCTTCGGCTGGCTGCCCAACACCCCCGGCGGGGTTGTGGCCGTCCTGCTCCTCCTGGCCCTTGCCGGGGCCGCGGTCTGGTTCTCCGCCCGGAACCCCGACCCGCCCCCTGCGCCCTGCGACCTGCGCCCTGCGACCTGCGACCTGCGCCCTGCGACCTGCGACCTGCGACATGTGACCAGAGTGGAACTCCTCTTCGCTCTGGCCTTCGCCCTCTGGTGCGTCGTCCGCGCCCACATGCCCCGCATTGAGACCGCGGGCGGGGAGAAGTGGATGGAGATTGCCTTTCTCAACGCCGTCCTGCGAGCCCCCCGCTTCCCGCCCCACGATCCCTGGCTTTCGGGCTTCGCCATCTCCTACTACTACTTCGGCTACGTGATGATGGGCATGCTGACCCATCTGGCCGCCGTCCCCTCCACGATGGCCTTCAACCTGGGCATCGCGACCCTATTCGCCCTCACCGTCACCGGCGCCTACGGGCTGGTCTACGCGCTGCTGGCCGGAGAAGGGGAGCGGGTGGCCCGCTGGGGCGGACTGCTGGGGGCACTGATGGTCGCGCTGGTCGGCAATCTGGAGGGGGTCCTGGAGGTCCTCTACGCCCGGGGACTTTTCCCGGTCGGGTTCTGGAAATGGCTGGACATCCGCTCCATCAACGGCGCGCCGCCGCCCCTCGCCGAGGGCTCCTGGATGCCCAACCGCTTTATGTGGTGGTGGCAGGCCTCGCGGGTCCTGCACGACTACGCTCCCTGGCACACCCCGGCTAACCCTGTGGAGTGGGAAGTCATTGACGAATTCCCGGCCTTCTCCTTCATCCTGGGGGACATGCACCCCCATCTCCTCTCCCTCCCCTTCGCCCTCCTGGCCCTCGCCCTGGCCCTGAACGTTTTCTACAACCACAAAGACACGAAGACACGAAACTTTGTGTCTTTGGGTCTTCGTGGTTTTCCATTGTATGCCATCTGCCTGGGCGGGATGGGGTTCCTGAACACCTGGGACCTGCCCGTCTACTTCGCCGTCTTCGCCGCGGCCTTCCTCTTATCGGTCGGCCTGGAAAACTGGAAAACCGTCATCCTTTCCTCCATCCTGCTTCTTGCCTCCTGCATCTTTCTCTACCTTCCCTTCTGGCTGGGCCTCCGCTCCCAGGCCGCGGGCATTCTCCCCAACCTCTTCAACCCGACCCGTCTGCCCCAGTTCCTGGTGATGTTCGGCCCCCTGCTCTTCCCCATCGGGGTCTGGACGGTCGCCCAGACCCGGGCGCGGGGGGTCCGCTGGAGCGACGTGGCCCGGTGGACGCTGGGGATTGTCCTGGGACTCCTGGTTCTCCTGCTCCTGGCAGTTCTGGTTCACCCCCAGGGGCGGGTCTACCTGACCGCGCTGCGGAGCGGCGGTCCTATCCCCGGCCTGGAGAACATCCCCGAAGCCCCGCGCCTGATTGCGGCGCGACTGGTGACGCGGTTTCTCTCCCCGTGGACGGCCCTCCTCCTGGCCGCGCTGCTGGTAGCGGCCTCACCCCTCCCCCTGACCCCCTCCCCTCTCCTGACTAAAAGTCAGGAGAGGGGAGGGGGTGGCGGCGAAGCCGCCGGGGGTGGGGTGAGGTCTGCGACGTGCGACCCTGCGACCTTCGTCCTCTTGCTGGTCGCCGCTGGCGCCGCCCTGACCCTGGCCGTGGAGTTCTTCTACCTGCGGGACCACTTCGGCACCCGGATGAACACCGTCTTCAAGTTCTACTTCCAGGCCTGGACGATGTGGGGGATTGCCGCCGCGTACGCTCTGGCCCGCTTCCTGGCCCGGGGGCCCCGCCCGGCCGCGTGGGTGGGCCTGCTGCTGGTGGCCCTGGGGCTGGTCTATCCGGCGCTGGCGATTCCGACCCGCGCGCGGGAGTACGGCGGCCCGCCCACGCTGGACGGCGCGGCCCACCTCCGCTCCCTCTACGGGCCCGACATGGCGGCCATAGACTGGCTGAACGCGCACGTGGATGGGACGCCGGTCATCCTGGAGGCCCCCGGTGACCGCTACCGGGCCTACATCTACGAGGGCCGGGTCTCCGCCTTCACCGGCCTCCCCACCCTGCTGGGCTGGGGCGGGCACGAGCACCAGTGGCGGGGTACCTACGACGAGCCTGCCCGCCGGGAACCCGACATCGCGACGCTCTTCACCACCCCCGACCCCGGGCAGGCCTTGCCCCTCCTGCGCCGGTATGGTATAAAATACGTCTACGTCGGCCTGTTAGAGGTCTCTCGCTACCCGCCGGAGGGCCTGGCCAAGTTCGCCCGCATCGGCCAGATCGTCTACGACGCGGGGGGTGTAAAAATATTCCGTATTCCGTAGACGAAATACGCAACACACACCATGCGCAACCCCGATTCCACCGAACGCTTCCTGTGGCTTCTCCTGCTCCTCCTGGCCGCCGTGCTGCGGCTGGCCGGGCTGGGGACGGCCCCTCTTTCCTCCGCCGAGGCCGTCCAGGCGCTGGCCGCGTATGGGGCGGCCCACGGGGGCGGCATCCCGCCGGAAGCCCGGACCCTTTCGCCGCTCCTCTTTCACGTCAACGTCCTGCTCTTCACGCTCTTTCACGGTGGGGACGGGCTGGCCCGCCTGTTCCCGGCCCTCTGCGGGGTTGGGCTGACGCTGACCCCCCTCCTCCTGCGGCGGTACCTGGGCCGCTGGGGCGCGCTGGGGAGCGGCCTGCTGCTGACCCTCTCCCCTACCCTGCTGGCCCTCTCCCGGACCCTGGACGGGTCCATCCCGGCCGCGCTGGGGGTGATGCTCCTGGTCGGGGCCGTCGCCCGCTTCCTGGACTCCTGGCGTTCGGCCTGGGTTCCCCTGGGCGGGGTCGGGCTGGCGCTGGCATTGACCGCCGGGCCCGCGGCCTGGGGGTTGCTCCTGGGGCTGGTCCTGGCGCTGGCCGCCGGGCTCTGGGTCTGGCGGGAGCAGGTGCCCTGGGTCTGGCCCATGGTCCGGCCCGCGCTGGGGCGAGGGCTGGCCGCCTTCGCCCTGGGCCTTTTCGTCTTCGGCATGGGGCTGGGCCTGCACCCCGCCGGTCTGGCCGCGACGGGGGAGCAATTTCTCCGGTGGCTCTCGCCAGAGACGGTATCCGTTGGGGACGGGATCAATCCTGTGCTACTATCTGAACCCCTTCTTCTCCTGGCGGGGCTGGCCGGGGCCGCACTGGCCATCGCCCGACGCCACGGAATGGGGCTCCTCTGGCTTTTCTGGGCTGGGGTGGGGGTAGGGGCAGGCCTTGCGCCTGCCTTATTGGGGCAACCGCTGGGGCAACCGCAGGGGCAACCGCAAGGGTTGCCCCTACATGCCCCGGTCCTGTGGCTGGTCCCGCTGGCGGGGCTGGGCGGCCTGGCGGTGGAGGCGCTGGCCCGCGCGGCTCGGGCAGGCAGGGCAGGTGTCCAACCTGATCCCGTAGGGGCAGGCCCTGCGCCTGCCCCAGATCGCGCGGGGGGCGCCTACAACTGGGCCTACGGCGCCCTCTCATTGGTCCTCTGGGCCCATTCCGGCCTGACGCTGGCCCGCTACTCCCGCTACGGGCAACCGGCGGACCTCCTCCTGGCCGGCATCGGGCTGGCCCTGCAGGTGCTGCTGATCCTGCTCTTCGGAATCTTCCATTCGGTCCCCGAAGGGGAGGAGACGCCGGAGGAGGCGGCCCGGCGGGCCCTGGTTTCTGCCCTGATCCTGGCCGCACAGGTGCTGGGAGGGGTCCTGCTGGCCTTCACGTTGGCGGCCGGGTGGCGGGTGGCCGTGGTCTGCCCGGGCGAGCCGTCCTGCGCGCCGGGCGTGGTTTCCGCCCCCACGGCCCCCGACCTGCGCCTGCTGGCGAAAGAGGTGGAGCGGGTTTGCAACGCGGTACGGAGCGAAGCGGAGTGCCGCTTCTGGCTGGTGGACCCCGACCCGGCGGTGGCCTGGGCCCTGCGGGGACTGGATTTCCAGACCGTCCCGGCGGAGAATTTGCAGGGCGAAGAGACCCCGGCCTTCATCGTCGCCCCGGCGGGGGTATCCGTCCCGCCCGGTTACTACGGCACGGCCTTCACCCTCCGCCGGGCCTGGCTCCCGCCCCAGTCCCCCTCTCAGTGGGTGCGCTGGGGGCTCTACCGGGACCCACCCTCCCCACCCCCGCCCGCCGACCAGGTCGTTCTCTGGGTGCGGGAGGACCTCACCACCTCAACATCCAGGAATCCATAGGGGTTCGCAGGACAACGGCGAGCAGTTATCCTACAAGTATGGCCTTATGCCGAATATCATCCTTGCTCTTCGCCAAAGGTGGCAGGCCTGGTCGCTGCCGGTCCCTCTGACCGTGGGCATCGCGGCGTTTCTGCTGGGACTGGCCACCGCCGGAGGCGTCTGGCTCTTCAAACAGACCATCGGGCTGGTCCGGCTGGGCGCACAGGCCAGCGGGGAGGCCCTCCGCCCCTGGCTGGGGCCGGGGTCCGTCCTCCTGACGCCCGTCCTCGGCGGCCTGCTGGTCGGACTGGCCGTTCACTTCCTCCTGGGGGAGGAACGGTACCACGGCGTGGCCGGAATCATAGAGGCCGTTGCCCTGGCCGGAGGACGTCTGCGCTACTGGCGGGTTCCCCTCAAGGCGCTGCTGGCGGCCCTCTCCATCGGTAGCGGTGCCGCCGTCGGCCCGGAGGACCCCTCCGTCCAGATTGGTTCCGGCCTGGGCTCTATGGCAGGCCAGCGCCTGCGCCTCTCCGACGAGTACATCCGGACCCTGGTCGGGGCGGGGGCCGCCGCAGGGATCGCCGCCGCGTTCAACGCTCCCATCGCGGGCGTCTTCTTCGCACTGGAAATCCTTCTGGGCGACATCAGCGGCGTTGCCCTGGGCTTCATTCTCCTCGCCGCCGTCGCGTCGGCCGTCCTCACCCAGAGCATCTCCGGCCCCCAGCCGGCCTTCGCCGTTCCACCCTATCCCTTCCGGTCGGCCAGGGAACTCCCCTTCTACTTCGGCCTGGGGCTTCTGGCCGGACTCCTCTCAGCGGCCTACATCCGCCTGCTTTTTCTTTTGCGGGACGGTTTTGCCCGCTGGGCCGCGCCCCGCTGGCTCAAGCCCGCCGTCGCCGGGCTGGCCGTGGGAGCAGCAGGCATCGTTCTCCCCCAGGCCATGGGAGTGGGGTACGAGACCGTAGAGCAGGTGCTGCGGGGCGAACCGATGTCAGCCATGTTCCTGGTGGCGCTTCTGGCCGCCAAGTTGATCCTGACCCCCACGAGCATCGGGGGCGGGTTTATGGGAGGCGTCTTCGCGCCGGCACTTTTCCTGGGCGCGATGCTGGGCGGGGCCTATGGCACCCTCTGCCGGGACCTCTTCCCCGGCCTGGGGCTGACTCCGCCGGCCTTCGCCCTGGTGGGCATGGCGGCCGTACTGGGCGGGGCCATTCGCGCCCCCCTCACCGCGGCCCTGCTGGCCTTTGAGATGACCGGGGATGTCCGCATCATCCTCCCCCTGCTGTTCGCCGTCCCCCTCAGCATATTCCTTTCCCAACAACTTCAGCCCGATTCGGTGTACACGGTGGAACTGACCCGGCGCGGCATCCGCATTGAGCGCGGCCGCGATGTGGAAGTGCTGAGCATGCTCACCGTCGGCGAAGTGATGCAGAAGGACGTGGAACCGCTGCGGGAGTCGGAGGAGTTGCGCGTCGCGCTGGACCGAATGGCCCGGATGCGCGTCCATGGGCTGCCGGTGGTGAACGACGCCGGGGAACTCTGTGGAATGCTGACGCTGGAGGACGTGGAGACGGCCCACGCGCGGGGCATTCCGGCCCGGAAAGTGGGGGACATTTGCACGCGCCAGTTGGTGGTCACCTACCCCGACGAGACCCTGGATATGGCGCTGCGCCGGATGAGCGAGCGGGACGTGGGCCGGCTCCCTGTGGTGGACCGCCGGGATCCCCGGCGCCTGCTGGGCCTGCTGCGGCGGGTGGACGTCACCCGCGCCTACAACATCGCGCTGGCTCGCCGGACGGCTCTGCACCACCAGGCTCAGGAGGTGCGCCTGGGCGCCGTCAGCGGAACCCATATGGAGGAAATCCGGGTGGAGCCGGGCGCTCCCTGTATAAGGCGGCCCGTCCGCGAAATCAACTGGCCGCGGGGTTGCCTGATCGCGGCCGTCCGGCGGGGGAACCGCATCCTGATCCCGCGCGGTGATACCGTCCTCCTCCCCGGTGACGTTCTGACCGTCGTCGCAGAAGAAGAGATTCCTGCCGAAGTGCGCCGCCTGTGCCGCCCGGAAGGCCGTCTTGCCGCCGAGATGCAGAGTACGCAGCAACGTAGCGCAGGCTGTTAGCCTGCATGCAGGCCTGGCGGCCTGCGCTACAGGGGCTAAAATCGGAGAGCCGTTCTGTAAAAACCACGAAGGACACGAAGGCCGCACAAAGGGCACGAAGGATGATATTTTATGAGTTCACTGCAAAAACTCATCGCAGAGAACGCGGAGAGCGCAGAGATTTTCTTTAATATTGCTCTGCGTACTCTGCGGTCTCTGCGATAAAGAACCCTTTTTGCAGTGGAGTCATTTTATCTCTTTGTGTCCTTTGTGAGTCCTTTGTGCCCTTTGTGGTAGGTAATTACCTTCGTGGTAAAAAACGGAGTTTGCCCAATGAGCCAACCCGAACCGAAATCCTGGCTGGACCGTCCCATCCTGACGGGGATTCCGGTCACCCGCGAGCAGGGGCTCTACCTGCTCATCGTCCTGATTTGCCTGGCCTCCCGGCTGGTGATGCTGGGGTACCGGGTCCAGAGCCACGACGAGAGCCTGCACTGCAAGTTCTCCTGGGACCTCTACGCCGGGCTGGGATTCCAGCACAACCCGATGATGCACGGGCCGCTGGACTTCCATCTGGTCGCCCTGGCCTACTTCCTCTTCGGCGATAGCGACTTCACGGCCCGGCTGCCCATCGCCATTATGGGCACCGTCCTGGTGGCCTTCCCGTACCTCCTGCGCCGCTGGCTGGGACGGTGGGGCGCGCTGGCCGCGTCCTTCCTGCTCCTCATCTCCCCCTCCATCTCCTACTACTCCCGCTACATCCGCCACGACATCCCCACCGCGCTCTGGGCGACTCTCACCTTCTGGGCGGTCTTCCGCTACCTGGAGGAGGGCCGGGACCGCCACCTCTACCTCCTGGCCGCCGCGCTCTCCCTGATGTTCGCCACCAAAGAGGTCGCCTTCATCTACACGGCCATCTTCGGCCTCATCCTGGTCGGCCTGCTGGTGGTCCAGGCCATGAGCCAGCCCTGGGACCGACGGGGGGCCGAAACGGCTTTCATCGGTGCGATGATTGGGTTAATGGTGGGGCTGTTGCTCCTGGCAGTGGGGCTGGCCCGCCGGATAAATCCGGCGCTACTCCGGCTGGGCGGCGGGCTGGCCGTCCTCTCCCTCCTGGTCGGCGCGGCCGCCCTGGTCTACGGCCTCTGGCCCCGCCGGACGGAGTACCGCGCCCTGGACCTGATCTTCCTCATCGGCACCCTCACCCTGCCGTTCCTGAGCCCGCTGCCCATCCACGGCGCGGCCTGGCTGGGGGCACGGCTGGTGGAGCGTTATCCCAACCTGGGGAGCGTCCCCTTCTGGGCCCACCTTGCCCAGTTGAAGCCGGTGAACTACAATCCCCCCGCCATCTACTACTCCGGGGCCATCCTGACGCTGACCCTCGCGGCAGCGATCGCCCTGGGCCTCCTCTGGGACCGGCGCCGCTGGCCCATCGCGGCCGTCATCCACACCGGCATCTTCCTGGTCTTCTTCACCACCGTCTTCACCAACGGCGGCGGCATCGCCACCGGCTGGGTGGGCTCCCTGGGCTACTGGCTGGAACAGCAAGAGGTCCAGCGGGGCGGTCAGCCCTGGTTCTACTACCTGGTCATCCTCCCGATGTACGACTTCCTCCCCCTGCTGGGCCTCATCGCCGCCACCCTTTTCCTGCCCATCCGTGCTCTCTGGACCACCTTCCGCCGCCGCACGCCTTCCACCCATCCATCGGGGATTGGCTCATTGGTCATTGGCTCATTGGTCATTTGGTCATTTCTCTCCTGGTTCGGCTACTCCTACGCCGGGGAGAAGATGCCCTGGCTGACGGTCCACCTCACCCTCCCCATGGCCCTGCTTTCGGGCTGGCTGGTGGGACAGGTCGTGGAGGCGGTGGACTGGGGGACAGTGTGGAAACGGTACGGCTGGCTCATCCCCCTCCTGCTCCCCGCGCTGGCCGCGGCGCTGGCGACGACGGTCGCCGCCGCGCGGGGGCCCGTCGCCACCGACACCCTGGACGACTTGCTCCGCCTGGGCAACCTCCTGGGCGGGCTGGTGGGCATTCTGGCCGTGGGCGGCGCGGTGGGCTGGCTCTGGGCACGCGTCGGCCTGAAAAACGGCCTCCTCCTGGGCGGGCTGACCCTCTTCCTGGTGCTCTCGCTGCTCACAATTCGCATTGCTCACCGGCTCAACTTCGTCAACTTTGACCGCCCCGCCGAGTTCCTGGTCTATGCCCACGAGGGGCCCGACGTCCGCACGGCGATGCAGCAGATAGAGCAACTCTCCCTGCGCGTCGCCGGGGGGCCGTACCGGATAGACGTCGCCTACGGCCCCGACGGCTCCTGGCCCTTCATCTGGTACCTGCGGGATTACCCCAACGCGCGCTACTATCCCGACAAGCCCTCCCGCGACCAGGTGCTCGCGACGGTCATCATCGCCGGGCGGGAGCAGTGGGGCGTGGTGGAGCCGTACGTGGGGGACGACTACGTCCGCTTTGATTATTTCTTCCTCTGGTGGCCCATGGAAGACTACCGGCAACTCACCTGGGCGAAACTCCGGGAGTGGCTGACGGACGGGCGGAAGCGGCTGGCCCTCTGGCGGATTTTCTACGATATGGACTACACCCTTTACGACGAAATCACTGGCGGGAAGCACGTCCCGGAGAACTGGCCCCTGCGGGGGGACTTTCGCCTCTACATCCGCAAGGACGTAGTGGACCGGCTCTGGGAGTACTCGCTGGGGCCGCAGCCGAAAGAACAGCCGACGACGGAGGCTGACCCGTACGCCGCGGGGTGGCGGGCGCTGGCGCCGGTCCGGACCTGGGGCTCGGAGGGGAGCGGGGCGGGCCAGTTCCTGCGGCCGCGCGGCATTGCCGTAGGGCCCGACGGCTCCGTCTACGTGGCCGATTCGGGCAACCACCGCATCCAGAAGTTCACCGCCGACGGGCAGTGGGTGACCGCGTGGGGCACTTTCGGGGGGTGTCCGGAGCAGACCCCGCCGCCGGGGACCTTCTGCGAGCCGTGGGGGGTGGCCGTGGGGCCCGACGGCGCGGTCTACGTGGCCGACCTCTGGGCCCACCGGGTGCAGAAGTTCTCCCCGGACGGGGAGTTTCTGGCCCAGTGGGGCTTCTCCAGCAACTACGGGGCGGACCTGCGGCCGGGGGCTTTCTACGGCCCGCGCGGGGTGGCGGTCGCGCCCGACGGCACGGTCTACGTCACCGACACCGGCAACAAGCGGGTGCAGGTCTTCACCGCCGACGGGGCCTTCCTGCGGATGTGGGGCACGCCGGGGTCGTCGCCCGGCCAACTGAGCGAGCCCGTGGGCATCGCCGTGGGCCCGGACGGCAACCTCTACGTCGCCGACACCTGGAACTACCGGGTCCAGGTGCTGGACCCGCAGGGGAAGCCCATCCGGCAGTGGCCCATTATCGGCTGGAACAACCCCATGGCGGAGGAGAAGCCCTATCTGGCGGTGGATTCCAGCGGTCGGGTGTACGTGACCGATCCCGGCCACTACCGGGTGCTGGTCTTCAGTTCGGAGGGGGAGTACCTCTACAGTTTCGGCCAGTTCGGGTTTGACCCCGCGTCCTTCGCCCTGCCCATGGGCATTGCCCTGGCCCCCGACGGCACTCTCTACGTGACCGACGCGGGCGGGCACAAAGTCGCCGTCTTCCGGCCGTGAGGGACGCTTGTCCATTGTAGGACAACTGCTCGCAGTTGCCCTACAAGCGGCGCGGCCCCGCTTGCCTTATCGGGTTGCATGTGCTATGATTGAAAAGCCCTTCGGGCAAGTCACAAATAAGGAGCCGGGAAATGGGCCCTATTATTGCAGCCGTATACAAAAAAGGCGCTCTGTACCCCCTTACCAGGCTCGTCCTGAATGAAGGGGAAACCGTCCACTTGCGGATTCTGGAATCTGCAGAAGCGGAAGTGCCAGATGAGGCCACTCGCGCTCTCCGTGCCCTGATCGCTGCGGGTCTGGTACAGCCGGGCCCGTCTCGCCCGGACGTACTGCCTGTATCTGAACAGCGCCGTCGGGAACTGGCCCAAACTTTAGGGGCCGCAGGTCCTCTCTCTGATCTCATTATTGAAGATCGGGGCTGAAAATGTCCACGTATTACCTGGATGCCAGCGCTTTGGTGAAACTTTACGTGGCGGAAACCGGGAGTGCCTGGCTACAGTCCATCACGATTCCGGAAACCGGCCATCTGCTGTTAACGTCGCGCATTACTCTGGTAGAAGTTGCCAGTGCTATTGCTCGCCGTCGCCGTGAAGGGTATCTGTCTCTCCCCGACTACGCAGACGCGCTACAGGCTCTCCGTTACGATGCATTGACCCGGTACAGTTTGATAGAAGTGAGCACAGAGGTCAGCGCCCTGGCTATGGACCTGGTAGACCGTCATCCCCTGCGGGCCTACGACGCGCTGCAATTGGCCTCAGCCTTGCTGGCGAACCAGGCACTGCGTCTTACGGCTTTATCCCCGCTGACATTCCTCTCCGCTGACAATCGTCTTGTCTCTGCCGCCCGCGCGGAAGGACTGATCGCTGATAATCCGAATCTCCATTTGGGGGAACCCCAATGACCATCCAGTGGACCGACATCACCGATGAGGCCGTCCGTCACCTGCAGGCCCTCATCCGTATCCCCACCGTCAACCCGCCGGGGAACGAGAAACCGGCGGCGGAGTATCTGGCGGAAGTCCTCTCCGCCGAGGGATACGACCCGGTAGTACTGGAATCCGCGCCGGGGCGGGGGAACGTCGTCGCCCGTTACCGGGGGAGCGGCGAAGCCCCGCCGCTGTTGCTCCTCTCCCACCTGGACGTGGTGCCCGCGGAGCCGGAGAAGTGGGAGCGCGACCCCTTCGGCGGCGAGTTGGTGGACGGTTACGTCTGGGGGCGCGGGGCACTGGATATGAAGTTCGCCACTGCGATGCAACTGGCGACGATGCTCCTTCTGGCCCGCCAGAAACTGCCCCTGAAGCGAGACGTCATCTTCGCCGCCACCGCCGACGAGGAGGCCGGCGGTGTCTACGGCATCGGGTACCTGATAGACCATCATCTGGAGAAAATCCGGGCCGAATATGCGCTGACGGAGTTCGGCGGCTTTCCCCTCGGCCTGGGCAGGAAGCGCATCTATCTCTGTCAGACGGCGGAGAAGGGCATCTGCTGGGTGCGCATGCGGGCCCGGGGGACGCCGGGGCACGGCTCCGTCCCCCATCGGGATAACGCCGTGGTCAAACTGGCGGAGGCTGTGGCGAAACTGGGGCGGGCGTCCCTCCCCTTCCACCGCACCGACGCGGTCGCCGGAATGGTGGAGGGAATGGCCGCCGCGCTGGGCGGAATGCGCGGCGCGGTCCTGCGGGGCGTCCTCCACCCGACGCTGAGCGCCTTCGTCCTGCGCCGGGTCATCCGGGACCCGCAGCAGGTGCACTATTTCCACGCGCTGCTGCACAACACCGTCTCCCCGACCGTCCTGCGGGCCGGGAGCAAGACCAACGTCATCCCGTCGGAGGCGGAGGCGGAACTGGACGGGCGGATTCTCCCCGGACAGGACCTGGACTCCTTCCTGGCGGAGGTGCGGGCGGTCGTCGGGGACGGGTTTGAGTTTGAGCCCATCATGGTCGCGCCGCCGGTAGCGGCGGACTCCCGGACCCCGCTCTTTGCGGCGATGGCGGAGGGGCTGCGGCGGCACGACCCGGAGGCGGTGGCGGTGGTGCCGATGATGGTCACCGGCGGGACCGACGCCAAACATCTGGCGCGGGTCGGCATCCCCTGCTACGGCTTCACCCCCATCCAGTTGCCGCCGGAGATGGACTTCATGCAGATGATTCACGGCCACAACGAACGGGTGCCGGTGGACGGCCTGGCCTTCGGCGTCCGGGTGCTGTATGAGGTGGTAAGGGAGTTCTGCCGGGCACAAGGGATGGAGAAGTGAGTAAGAAATCAGGAAATCTTCTGAAGATACTGGTCAGTTTTGGGTTATTGGTTATCCTCTTCAGGCAAGTGGGATGGAAACAAACCTGGGAGACACTTATCGGCACGCAATGGTCTTACCTGAGTCTCGCAATGATTCTTTACCTTGCCGGCGTGGGAGTGAGAGCGTATCGCTGGCATCTTCTGCTACAGGCATCAGGGATGAATGTTCCGCTGAAGAGATTGGTCGTTCTTTATTTCGTCGGTACATTTTTTAGCAATGTCCTTCCCACCGGAATCGGGGGGGATGCTGTGCGAATGTATGAACTCTACAATACGACTCAAAGGTCAGCAGAATCTATCAGCACTGTCTTACTGGATCGGGCAACGGGGCTTCTGATGCTTTTCTTAATAGCACTTGTCGCGCTGCCGTTCAGTCATCGGCTAATTCCGCCCAGTCTGGTTCTGGTGATACTGGTACTCTGCGCGGGGAGTTGGATGGGCACAGCGCTGATTTTTCATCGGGGTTGGCTTGAAAAAACGGGGATAATCCGCATCATAACTAGATTTGGCACAACCCGAAAGATTTACGAAGCGATAACCGCTTGTGGTTTCAAAGCGGTTGGTGGTGCATTGGGGATTTCGTTTTTGTTCAATGGGTTACTGATAGCAGTAAACTACCTGATCGCGCTGTCAGTGGGCGTCCGGATACCGTTTGAGTATTTCTTGCTGTTTATTCCGTTGATCTCATTTCTACTTCTGCTGCCCTTTTCGGTCAGTGGGTTGGGCATACGAGAAGGGGGATATGTTTACCTGTTTGCCTATGCGGGTGTCCCCTCTGCGCTGGCCCTTTCTATGTCCCTGCTATTCTATGCGCTGAATGTGGCTACAGGCCTGATCGGAGGGATAATGTACATACTGGAAGGTGCTTGGGGAATGGGAGGAGGGTCCTCATGAGTCCGGTTTGTCTGGTCACCGGAGCAGCGGGTTTTATTGGCTCCCATCTCTCGGAGAGGCTGATCACCGAGGGATACGAAGTTATCGGCGTTGATTGTTTCACAGAGTACTATCCACGGGCGATGAAAGAGCGAAATATCCACACCCTTCGCCATGATCCTCACTTCCGTTTTATTGAGGCAGACCTTCGGGTTGCAGACCTGGGATCACTGCTGAATGGTGTAGACTATATCTTTCATTTTGCAGCACAGGCTGGCGTGCGATCCAGTTGGGGGGAAAACTTTGCGGTGTACCTGGAGCATAATGTACTGGCAACTCAGCGGCTTCTGGAAGCCACTAAAGGGCGAAAGATCACCAGATTTATCTATGCTTCTTCGTCCTCCATTTACGGCAATGTCCGGTCTCTCCCCATTCGCGAAGATGCCCTTCCGCGCCCCTTTTCCCCCTATGGGGTGACCAAACTGGCTGGGGAACTCCTCTGTCAACTCTACTGCTCTAACTTTGAGGTACCTGCTGTGGCCCTTCGGTATTTCACCGTCTACGGCCCGCGACAGCGCCCGGATATGGCGATTTACCGCTTCATCTGGGCCCTTTTGAGGAACGAGCCCATTACCATTTATGGAGATGGGGGGCAAACCAGAGACTTTACCTTTGTGGCCGATGCAGTGGAGGCATCTCTCCTGGCGATGCGTTGCGACATGCCAGGCGCAGCTTTCAATATTGGTGGAGGAGCGCGGGTGACCGTTCGGAGAGTGATTGAAACGCTGGAGGAGATCACGGGGCGTAAGGCCCGATTAGAGCATCGGCAAGCACAACCTGGCGATGTCCACCACACTCTGGCAGACACTTCTGCTGCCCAAAGATCCCTGGGCTTCATCCCAAAGGTAAGCCTCAAGGAAGGACTCCAGGCCCAGGTCACCTGGATGATGAACCCATCCCAATTTGCCATAAACTGATCTGGAGCCATCGTATGGACCAGGCGATTCTCTCCATCGTGATCCCTCTTTACAACGAAGAAAAGAACATCGCCCCCCTGTACACTCACTTGAAACGGGTGCTGGATGGGTTAGGGCAAAGTTATGAGATCATCATCGTGGATGATGGTAGTACGGACCGCAGTTTTTCATTGCTTCAGGAACTGCATCAACAGGACCCTCGCCTGAGAGTCATCCGCTTTCGCCGCAATTTCGGCCAAACGGCCGCTTTTGCCGCTGGCTTTGATTACGCACAAGGCAATATCGTGATCACGATGGACGCTGATCTTCAGAACGACCCGGATGATATTCCGTTATTGCTGAAGAAGATGGAAGAGGGGTATGATGTGGTAAGTGGGTGGAGGGTTGAACGACAGGATCCCTTCCTGAGCCGCCGCCTTCCTTCTTTGGTAGCGAATTGGCTGATCTCGCGGATCACGGGAATCCACCTCCACGACTACGGGTGCTCATTGAAGGCCTATCGGCGAGAGGTAGTGAAGCAGATCAAATTATACGGTGAACTGCACAGATTCATTCCCGCCATTGCCAGTTGGATGGGTGTTTCTGTTGCCGAGATACCTGTCCGGCATCATCCACGGCGTTTCGGTCGCTCCAAATATGGCCTGACCCGTACATTTAAGGTGGTATTGGACCTCCTGGCAGTCTGGTTTCTCCTGAGTTACTCCACCCGACCCATCCATATTTTTGGCGGTCTGGGGTTAGCCAGTTGGGCCTTAGGAGTTATCCTGGGGGGATACCTGACGTTCTTGAAACTGGCCTTCCACCAGAATATTGGCGGCCGGCCACTGCTTCTTCTGGCCATTCTGCTGGTTACATTGGGGGTCCAACTGATCAGTATGGGCCTCCTGGGAGAATTGATCGTGCGGGTCTATTACGAATCTCAGCGGAAACCTATCTATACAATCAGAGAAATCCTGGATACGAGCGATGGAGATGAAAGAGGGCAAAACTAATTTATTCATCCATGCGATTCCCTACATCTTGTGCTTTCTTGCCTTCGCTTTGAGGATGTACCGCCTGGACTATCAAAGTATCTGGCGCGATGAAGGTGTGAGTATCCACCTGGCTGCATCCAGTCTTTCCTCAATCCTGGCGGACCGCGCGGGCAATGTACACCCCCCCTTATACTTTATCCTTCTCCATCTATGGGCAAAAGCAACTGGCCTCAGCGTGTTGAGCGTCCGGTTCTTTTCGCTTATTTTCTCGGTGGTTTTGGTGTCATTGGTATACAGGCTGACTCGCAGGACGTTGGGAATCAAAACTGCCTTACTGTCAGCCGGTATCGTCACCCTGAGCCCGCTCTATATCGTGTACGCTCAGGAGACACGGGTATATAGTATGCTTCCCCTGTTCTACCTGCTCCTGATTTACAAACTGGACCGGCTGGCTCAGGGGAAAGAATCGCAATGGCCGCAGTGGTTAGGGTTAGCCCTTTTGGAAGTCGTTGCTCTTCACCTGCATTACTTTTCCCTGATTGCTGTCGGGTATTTGAACCTGTATCTGCTCGCCGTCTGGCTCTTGCGCCGGACTATCAGCCTGCATTACTGGCTCTTCAGCCAGGCTCTGGTTGCTCTTCTCTGCCTGCCCTGGGCTGGGATGGTACTAAAACACTGGATGATAGAGGGGCCCCCAAGGACATACTTCGGTGACCTTGCACCTCCAAGCGGGATAATGAACCCGGCCAAAGTGATCAGCCAGGTTTGGCATTTTTCCATAGGGGGTTTTGACTTTAGGGGACATCGCCTCTTCACCACCTTTTCTTTGCTCGTGGCAATTTTCCTCGCCACTTCCCTGGTAATAGCGCTCCGATCTCAATCACGGCAGCATGTTCTCAAACTGCTCTCCCACTGGAGCATCCCAATACTGATGACCCTGCTCATCTGGTGGTGGAGGCCAATGATCAGCCCCAGATATATCATTATGTTTACCCCCCCTTTTTTCATCCTGCTGGGCCACATCCTTGCAATCACTTCTAAAGCAGGAGGGCTGGCCCGTCTATCCCATAATAGCCTGGCTCTGGCCCTGGTCGTAACATTTTTGGTGGGTCTCCGCTCGGCCTATTTTGATCCGGCTTATTCAAAAGACGATTTGCGCGGGCTGGGCACGTATCTTACATCATCGGTTACCCCGAATGACATCGTTCTTGTCCATCCACTGGAGTACGGTGTGGACTATTACTACACCGGGAGTGCTCCTCTCCTGAAAGTAGACCCCGACCAGGAGGAGATAACAAATTTGTTGCAAACATCTCTCGCGGGTAAACAACGGGCTTTCCTCGCATGGCCGTTCGGCACCCTGGCAGACCAGCAGGGCATACTGCCATTCTTTCTGGAAATGAACGGACGATTAGTAGATCGGGTGTTATTCCGGGGTTACTGGTTGAATATCTATGAACTGTATCCGGAAATCTCCTTGCCAGAGCTACAGCCTGCTTCTGCCAATTTTG